>VFQT010001761.1_pt1 | contig 24638 bp, 25 predicted proteins | sample 3512381 | NCBI WGS metagenome assembly VFQT01 (sample SAMN10412376, study PRJNA504923) | tailings metagenome | isolation source: Relicate 2 Philex TSF3 active mining site | place: Philippines: Tuba, Benguet | collected 2017-08-29
GTTCGTGGCGCGGCGCCGGCGCATCGACGCCCTCGAACGCCGGCGGAGGGCCGCTGGTGCCGGCCTCGACAATGGCATGCGCGATCAGCGCCACGGCCTGAGCGAGGTTGAGCGAGGCAAAACCAGCCGCGACGGGGAAGGAAAGGATGGCGTCGGCCAGCGCAACCGCTTCGTTCGGCAGCCCTGCCCGCTCAGCGCCGAACAGGACGCCCGCGCGAACTGGCAAAGCACGGACACGCACAACCGCTTCGGCGGCGCCGAAGACGGGCTTCTCCATCCCGCGCGGACGCGCTGTCGTCGCAAGGACGAAGCCGCAATCCGCAATGGCCTGCTCCACCGTCTCGAACACAGTGACGGTCACCACATCCGGTAACGCGCCCGCGCTCATCGTCTCGGCCGCCGGATTGGGCCAGCCATCGCGCGGGGCGACAAGCCGCAGGTCGACAAGCCCGAAATTGGCCATCACGCGCGCTGCCGCGCCGATATTCTCGCCCATCTGCGGGGCGACGAGGATGAAGGCGGTAGACGTCATACTGGCCTTCTAGGGTGGAACCCGATGGAACGGAATGCTCTGCAGTTCGCGGCGCTTGCGAATGGCTTTTTTCGGACCATTGTGCATCGCCGTCCGTCTGGTATAGCCGCCCGGAATTGCGTTTCAGGAGCACTGCCATGGCCGTCATCAAGGTTGCAAACCCCGTCGTGGAAATGGACGGCGACGAGATGACCCGCATCATCTGGGCGCTTATCAAGGAGCGGCTGATCCTGCCCTATCTCGATATCGACCTGAAGTATTACGACCTGTCGATCGAGAACCGCGACGCCACCAACGACCAGGTGACGATCGACTCGGCGGAAGCGACCAAGAAGTATGGCGTCGCCGTGAAGTGCGCGACGATCACGCCGGACGAAGCCCGCGTGAAGGAGTTCAACCTCAAGAAGATGTGGAAGTCGCCCAACGGCACGATCCGCAATATCCTCGATGGCGTCGTTTTCCGCGAGCCCATCGTGATGAAGAACGTGCCGCGGCTGGTTCCAGGCTGGACACAGCCGGTGGTGGTCGGCCGTCACGCCTTCGGCGACCAGTATCGCGCGACGGATTTCAAGGTGCCCGGTCCTGGTAAACTTACCATCAAGTTCACGCCCGAAGGCGGCGGCGAACCGATCGAGCACGAAGTGTTCAACTTCTCCAGCCCCGGCATCGCCATGGGCATGTTCAACGTCGACAAGTCCATCCGCGACTTCGCCCGCGCCTCGTTCAACTATGGCCTGCAGCGGAAGTGGCCGGTCTACCTCTCGACCAAGAACACGATCCTCAAGGCGTATGACGGCCGCTTCAAGGACATCTTTCAAGAGGTGTTCGACGCCGAGTTCGCCGACAAGTTCAAGGAATTCGGCGGCACGTACGAGCATCGCCTGATCGACGACATGGTGGCGGCGTCGCTGAAATGGTCGGGCGGCTATGTTTGGGCGTGCAAGAACTATGATGGCGACGTGCAGTCCGACACCGTGGCCCAGGGCTACGGCTCGCTCGGCCTGATGACGTCGGTGTTGATGACGCCGGACGGAAAGACGGTGGAAGCCGAAGCCGCCCATGGCACCGTGACCCGTCACTACCGTGCGCACCAGCAGGGCAAGTCGACCTCGACCAACTCGGTCGCCTCGATCTTCGCCTGGACGCGTGGCCTCGCCCACCGCGCAAAGCTGGACGGCAATGCGGACCTCGCCAGGTTCTCGGAAACCCTCGAAAAGACGGTTATCGCCACCGTGGAGGCGGGCTTCATGACGAAGGACCTGTCGCTGTTGATCGGTCCGGATCAGCCGTGGCTCACCACAGAAGGCTTCATCGAGAAGATTGCGTCCAACTTCCAGGAAGCAATGTCGAAGTAAGGCGCACGCCAGCCAGGACTGCAAAGGCCCGCGGAAAATCCGCGGGCCTTTTCATTTGCGCTACCGACCGCCGAGAATGACATCCTTCAACGCAGCTTCCATTTCCCCCTGAAGCGGCTCTAGCCCGCGCGCTTCGAATGCGCCGCCCTTCTGCCTGTGATGGGGAATGCTCCGGAGGCTTTCCCCCGTCTGCACGGCGACGGCGTCGAGCGTGAATTTCACATCGCTCCATGTGCTCCACAGCGCAGGAAAGGAGAGGATGGCGATCGGACCAAGCTCTTCGATGCGGACCAATAGCAGCGTCGTGGCGCCATCTGCCTTGGCAGAGGCTATGGCGCCGCCCGGACCAGCATCGGGAGCGATCTCCAGAACCCGCGATGCGGAGGCGCAAGCTATGGCGGGCGCGACCGCCTTGATGGCCCTCATGGCGATCGCCTCGCGCACCTCAGGCTCCTTCTGGTCAGAGCGCCAGCGCGTAAGCGGCGCGATCACGACCTTGCCCAGCGAAACGCCGGGCGCACACAGCGGTTCTTGCACTGGAGGAAGGTTCTCGGCGCCTGGCGGCGCCGACGTGCATGCCGGTGTCAGCGCCAGCAGACACATGCCTACAACATGATGAAGACGCATTCGCCTTCCCCTGCTTTCTGGGAAGTATGAAAGCCGCGCGCGCCGCCGTCAAACTGCGCGTTCTATCCGGCCAGCGCGGCCTTCACAGCTGCGATGGCGTCGGCAGCCTTCTCGCCGTCAGGGCCGCCGCCCTGCGCCATGTCCGGACGGCCGCCGCCCTTGGCGCCGCCGACGGCCTGCACCGCCCTCGTGACGAGATCGCCCGCAGGAAAGCGCTTCGTCAGGTCGTCGGTCACGCCCACGACGACGGTTGCCTTGCCTTCGGACGTTGCCACAAACACGGCGACGCCTGAGCCAAGTGACTTCTTGGCGTCGTCGGCAAGCCCCTTAAGGTCCTTCGCCGGCACATCGACCACCTTGCCGATGAACTTGACCCCATTGATGTCTTCAGGTCCGGAGGCCGCTCCGCCGCCTCCCATTGCGAGTTTCTTGCGCGCGTCAGCGAGCTCGGCCTCGAGCTTCTTGCGCTGATCCGCGAGCGCGGCGACCCGCGCGGGCGCATCGGCCAGCGGAACCTTGAACTGATCGGCGATCTCGCGCGCGATGGCGGCGCGCGATTTCAGGAAATCGAGAGCTGCAGCGCCGGTGACACCCTCGATGCGGCGCACGCCCTGCGCGACGCCGCCTTCGGAGGTCACCACGAACACCGCGATGTCTCCGGTACGCGCGACATGCGTGCCGCCACAGAGTTCCACGGAATAAGGCGCGCTCGACTCACTCACGGAATTACCGAGGCGGAGGACGCGGACCTCATCGCCATACTTCTCGCCGAAAAGCGCCATCGCGCCGGCCTCGATCGCCTTCTCCGGCGCCATCACGCGGATTTCCGCCGGCGCATTCTGGCGGATCACGGCGTTCACCTCGGCCTCGACGGCCTCGATGTCCTCGCGCGTCATCGGCGCCGTGTGCGAGAAGTCGAAGCGGAAATAGTCGGCCTCGACCAGGGAGCCCTTCTGCGTGACGTGCTTGCCGAGCCGGTTGCGCAGCGCCGCATGCAGCAGGTGCGTCGCCGAATGGTTGGCGCGGATGCGCGCACGGCGGATGCGATCGATCTTCAGTTCGGCGACGTCGCCAACGTTGGCGCCGCCGGAGAGCATTTCACCCACATGCGCGAAAACATCGCTCGCCCGCTTCTGCACATCATCGACGCGGAAGCGGCCGCCGCCGGGGAAGAAGATCTCGCCCTTGTCACCCGCCTGACCGCCGGACTCCGCGTAGAACGGCGTCTGGTCGAAAACCAGTTCGGCCCTGTCGCCTGCCTTGAGCGCCTTCACCTGCGCGCCGCCGGCGAGCGCGGTGACGAGTCGTCCGGAGGTTTCCTCCGCTTCATAGCCCTGGAAGTTTGTCGCGCCGGACGCATCGCGCACCGCGAACCAGATCTCGCCCGAACCATCGCCGGCCGCGAATTTGGAGTGCTCCTGACTGCGCTCGCGCTGCTCCTTCATCGCAGCCTCGTAGCCGGGCTCGTCCACCGTCATGCCGCGCGCGCGCAGCACATCCTGCGTGAGGTCAAGCGGGAAGCCGTAGGTGTCGTAGAGCTTGAAGGCGACCTCGCCCTTGAGCACGCCGCCCGTTCCGAGCGCGGCGGTCTCCTCATCCAGCAGCGCAAGGCCGCGGCCGAGCGTACGCTGGAAGCTCTGCTCTTCCTGGCTGAAAGCGCTTTCGATGGCGGGCTGGGCGCGGATGAGGTCCGGATAGGCTTCGCCCATCTCCTTGGCGAGCGCGCCGACGAGACGGTACATGTTCGGCTCGCGCGTGCCGAGGATGTGGGCATGACGCATGGCGCGGCGCATGATGCGGCGGAGCACATAGCCCCTGCCCTCGTTCGAGGGCGAGACGCCATCGGCGATGAGGAAGCAGGCCGAGCGCAGGTGGTCCGCGATCACGCGGAAGGAAGCGGTCTGGTCGCCCTGCGCCTTCACCTTGTATAGTTCCTCGCCGGCCGCGATGAGGTTTGCGAAGAGATCGGTTTCGAACACCGAATCTACGCCCTGCATGATTGCAGAGATGCGCTCGAGGCCCATGCCGGTGTCGATCGACGGCTTCGGCAGCGGCACGCGCGGGCGACCGTCGTTGAACTGCTCGAACTGCATGAAGACAAGGTTCCAGAATTCGAGGAACCGGTCGCCGTCCTGTTCGGGAGACCCGGGAGGCCCGCCCCAGATATGCTCGCCGCGATCGATGAAGATTTCCGAGCACGGCCCACACGGGCCCGTGTCGCCCATCATCCAGAAATTGTCGTTGGTCGCGATCCGGATGATCTTCGAGTCTGGCAGCCCGGCGATCTTCTTCCAGTAGCCGGCCGCCTCATCGTCGTCGTGATAGACCGTGACCAGCAGCTTGTCCTTCGGCAGGCCGAAGTCGCGCGTAACCAGGGTCCAGGCATGCTCGATCGCCAGTTCCTTGAAATAGTCGCCGAACGAGAAGTTGCCGAGCATCTCGAAGAAGGTGAGATGGCGCGCCGTGTAGCCGACATTGTCGAGGTCGTTGTGCTTGCCGCCGGCGCGAACGCATTTCTGCGACGTCGCCGCGCGTGGGGCAAAGGGCTTCTCCGCGCCGGTGAAGATGTTCTTGAACTGCACCATGCCGGCATTGGTGAAGAGCAGCGTGTTATCGCCCTGCGGCACCAGCGAGGATGACGGCTTCACGGCGTGGCCGGCCTTGGCGAAATAGTCGAGGAAAGCGGCGCGGATGGCGTTGACGCCCGCCGGGTGTCCGGATTTCGCAGGCTGAGTCTTGGACGTCATCGGCGGCTCCAGTCGGAAGTCCTAGATAGGGGCGCGGGCGCCGGGCCGCCATGCATCGGCGGAGGCCTTGCTCCCACGTCGGGTCGGCTGGGGTTCCGGCCAGCGTCCCAGCCGGACGCGGGAACCCTGGGGGCGGTATAAGGCGGCCTTGGCCGTCCGCCAAGGCGGCGCGCCGACAAGCCCGGCGGTGCGCCACCCCAAAAAGAAAACGCCGGCCACAGAGCCGGCGTTTCCCGCGCCATCGGGCGCAAACTTCGCGGCGGAGCCGCAGCCGCCTATTCTTCGTCGTCCTCTTCCTTGCCCTCGACGAGCAGGCTCTCGCCCAGCACGCCGGAATTGCGGCGAATGGCCTCCTCGATCTCCGCCGCCATGGCGGGATTTTCCTTGAGGAACTTGCGGGCGTTCTCGCGGCCCTGCCCGATGCGCTGCGAGCCATAAGAGAACCAGGAGCCGGACTTCTCGACGATGTTGGCCTTGACCCCGAGATCGAGCAATTCGCCCGTCTTGGAGATGCCCTCGCCGTAGATGATGTCGAAATCGACCTGGCGGAACGGCGGCGCCACCTTGTTCTTGACGACCTTCACCCGCGTCTCGTTGCCGATCACCTCGTCGCGGTCCTTGATCGAGCCGACGCGGCGGATGTCGAGGCGCACCGAGGCATAGAATTTCAGCGCATTGCCGCCCGTCGTGGTTTCCGGCGAGCCATACATCACGCCGATCTTCATGCGGATCTGGTTGATGAATATCACCATCGTCTTGGACTTGGAGACCGAGGCGGTGAGCTTGCGCAGCGCCTGGCTCATCAGGCGCGCCTGAAGGCCGGGAAGCGAGTCGCCCATTTCGCCTTCAAGTTCCGCCCGCGGGGTCAGCGCCGCGACCGAGTCGATCACCAGCACGTCCACCGCGCCGGAGCGGACGAGTGTGTCGGCAATCTCGAGCGCCTGCTCGCCCGTGTCCGGCTGCGACACCAGCAGGTCGTCGAGGTCAACGCCCAGCTTGCCGGCATAGACAGGGTCGAGCGCGTGCTCGGCGTCCACGAAGGCGCCGACGCCGCCACTTTTCTGCGCTTCGGCGATCACATGCAGCGCCAGCGTGGTCTTGCCCGAGCTTTCAGGCCCGTAGATCTCGATGATGCGGCCGCGCGGCAGGCCGCCGATGCCCAATGCCACATCGAGGCTGAGCGAGCCGGTCGACAGCGCCTCGATGTCCATGGCTTTCTGTTCGCCAAGGCCCATTATCGAGCCCTTGCCGAAATTGCGCTCGATCTGGCCGAGGGCCGTTTCCAGCGCCTTCTGCTTGTCCATGCCCTTGTCTTCCACCAGCTTCAGAGCGGCGCCCGCCATGTTCGACTCCTCATGTGCCATGCTGGCTGTAGGGCGGCAAATCCGTCCGATTCCCAGCTCGTCCTGCTATGTATGTACTACAAATGTTCTCGTGAACAAAGCATGAAAATTCGAATACGCTGAGTTTCTTTCCTGCGTCTAGCTTTGGGGGCGCTAGAGTACGCAAAGGCCCAACATATCGGGCTCCGGGACAGGTGCGCAGATGAAGACAACCGGAATGATTTGTCTCGCCTTGATGATTTCTGCCTGCCAGGGGCCACAGGCGCCAGCGGCCTCGCCGGACAAGCGGGCGGTTGAGATGATTCTGGCCAGCGACGGTCTTGGAGCCGCAGATGCCGCCCTCGCGAGTAGACCGCGCACACCGGAGACCAGTTTCCAGCTCGGCGGCATCCGCTTCCTGCGCGCGATTGAGACGATGCTCCACACACGCTATGCGAGTTATGACGGCAGCGTACCCCTTATCCCCGGCATTGCGGCGCCACTGCCGCCCAACCCGAACGCAAAGTTCAGCCCCGACTTCATCGAGTCGGCGCTGAAGGGCGCGCTCCAGCATCTTGATGGCGCGAGTACGGCGCTCGCTGCCGCCACCGAAGGTGAGTTCGCCACCGAACTTTCACTCGACGTCTTGTGGTTCGACATCGATGGCGACCGAACGCGTGCAGAGTGGGAGTCGCTGCGTGTGATCCTCGAGAGCATGGGCGCACAAGCAGACTGGGAACGTTTCGATGGCAAGATCCGGTTCGACACGGCGGATGCGGAATGGCTCGCCGCCTATGTCCAACTTGTGTCAGGCGCAAGCGAAATGGTGCTGTCCGTCGATCCGACATCGGCAATCAAGACCGTGTTCGAGGGGCGGCAACAGATGGCCGCTGCAGGCGCCGTCGGCGCGCCGGACCCGCTGTTCGGGACCGACGACATGATCGACCAGCTCGCCGCGTTGTTGGTTGCGCTCGATGGCAAGCCCGATGCGACGCGCACGCGCAAGGCGCTCGATCATTTCCGCTCGATGATCATGCACAACCGGAAATTCTGGCCTGAATTGATGGCCGAGACGGACAACGATCATGAATGGCTGCCCAATCCATTGCAGACCTCTTCGTTTGGTATCGCGATCACGGCGGAAGTCGCTGCGGGCTGGCAGGAGGTGCTGGCCGAAATCGAGGAGATGCTGGAGGGCCGCGCGCTCATCCCGTTCTGGCGCACTCCGCCGGGGCCTGAAGGCGCTGCCACAGGCGTAGGTATCAACCTGCGCAGGCTGCTCACCGATCCGCCCGATTTCAATGTGGCGCTGCTGATTCAGGGCTCGTCGATCGCGCCTTACCTTGAACAGGGCAAGCTGGCGACGCTTGGCGCCTGGAACAGGTTCGGCATGCTAACGCGTGGCGACGGACTCCTGATGGCGGCGATCCTCAACTGACCCGTGGCTTCAGGGCGTGATCGGGCTACTTGCCGGATGATCGTGTTGTGAGGCCGGTCACGCGCGTGCGACCTGGCTTGAACGTGATTTCACCTCGCCGACCCCTTCCTCCATCGGGGTCGCATGCTATGCAGCGGCCAAACAGAGGGACCCACCATGCGTCTTGCCGCGCTTCTCGCAGTTTCCGCTCTCGCTCTTGCCGCCTGTAATGGCGCGACCACCAGTTCGGACGCCGCCGCGCCTGATCCGGCGGCCTTGAAGGCCGCCACTGATGCTGCTGTCGCAGAGGCGCTGGCCGCCCGCGACGCCGAAGGGGTGAAGATCCACGGCGCACCGGGCCCGATGGTCTATTTCGTGAACCTCCGCGACGGCATGACGGTGCCGCAATCCTTCCGCGTCGTGTTCGGCGCAAGCGGCATCGGGATCGCGCCGGCGCTGGTCGACAAACCCAATACCGGACATCACCACCTCATCATCGATGAAGAGCTCACCGAAGAGGAGAAGCAGTTCGCCATTCCGAATGACGAGCAGCACATGCATTTCGGCGGTGGGCAGACCGAGGTTGTCCTGCAGCTGAGCCCCGGTCCGCACACGCTGCAGCTGGTGCTCGGCGACATGAACCACGAGCTGCACAAGCCGACTCCGATCATGTCGGAGCGAATCACGGTTAACGTGCAGTAGCGGCCCCGGACCGGAGCTCGCCCTCGCGCCGGATGGTGCCCGCCCTGCATGCCCTCGACGAAGGACAGCGCGGCGAGGAATAAACCATGTCCGGCGGGCCAGCCTCGGGACGCAGACTTGACCTCGACTGGCTCCGCGTGACTGCGCTGGGCCTGCTGATCCTGACGCACGTCACCTATGTCTACCGGACAACCGCATGGCGCGTGCAGAGCGAGCATGCCGGCCTGTGGGGCGACCTGCTGGTCGAAGCACTGAGCCCCTGGCGCATGTCGCTCGTCTTTTTTATCGGCGGCGCCGCAACGCGCTTCATGCTCCAGAACCGCGACCTCGGCGGGTTCACGGTGAACCGCATCCTCCGCCTCGGCGTCCCCTTTGCGATGGCGGCGCTGCTGCTCGTGCCGCCCATGTGGTACAAGACCGACCCCCTGGCGCGCGGACAGGACTACCTCGTCTATGTGATGCACACGCCGATGCACGCCCACACGGTCTACGGCTATCACCTGCCTGACCTCGGCCATGTGTGGTTCCTTCCCTACCTTTTCTGCTACGCGATGACGGCGGCGCTGGCCTGGCGATTTGCGCCAAGGGCATGGAAGCACGCAGAAGCGCTGTTTGCGGCCGCTCCCGTTGTCATCCTTGTTGCAGCCATGGCGGTGCTGTTCGTCGTGTCGGACGCACTTCTGAAGCCTGTCTTCGGGCACTCGGACATGCTGATCGACGATCCGGCGGGCCATGTCCGCGCCATTCCGGCCTTCCTTGCGGGTCTGATGCTGGCGCGCGCCGACGCAGTCTGGACAAAGCTGCGAAAGGCCCGCGTCTGGCTCGCGCCCGCGGCGCTCGCAGCGATGGCCGCTGCGCTCGCCGCCACGGCGATCGAGACGGCCTCAAGCCAGACGCTCTCGCCGGCCGTGGTCGGGACAGTCGATGGCATCTACGGCGCGCTCGCAGTGTTCGCAATCCTTGCAATCGCGCAGGACCTGCTCAACCGCGATTCACCGGCGCTGCGCTATCTCAGCGACGCCATCATGCCGGTCTACCTGATGCACCAGCCCGTCATCATCGCTGCGGGCCTGGGCCTCTTTGCGCTCGGCGCACCCGTGTGGGTGGAGTATCCTCTCCTGCTGGCCTGCACCGCGCTCATTCCATTGACGATCTACCACCTCGTCATCCGGGGCAGTGATCCGTTGAGGCTGGCCTTCGGTCTGCGCCCGCGTCGTAGGGCGGCCGCGACCAATTCCGCTCCCCAACCGTCGGCTTGAGCAATCCTGCGAGACCCGCCGCCTCGCCAAAGCCCTCCAGCCGCGCATGGGATTTCTGGGCCGCCCGCTTCAGGGCGAACTGGCGCGTCGACAGCCCCCGTAACGCGACCGCAGCGGCGATTCCTTCGTCTCCGACATGCTTCAGCTTCGCCCCGGCCCTCCCTAACGCCCGTGGAAACAAGGCGCAGGCCTCGGCTGGCGAATCCGTGACCGGTTCGACATACCGTTACATTGCCGGCATCTTGAGCACGCCGCGCGAAGGGCCAGATATGCGGTCATGAACCACATCAAGACTTTCATGCTCCTCGCCGCCCTGACGGCCCTGTTCGTCGGCGTCGGCTACCTGATCGGCGGCCCGACCGGCATGGTGATCGCCCTCGCCCTGGCGCTGGTCGGCAACTTCATCAGCTATTGGAACGCCGACAAGATCGTGCTTTCCATGTACCGGGCGCAGGAGGTTCCCCCGAACCACCCGGACGCACGCGTGCGCGCCTATGCTGGCGACGTCCGCGAGATGGCCCAGCGCGCCGGCCTGCCCATGCCGAAGATCACCATCATCGAGAGCGACCAGCCCAACGCCTTCGCAACCGGCCGCGATCCGGCCCACGCGGCCGTCGCCGCCACGACTGGCCTGCTCGCCATGCTCGACCGGCGCGAGATCCGCGCCGTGATGGGCCATGAGCTGGCGCACGTTAAGAACCGCGACACACTCACTATGACGGTTACCGCCACGATCGCCGGCGCCATCTCGGCTCTCGCCAACTTCGCCCTCCTCTTCGGCGGCAATGACCGCGAGCGCCCTGGCGGCGTGATCGGCGTCATCGCCATCATGATTCTCGCCCCCATGGCCGCTGCGCTGGTGCAGATGGCGATCAGCCGCGGCCGCGAATATGAAGCCGACGCGGGCGGCGCGGAAATCTCTGGCGATCCGGACGCTCTGGCCTCGGCGCTGCAGAAGATCGATGCCTATGCCCGGGGCGGCCGCGTCAACATGCAGGCCGAGCGTAATCCGGCGACGGCGCACATGTTCATCATCAACCCGCTGGCCGGGCGCGGCGCGGACAACCTCTTCTCGACCCACCCCTCGACGCAGAACCGCGTCGCCGCGCTGGCCGAACGGTTCGGCGGCCGTGCGGCAGCCCCCGCGCCCGAACTGGTCTCGCCTCGGCGCAACCGTCCGCAAGGCCCGTGGAACCAACCTCCCGACGGCGCGCGCAAGCGCGGTCCGTGGGGATGAGCTGACGAAAGTTGCGTTAGCGCGGCGCGATCAGCCGCTCGGCGGCAGCTTGGCGCCCTGCAGGCGCTCGAGCATCCGCTTGGCGTCCTGCTCCTGCTGCTGCCATTGCAGGTTGGTGAGGCAGATCTTCTTGGGGAAGCGCGAGCCGAGCACAGCCTCGGACTTGCAGGTCACCTTGTCGGGATCGACGACAGGCGTCACCGCTGCAGGCTGGGCGGTCGCCCCCGGCGCGGCTGTCGCGCCTATCTCCTGCCCGAACGCCAGACCCGGCGCGGCCCACGCTGCACCGCATGCCAGAAGTGCGAAAACGCCTTTTCCCATCACGAGACTACCCCTGACCGAATGCCGGTCCTGCCGAGACCGCGCCGCAAAGATTGTCGCATGTCGCCGCGGCGATCAACCCTGCTCCAGCTGCGCCAGGCGCTCGGCCTGGTCCTCGGCGTGGAGGGCGTCGAGCAGTTCCTCGATATCGCCCTGGATGAACTGGTCGAGATTGTAGGCGGTGAAGTTGATGCGGTGGTCGGTGACGCGGCCCTGTGGGAAGTTGTAGGTGCGGATGCGTTCGGAACGATCGCCTGATCCCACCTGCAACTTGCGCGCCTCTGATCGCGCCGTGTCCTTCATCTCGCGCTCGCGCTCGTAGAGCCTGATCTTCAGCTGCTCCATGGCCTTGCGGCGGTTCTCGTGTTGCGACTTCTCCGACGACGTCACCACGATGTTGGTCGGCAGGTGCGTGATCCGCACGGCCGAGTCGGTCTTGTTGACGTGCTGCCCGCCCGCCCCTGACGACCGATACGTGTCGATGCGGATGTCCTGGTCGCGCACCTCGATGTTGACCTCTTCCGGCACGGGCAGGATCGCGACCGTCGCCGCCGAAGTGTGGATGCGGCCCTGCGACTCCGTCGCCGGAACGCGCTGCACGCGATGCACGCCGCTCTCAAACTTCATCCGACCGAAAACGCCCGCGCCATTCACCTGCGCGATGACTTCCTTGTACCCGCCCATTTCCCCATCGGTTGCCGACACCAGCTCGACCTGCCAGCCGCGCCCCGAGGCGTAGCGCTGATACATCCGCCAGAGATCGCCCGCGAACAGCGCCGCCTCGTCCCCGCCCGTGCCGGCGCGCACCTCGATGATCGCCGAGCCATCATCGTCGCGATCCTTGGGCAGCAGCATAAGCTGCATCTCGCGCTCGATGGCGGGAAGCTTCGCCCGGATCTCTGCGCGCTCCTCGATCGCCATGTTGACGAAATCGCGGTCGGCGCCCGGGTCCTCGATCAGCGCCTCGGCCTCGGCCAGCTGGTTGCGCAGCGTCATCACCTCGCGCGCCTTCTCGGCCACGCGCTTGAGTTCGGCATGGTCGCGCGCGAGCTGCACGATCTCTTTCGCGTCGGTCGCCACGCCCATGCGCGCCTCGACCTGGTCAAACCGGTCGATCATCTGGCGCAGGCGGGATTCAGGCAGGGCGGCCATTGGAGTCCTTCGAGAAGGCGCCTCCTATGGGCCAAGCCTGTCGGCCCGTCCAGTGGCCCAGTCTGCTAGAGCAAGGGCGGGCAATCAGGGTCGCGGTCCTGGTAGCCGGTGCAGGCAAGGCTGCCATCGCTGTCGTCGCCGAGCCAGCCTGTCTGCCCGTTGGCGCGTTTCACCTCGACCCAGAATCCCAGCGAAGTGTCGGCACTGTCGGCAGGCGCCGACCAGATCACGCTGTCATTGCTGAGATCGCCATCGTCATCGCACCAGCCGGACAGCTGACCCTTGTTCCACAGTGTGAAGCACCCTTCGCCCTCATAGCCGAGTCGGTAAACGACATCGCCCGTCGCACGGTCCGTGCCGGCAAGCGGAATGAGCCGATCCTCGGTGCCCAGAATCTCCACCCACTCGTCCGGCGCGATCGTGGCGAGCACGGGCGAGTCCGTCCGCTTGTCCTGATACAGGCTGACGGCCTCGCGAGCCTTGATCCTGCCCTGAAGATAACACCCCTCACCGGGACAGGCGCCTTTGTCGACAAAGACGCCGTTGACCGTTGGCGGTGCGTCAGGACCGGGCGCCGCCGGCAAGATCACCGCCAACGCCGGTGGAGGATAAGCATCGCCGGCATCCGCCTGCGATGCTATCGCCGGATTTTCGCCCGCTGGCGGAACCTGTGGCGAGCATCCGCCTGGCGCCAACGCGACGACAACCGCCATCACCACGCGATGAAGCATGCGATCCCTCCAGCAATTGGCTAGACTCCGAACAGCCCCAGCACGTTGCGCACCGCAATGATCGCCAGCACCAGCGATCCCAGGTTGAACACCGCAAATCGCAGCGGCACGAAGTTCGTCGTCACCTGGATCAGGCTGTGCACGATGCGGATGCCGACATAGACCCACGCCAGCCCCACATTCAGCCCGTCCCAAACGCCGACCAGGTGCGTGTAGACGCACAGCGCATAGAAGATCACCGGCTGTTCATGCAGGTGGTTGTAGTTGTCGGCCACCCACACCGCCTTGGGGTTCATCGGCGGCAGGCTGGCGTAGGATTCCGAGCCCTTGATCTTGGCCGGGTCGATCCCCGCCTTGCGCATGGCCGGGATGCGCCGGACATAGAGCCAGACCAGAATCACCAGCGTCCAGACCACCAGCGCAAGCACCGGCGTCATCATGTTCGAAAGCGCTTGCGGCATCCCTGCCCTCCCTGCTCGTCCCACGGCCTAACGGAGGATGCGGCGCAAATCCAGCCATGCTAGCCTCGATCAGACGTCGAGCACGTTGGGGTGACCACATGAAGCACGCAGTCCTGACCCTCATTCTCGCCGCAACGGCCTGCACGACGCCATCGGCCTCTCCACCCGCGGCGCCCGCCGCGCTGGGGGCTGAGGAAGAAGCGGTGCTCAAGGTGGTCGACACCTTCCTGATCGCCGTAGGCAATGGCGACCGGGAGCTGCAGAAGTCGGTCGAGCTGCCCGACGGATCGCTTGGCATCTATCGCACGCGCGACGGCGTTCCCGGTCCCGTGCGGCGCATGCCGGCGAGCGACTTCCAGAAGCCAACGCCTGACCACGATCCCTTTGTCGAGATGTACTGGGACCCGCAGATCGACCTGCGCGGAGCGTTCGCCCAGGTCTGGTCGCGCTATCTGCTCACCGACAATGGCGCCCTCGTGCATTGCGGCATCAACGCGTTCCAGCTGGTGAAGCTGGAGGGCGCCTGGAAGATCCACTCCGCCCTCTCCAGCATGGAGCCGGGGTCGTGTGACGAACTCGGCGCCTCAACCGCCACCGGCCTCCGCCCCCGCAACGGCTGGCGCGAAACACGTAACGAGTAGCCCGACTTGGCTCAGTCCAGGCGACGGCGGGCGGGCACGGATTGTCATCCTGGGCAAGCGCAGCGCGACCCGGGAACCCTTGCGACAGGTCGACATCGGTGGAACGGGTCACGGCTCTCGCTGCGCTCGGCCGGGATGACAGCGTGGCGTGGTCTCGCAGAACCCGTCCCTACAGCTCCCACCCCTTCCGATACTCGCGGTCGAGCAGGTGATCCATGCCGGCGAGGTTGGTGATCTTCCCTGCCGCACCATCATAGGCGATCGGCTTGCCGGCGTACATCGCCACGACGCCGAGCAGCATCGCCTCGGTAAGCGGCCCGGACACCTCGAACGGGTTCGAGATCTGCTCCTCGCCACGGATGGCGCGGATCCAGTTGTTCTCATGCCCCTTCGAACCGTCCACGATACGCGGCAGCGAAACCGGTATCTGTGCGCCGCGCGCCACCGCCTCCTCGCCGATCAGCGTCGGCTTCGCGCCATAGGTGTCGTGCAGCAACTGCCCCTTGTCGCCGATATAGAGGACGCCGCCCTCCTCCTCCATGATGCGGTCTGCCGGCAGGTTGGGCACGGTCGGCGGCGCAAGACCGCCATCCTGCCAGACGATGCGCACCGACCCGCCCTTCGCATTGCCGAACTCATAGTAAGTCACCGCCGCCAGCGGATAGCTGGTGAGGACCTCGGGCCGCTTGTAGTCCCACGGATCGGTATCGCCGCCCCACAGCGTGTGCTTGGTCTCCACCCGCGTCGGCAGGCCCAGCTCCAGCGCCCACACCGGGAAGTCCATGAGGTGGGCGCCCATGTCGCCCAGCGCGCCTGTGCCGAACGGCGTCCAGCCGCGCCAGTTGAAGTGCGCGTAGTCCGGGTGATAGCCCCACTCCACCGTCGCCGGACCGCGCCACATGTCCCAGTCGAGCCCCGCCGGAACCGGCTTGGCCTCCGGCTTGCCAACGCCCTGCGGCCAGACCGGGCGGTTGGTCCATATATGGACTTCCTTCACCTTCCCGATCGCTCCGCCGCGAATCAGCTCCACTGCGCGACGGCCATCGTCTGAAGAATGCCCCTGGTTTCCCATCTGCGTGACGAGCTTCGGATTGTCCTTCGCCAGCTTCGTCAGCAGCCGCGACTCGCGCACGGTGTAGGTCAGCGGCTTCTGCACATAGACATGCAGTCCGCGCTCCATCGCCATCCGCGCCGCCACCGCATGATGATGATCGGGCGTCGCGATCACCACCGCCTCGATGTCCTTCCGCTTGTCGAACATCTGGCGGTAATCAGTGAACCGCTCGGCCTTGTCGTACGCCGCCTTCAGCTCGACGCGCTCCGGCCGCAGCTGGCCGGTCTTGCTGTCGATCATCTGCCGCGCAACACGGTCGAAATCGACATCGCAGATCGCGACGATGTTCTGGCCGGTGAGCGCGGACATGTTGCCGGCGCCCATGCCGCCCGCGCCGATCGCTGCGACATTGACGCGCTTGCCTGCGCCGCTCACCCGTTGCGCCGTCGCACAGCCCGGCAGCACCGACCACGCCGCCGCGGCCGCGCCGCCGGCAAGAATGTTGCGCCGCGACAGCTTCACCGATTTGGCCATGAGTCCCTCCCGTGTTTTGCAGGAGCGTGCCTCATCACGCAGGGAGAGGGAATAGGCGCCGTTGCGCGATGGCCTGCCGCCTGCGAGCCCGCCCTCGTCCTTCGAGACGCCGCTTCAGCAAGTATCGCGACGTTTTTGGAACGCACCCGGCGGCCCTCAGGATGAGGGCTTCTCAAGATCGGGACTCGCTGAAAGCCCCCACCCTGAGGAGATCGCAGGCATGGTACTTCAACGATGGAAATCCATCATGGCGATCGTCTCGAAGGACGAGGGCGGGATCGCAAACGCCCGCTACGTCTCCAGCTCGACATCCCAGTAGAGATAATCGAGCCAGGTCTCGTGCAGATGGTTGGGCGGGAATTTCCGCCCCTGCTCCTGCAGCTGGAACGTCGTCGGGCGATGCGGCCGCACCGAGGGGTGCATGCCGATCTCGTGCGCCATCCGCCCGCCCTTGCGCAGGTTGCACGGCGAGCAGGCGGCGACAATGTTCTCCCAGCTCGTCCGGCCACCCTTGGAGCGCGGCACGAGGTGGTCGAACGTCAGGTCCTCATGGCTGCCGCAATAGGCGCACTTGAAGCCATCGCGCAGGAAGACGTTGAAGCGTGTGAACGCCGGCTGGCGGTCCTGCTTCACGAACTCCCTGAGCGCGATGACGCTCGGCAGGCGCATGGTGATGGAGGGCGAGTGCACGTACTCGTCATATTCCGCCACAACATCAACCCGCTCGAGGAAGACGGACTTCACCACCTCCTGCCAGGGCCAGAGGGAGAGCGGGTAGTAAGACAGCGGACGGAAGTCGGCGTTGAGAACGAGGGCGGGCCACCCATTCGGAGAAACGGATGCCGGCGCGTGCGTGGTGACCTGGGTCATCAGGTACTCGTGGTCTTTGGCGACAAGGACGGCGCCACCCGCCCGGCCGTCAGGTTCCCCAGGTGCGCCACATGGCTCCAGCACCCGGGGTGAGCGATTCTCTGCCACAACATCGTAACACCAGGGCGACATGTCCAGCCCCGGCGGTGCAGCCGGGCTCCTGGCTGGAACGAAGTTCTCTCTCGGCTGCGAGGCAGGCAGCGAAGCCGACGGAAGGGGGCGCCGGCAAAGGCGGGCGATACCGCAGCAGGCGTGCAAGCCACCGAAATCGGGGGAAAGTCATTGTATGAGATTGGGGGATAGCGAAGAATCTTCTCCCGCAACTTCAACGACATCGCTCGAGAAATTGGGGGAAACAGAGGCACAGGATCGACGGGGTTCGTGGCGGGCGTCTACTTGGCCGCATCCTGGCCTGTGGTTCCTGCGCGACGTCCCGGCCCTGCTGAGCGTCATGCTGAGCTTCTGGCCGCTGGTGATCGTGGTGATCGCCAACGGGGCAAAAGCCATGCGCGGACGCAAGATCAGCCCCGCCGTCTATCAGCAGCTCATGGCCATGCTGCCGGTCGCCGAGGCCCAGCTGCATTTCGCCCTGCAGCGCCAGGCCTACCGCGCCTTCGGCTGGAGCGTGCGCGCCATCCGGCGCGACCAGACCGCCCCCCTGTCGGACTGGAACGACTTCATCCCGCGCTTCGAGGCTTACCGCCTTGCCATCATAGACCTCGACCGTGCCTCGCGCGCCTTCACCCAATCCCTCCGCCGCGGCTATCGCATCTGCCCACGCGTCGATGCGACCGCCGTGGCTGGGGGCCCTGCGCGCGTCGTACATCTGCGCGACGCGCCAACAGCCACAACACCCCATCATTGCAACTCTCGTGGAGTCCTCATCCTGAGGAGACCCAAGGCCGTCTCAAGGGACGAGGGTGGGCTCACCAACGCCCGCGGCCCGCCTGCCTACTGCCTATTCCCCACTCCCTGCTCGCTTCGGAAGCGCCCGCTTCCGAGACCGCGGCCGCGCGCCTGCTACGCACCGCCGCGCTGCTCCTCCCTCACCGCATTGATGTACGACCAAAGCATGTGCGCCGCGACGCCGCGATAAGGGCGCCAGCGTTCGCCTGTCTTCAGGAATTTCTTCGGGGGATGGCGTTTGCGTTCGCCGGAGATCATCCGGTAGGCCTCGGACAACCCAATGTCGGCATGCGGAAACACATCCCAGCGCCCCAGGCAAAACATCAGATAGACATCCGCCGTCCACGGCCCGATGCCCTTCACGGCGACGAGTTCGGCCTGTGCATCGGCATCGCTTGCCTTCGCCACGCGCCTCAGGTTCAGCGAGCCCTCCGTCACCGCCTCGGCGATCGAGCGGATATGCGCGATCTTCGGCCGCGAGAGGCCGCAGGCGCGCAAGCCGTCGATATCGGCTGCAAGAACCGAGGCCGGCGTGATCTTCCCAAGCAGGACCTCCACCCTGCCCCAGATCGTGCCAGCCGCCTTGGTGGACAGCTGCTGGTAGGCGATGATCCGCGCGAGCCCGGCATAACCGCCCTGCCGCGTCCGCCATTCCGGCACACCAACGCGCGCGTGCGCCGCCTCGATGATCGCGCACTGCTTCGCAAGCGCCTTCACGGCCTTGCGCAGCTGCTTCGGGTCGGTGACGTCGAACATGGTCATGCAGGTATGGTTTTCATTGCCCGTTGGCCTGCGCAAGCCAGCCGCGGCCGTAGCTGCTGACAGGACCTCGTCAGCATCATGGGGAACCGGCAGAGAGTGCCTCGAAAACGAACCGCGACATGATGCCGAGGAACAGGATGATCGCGACCAGCAGGTAGTAGGCGAGCCAACGCTGCACCGGCCGCCTGAACAGACTCTTCCAGACTGGCGCCGAGAACAGGGCAAAGCTGAGCGCCAAGGCAGCATAAACGAACAGGCCGTTCGTTTAAGAAAGCGCCATCGCGTAGCTGAAGGAAGCTAGCATCGAAATTGCGATGCCAGCGGCGGACCTGGAGACAAAGTAAGCCCGCGCGGGAGACATATGGTCCCTGCCCACTTCAACTCTTGCTTATCTTCGCCTTTCTTCGAAGCGCGGCCAGGTGTACGAAGCGATCATGTCCAAGCAGTCTCCCATCCGCAAACTTCGTCGCGACCGGTCGCGCCTCCAGCAGGAGCTTGCCCTGGCGCAGGGAACCGACGACGCGGCGCAGATACCCGTGCTGACCAAGCGCATCCGCGATCTCGACAAGGAAATCGCTGCGCTGGAGGCGAAGCGGACGGCGGTCTGATCAGGCCGGCTTTGGCGCCGTGAAGGCGGCAAGAAAATCCGAGAGTTCCAGATCGAGCAGCAGGCCGCCTGGGCGCGCGATCTCCTGGCGCAGTTCGGAGAAGGCCTGCTTCTCCCCGACGCTGAGATTGCGCGCGGCGATGAAATGCATCGGCGAGCCGGCGAAGCTCCGTTCAGTCACCGGCCCCGACTCGAGCACAACGAGATTCCCGTGGCGACGATCACGGCGGATCTTTTCCATCAGGCCAGCCACGGCCGAGGCTGGCCCCTCCAGCACCTGCAAGAAGACGCCCTCGTAGAACAGCATCAGGCCGGTGATGTCGGCGCCGGCGTTCGTTGATTTTGCACGGAGGTAGATGCGGTCGAGTTCCTCTGCCCGCAGCACGCCGATGGCGGTGCTCATGTAGACCGTGCGGTGCAAGGCTCCGGAAGGCATGGGCCGACTCCGTTCAACCTGTTGCAAGCATGAGGCCACAAAGGTGAACGGGGAATTAGCGTTTCTGTCACACTAGGGTTCCGTCGCCTGCTGCGACATCGCTGCAACAGCATGCGCTAGCGCGATGGTCTCGGTGTCGCCCTCGCCCGTGACGCGTAGTGGACGCCACCGTCGCTGGAAAGCACGCACAACCGCGGCCGTGGCTTCGTCGAAAACTGACGTGAGACTGATGCGATAGCCGATTGTGGCGAGATCGCGCTGCACGCCTTCGACAGTAAGACCCGCATCGCCCATCGCCGCGCCATGCATCATCCACGGTTCAGGTCGCGACGGTTCAGGCCACAGGCCGATGCCAGAGTCCGACAACTGCTTCCATGGGAAAAGCTCGCCCGGGTCTTCCTTGCGGTCGGGCGCAATGTCGGAGTGCGCCACGATGTTCACCTGCGGGATGGACCAGCGATTGAGAATGCCTTGGCACAACGAGATCACGGCGGCGATCTGCTCATCCGGAAAAGCGCGATAGCCCCATTCATGACCCGGGTTTACGATCTCGATGCCGATCGAGCGCGAGTTGAGATCCTCCCGCCCGCGCCACCAGCTTCGCCCGGCATGCCAGGCGCGCTTGTCCTCCGCCACCAGCGCGAAGACGCGCCCGTCTTCCTCCACCATGTAGTGCGCCGAGACCCGTGGCTCGCGATCCTCCCGCAGGCGGGCCAGCGCCGAAGGTCCGTCGGGCATGCCGGTATAGTGCAGCACCAGCATGTCGAGCGGATGCTGCCGCTCGTTGAAGTTCGGGCTGGCGGCCTCGATCAGGGTCAGACTCATTGGCTCATCTTGTCGCCAACCGGGGCTTCGGGGAAGCGTCGGTTCCGGCGCACGCCGATAATGCCCACGCCCGCCAGCGCCATCGCCCCTCCGACCAGCATCTGCCAGGTCACGGATTCGCCCAGCAGGACCACGCCCAGCCCCACCCCCATCACCGGCGTCATCAGGGTAAGCGGAGACAGGAGCGTCACCTCATATTGCTTGAGTAGGCGGTAGAAGCTGCCATGTGCGAAGATCGAGACGCCAACCACAGCGAAGATCGAAGCGGCATAGACCCGCCAGTCCAGCGCAGAATAGGCGTCCGCCTGCCCCGTCTCCCAGGCCAGGGACATCAGCATCAGAGGCGCGATGGAAAAGAGCCCGATCCAGGCCTGCAGGCGCATAGCGGGCATGGGATCGATGCGCTTCATTAGGATGTTGGCGATCGCGCCCACGAGCGCCGCGCCGATCAGGTAGGTGGCGCCGATGGTGAGCGAGAACTGCGCCGGATCGATCATGATGATCATGACGCCGGCAAAGGCGAGCACGATGCCGGAAGTGCGCCAGATTCCGACCTGTTCCTTGAGAAAGACAATGGAGAGAATGGTCGTGAAGGGCACGCCCAGCTGCCCGATGACCGCAGCAACGCCTGCGGTCGATGTGGCGAGGCCGAGAAAGAGAAGCCCGAAATGGATGCCCGCCATCCCCATCGCGATCAGGAACATCATCCCCATCTGCCGCGGCGCCGGCAGCAGGAACGGCGCGAGGATCGCCGCGAGCAACGTCACGCGAACTGCGGCAAAGAACAATGGCGGCACCTCCCCCGCCGTCACCGTCCAGCGCGTGATGACAAGGTTGAGCGCCCAGAACAGGCACACGGCGACAAGGAGCGCGAAGTCCGCGGGTTTCATCGGGAGGGACAGGTCGATGGATAGGGCAAGTAGGCTTGTGTCGCGATTGCCTGGATCGCGCAACGTCGCCTTGGTCGAGAACGATAATGGAGGTGGGCCGCAGTTACAGTTCGATGACCCAGCCATCCGCCGTTCGGCGGGCGTCGAGCGTCTGGGGCGCGCCCTGCTGGTCCGCAACGCGGCGGCGCGGCCGGCCAATGGTCAGAAATACGGCCGCGATCGCAAGCATGAGGCCGATGAAGGTCGTCGCGATCAGCGCCGCAATCGCCGCAAACAACAGGAACAGGCCGAACCCCGCTTTCGCCAGCACGCCAAACGCCTGCTGGAGACCAAGCATCAGGCGCGATCCGAAATCGGGCTGGCCAAGCGTCTCGGTCATCTGCGGAACTCCCTGCGCCCTTGAAGGTGCGTTTCGTTCCGGGAAAGTCAATCGGTGCGGATGAGAATTCCCCGGTCGTTGCGGATTCGCGCGTACGCTGTGGTGATCGCCGCTGATTTTTCGTGCGCCACGGGTTCGAATTCGCGCGGGGCGGACTTTGCAGCGGCCAGCGTGTCGGGATGATTCTCCAGCATCAGGCGGCGATACGCGGCGCGCACCTCCTCGAAGCTGGCATCTGGCGCCACGCCCAGGACAGCGTAGGGATCGTCCTCGTCGGGACCGAGATGGCTCGCCTTGATGCGCCGGAACTGGTCCTCGGTGAACTCGAAGAACTGGGCGACGCTCCTCAGATAGTCGAGCTCGTCCGCCGTGATGGCGCGGTCGGACGCCGCAATCCGGAACAGGCCGTCGAGCACGCCTTCGAGCAGACACGGCCGGTTGCGGTAACGCTTGGCAATGCGCCGGGCATAGGCCTCGTAACCGTGCACCGTCTGCCGCGCGATGTTGAACACACGCTGCATGGCCGCGCGATCCTCGGGCGCGACCCTGAACACGCGGGCAAATGCGTCCACCTCGTCGGTGGTCACGAGTCCATCCGCCTTGGCCAGCTTGGCGCTCAACCCGATGATCGCCGCCGTGAAATCGACGTCGCCCGGATCAGGCGCACAGGTCACCGTGGCCAGGTCCGTGCCCGTTTCGTCGTCCGGCTCGAAGGCCTTGCGGGCCAGAGACGACAATTGCGACCAGATGCTCATTCCAGTCGTCCTTGTAGCGTGCGGAACTCGGGGCGCAAACGGGACTCAGTGGAGGGGTTGGAAATCCTGGATCCCTCACCAAATTGCTGGAGTACCGGAACTCTGGCGACTTTCAGGGAGTAGTGTCGGCTCAGGTAGCGACAGCCGGAAAAGTTCGAGTCCCAGCGATCTAGTCCCCCCACGTCCCCCCGCTGGGACAGAAGCGTCGCCGCCGACCGCAAAGTCGGCGGCGATTGCTTTTGTGCTTCAGGTCTGGGCCGCCAGGCGGCGCATCAGGTCGCTGGCCGATGTGACGGTGCCCGTCACAGCGCCGGCCGTAACCTTCATCACATCTCCGCGTGCAGGCGCCTGGTCGCCCCGGACATCGCGATGACCCTGCCCCTTGCGATGGTTTCCGGATTTCGGTCCACGCGGCTTCTGCTTCTGCTGCAAGTTCGGCGCGCCGGTGCGGGCCTCTACCCCTGGCCCGCCGCCCTTACCGCGCCGACGGCGCCGGCCAGGGCGGCCCTCGCCATGAGCGGAATCGAGCCGAGTCTCGTCGCGACGCTGTTTCTGCTGCGAATGGCGACGGGGCTGCGCCTCGCCACGCGGCTCGGCACGCGCGCCCCGCTTTTCATCCATGTTGGCGTTGGCCGAAAGCTGCGCCAGCGTTGCATCGTTGCGCCTGTCCTCGCTCGGGATTTTCTGGCGCGTCGTGCGTTCGATGTCGCGCAGCAGCTGGCGTTCATCCTCGGCGCAGAAGGCGACAGCCGAGCCATCGCGCCCGGCGCGCGCCGTCCGGCCGATGCGGTGGACATACTGCTCAGGCACTTCCGGCAGTTCGAACTGGACGACATGGGTCACCGAGGCAATGTCGATGCCGCGCGCTGCGATGTCGGTCGCCACCAGGGCGCGAACCTTGCCGTCCTTGAATTCAGCGAGAGCCCGCTCGCGCTGGTTCTGGCTCTTGTTGCCGTGGATTGCCGACGCCGGCACGCCGCCGGTTTCGAGGATGCGCGCAACCTTGTCGGCGCCGCGCTTGGTGCGGGTAAAGACCAGCACGCGCTTGAAGGCTTCATCTGCGAAGAGTTCGGTCAGCAGGCCGCGCTTGCGGTTGGCCTCGATGAACACCACGCGCTGGTTGACGCGCTCGACCGTGGTCGAGGGCGGCGCAACCGAAACCTTGAGCGGGTCCGCGTTGAGCAGTTCATTGGCGAGCTTCTCGATGTCCGCCGGCATGGTGGCCGAGAAGAACAGGTTCTGGCGCACCTTCGGCAGGTGGCGAACGATGCGCCGGATCGGATCGATGAAGCCCATGTCGAGCATCTGGTCGGCTTCGTCGAGCACGAAGATCTCGGTCTGCGACAGGTCGGCATCGCGCTCGCCGAGATGGTCCAGCAGGCGGCCGGGCGCGGCGACGATCACGTCAACGCCACGCGCCAGCGCCTGGCGCTGGGGGCCATGGCCGACGCCGCCGAAGATGGTGGCGACGCTGAAGCCAAGCTTCGCGCCATAAGCCTTGAAGCTGTCGGCGATCTGTGTGGCCAGCTCGCGCGTGGGCGAAAGTACGAGCGCGCGGCAGCCGCGCTTCGGCGCTGGCTTCCGGTTGGCCGCGAGGCGGTGGAGGATCGGCAGCGCGAAGGCGGCCGTCTTGCCGGTGCCAGTCTGGGCGATGCCTAGGAGGTCGCGCCCTTCCATCACGCCGGGAATGGCGGCGAGCTGGATAGGCGTCGGCTGGGTGTAGCCTTTCTGGGTCAGCGCCTCGAGGATCGAGGCGTTGAGGTTCAAATCCTTGAATTGGGTCAAGTGGAGACGTTCTTTCATGTGCGCGAACGGGCGGACGCCTGTCTCTGCAGGTCCGCCGGGGCGCTGTCTTTAAGGGAAGGCCCGGCGTGCGCGGGCGTTCATGCGATCGTTTCAGGGCGCTCAACGGGCCGAGTTACCTTCTGGGAACTCTCACGCAGCCGGAGCGCCGATATCGCCTCCCGTTTCGGAGACGCGAGCGGCATATCAGGGGCAAAACCCCTAAAGTCAAGCTAACGGACTGAAACGAGCAGAAGAGCCGCGGATCAGCCGCCCATGATCAGCGCGCCGACGAGGAGCGCGATCTCCAGTCGGAACCAGCTGAAATCCAAGC
>VFQT010001762.1_pt1 | contig 24635 bp, 19 predicted proteins | sample 3512381 | NCBI WGS metagenome assembly VFQT01 (sample SAMN10412376, study PRJNA504923) | tailings metagenome | isolation source: Relicate 2 Philex TSF3 active mining site | place: Philippines: Tuba, Benguet | collected 2017-08-29
GGAGAGACGAATGAGGTCTTCAGCGAGGTCAAGGATGCGGACCTGCTCGCCCATGTTAAGCATAAAAACCTCACCGCCCGTTCCCATGCACGCGGCTTGCAAAACGAGATGCACAGCTTCGGGGATGATCATGAAATATCGATACATTTCAGGATGGGTAATCGTGATGGGACCGCCACGCGCAATTTGATTTTTGAACGTGCGCACGACACTGCCGCGACTACCAAGCACATTGCCAAAACGCACCACCGAATACGGCAGGTTGTTTCGCTGCGCTGCATCGAGAACAGTAAGTTCGGCGAGACGTTTTGTTGCGCCCATCACGCTGGCAGGACGTACGGCTTTATCGGTGGAGATGAGCACGAGTCTTTCTACCCCATGCCTGACCGCTGTTTCAACGATATTCTTCGTGCCGAGCACGTTGTTCGTGACTGCCTCTTCGACGTTGGCTTCCATGAGCGGGACGTGTTTATGCGCCGCCGCGTGAAAGACAACTTGCGGTTTGTGTTGAGCGAAAACTTTTTCAATACGGTTTAGATCACGGACATCGGCAATGACGGCTTGAATGTTGAGCGCAGGAAAATCATTCTTGAGTTCTTGCAAGGCTTCAAAGATGCTGTTCTCGCCGTGACCAAGCAAGACAAGTTCGGTTGGGTTCCAGCGCGCGAGTTGACGGCAGAGTTCACTGCCAATCGAACCACCTGCGCCAGTGACGAGAATTCGCTTACCGCCCAGTGTTGTGCCAATGAGACGGTCGTCAATTTTGGCAGGTTCGCGGCGCAAAAGATCGGTGATGTCCACTTCGCGCAAGCGGTTGACGCTGACCTTACCGCCGAGGAGTTCGTAAAAGCCGGGGATGATGCGTGAGGTAATTCCGCGTTTGCGACATTCATCGTTTACAAGGCGGATGATATGCCCGGGCGCGGAGGGAATGGCAATGATTACTTCATCAACTTGTTTGGTTTCGAGAGTTTTTTCAAGTTGGTCGATCTTTCCAATGACCGTCACACCATAAATGTTGTGATTTTGTTTTGCGGGATCATCGTCGAGAAAACCAACAGGGATGAGATTGAGTTGAGATGTCTTCTGCAACTCACGCACCACCAGCGCGCCAGCATCGCCTGCGCCGAGGATGAGAGCATGGCGAGTCTTGGCGTTGGCTTGCGTGGATGATTGTTCAGCAAGAATGCGCAGAACAAAACGCGAGCCGCCAATCAGGATGAGCGAAATGAGCCAGTCAATACCGAGGGCAGAGCGCGGCATGCCCGGCTTGATCAAGTCAAAGCCGATGAGCAGGAGCATCACACCCGAGGTCAGCACAGAAGCAGTGGAGACGGCAAAAGTAATAAGCCGTAATTCATTCGTACTGGCGTATACCCATAGACGGCGATACAGTCCGAAAAAATAGTAGGTAGGGATCTTGACAAGTAACGCAACCGCACACATCATCAATGCGGCGGGAAAATAGTATGGCAGTTCGCTAACATCCAGCCGTAACGCAAAACTGCCCAGCACCGAAACGATGGTGAGGGCAAGGTCGCCGATCAAGACGAAGCGATTGCGAACGTGAGGACGTGAGGACATGGGGAATGGAAGTGTCAAGTAACGAGGGATAAGAAAAAATAAAATGCTTGGTACCCGTTACTCATACCTTGCTACTCATTTCTCGTTCTGCATTACTTCCACAGCTTCTTTCAAACCTTCAGCCAAACTCACTTGCGGTTTGTAGCCAAGCATGTCCATGATCTTCTTCGGCGTACCGATGGAGCGGTAGATATCACCGGCGCGTGGTTCAGCATGGACGTGTTTGGGGGCGTTCGGGAAGATTTGGTAGAGGATGTCTAGCAAGTCGAGCAGGCGGGTTTCAACACCGGTACAAACATTGAAGATCTGTCCAGGCGCGGCGGGATGTTCAGCAGCAAGTAGATTGGCTTGCACGACATCGCGCACGTTTACAAGGTCACGGCTCTGACCACCGTCACCAAAGATAGTGATGGGTTTATTATCCAAAATGCGGTGGATGAAGATCGGTACCGCGGCGGCATACATCGAATCCGGTCTTTGGCGTGGACCGTAGACGTTGAAATAGCGCAGGGCGACCACTTCGAAATTGAAAGAGGTCGTGTAAAGCTGACCGTAAAGTTCATCCACGCGCTTCGAAGTAGCGTAGGGTGATAACTGTCTCAGGGGTGTATCTTCCGAAAGCGGGTAGTCTTCCGAGTCACCGTACACAGCGGCGCTGGTGGCGAAAACGGCTCGCTTCACGCCTGCTTTGCGTGCGGCTTCGAACAAAATGGAAGTTCCGGTCACATTGATATCGAAACATTCCTGCGGTTTTTCCATTGATTCGGGAACGGAAACGAACGCAGCTTCATGGAAGATGATATCCATACCTTTGACGGCTTTGGCAACCGCATCAGCATCACGCAAATCACCTTCAATAATTTCAACATCCAACCCCTTGAGGTTTTCACGCTTGCCAGAGGAAAAATTATCGAAGACGCGGACGGAATGTCCGCGTTCAAGTAAAGTACTTGAAATATGCGAGCCAATAAACCCCGCACCGCCAGTGACTAAATATTTCATTTTATCTCCCGGTTCGCCTCAAAACAGTTCCAATGGTTCGCAAAACGATACTAAAGTCCATGGAAAGAGTACGATGTTTAATGTAATAAAGGTCGTATTCAAGTTTAACAACAGTTTCTTTCACTGTCGCCACGTAGCCGTAATTGATCTGCGCCCAGCCTGTGAGACCAGGTTTAACCAACAAACGCGCACGATAGAATGGGATCTGCTTCTGGTACTCCGCAACCAGTTCAGGGCGTTCCGCACGCGGACCCACCAGACTCATCTCACCACGTAACACATCCCAAAATTGCGGAACCTCGTCAAGCCGTGTTTTTCGTAGGAAGTTACCGACCTTGGTAATACGCGGATCATTCTCTTCTGCGTTCTTTATCCCCTCAGCCTCAGCATTTTGTTTCATGGTGCGGAACTTCAAAATATTGAATGCTTTTGCGCCTTTGCCTAAGCGCGGTTGAGAATAAAAAATTGGAAACCCCGTTTCGAGCACAATGGCAAGCGCAGTAATAGGAAATAAAAATGCAAAGATCAACGTACCGACAAATCCGCCCAGAATATCCATGGTGCGTTTTAGGAATTCATACATCCCGCTTACCCGTACCTGGTCCACGAACGAACGGATAACCCAATCAGTTTCAAGATGTTCAATGGGCACACGCTGTGTCAACTCTTCGTACATGATCGGCATGCGGGTCACTTCCACGCCTCGTTCCTGCACGTCGAGAATCGTCTGGAAGGTTTCACCCTTTATTTCACCGTTGATCGCCACAACAACATCAGAAATTCGATAATCTTCGATCAGGTCAAAGAGGTGTTCGCTATCGCCAAGCACAGCAAAACCACTATAAGATTTGTTCCGTTTGACGGGGTCATCATCAATAAAGCCGATAATGAGGAAAGGGGGTGGATTAAGTTTGCGATAAGCTTCTACCAGGGTGCGCCCAGCTTTGCCAGCGCCAACGACCAACACCCGGCGCATTAAACCGGAAGAGGTGTAGAGTCTGATATAGATGGCGCGCCAGCCCAAAGTCAAGAAAGAGGCGAGAACGAGGAAGGCACCGATAGCAATACGAGGCAGGGAGTTTGGGTCAGTGTTGATCGTAAACAACAGTGAGTATCCCAATAAACCAACGATGGGAGCTACTGCGATTCCGCGAAGGGTCTTTCGCCAGTTCGATGCAGTATGGATCTCATATGAATCAACCATGAGCAAAATCCACACCAAAGGCAAAATATAAAACCAGAATGGAACTTCGATCTGGATGATACGTTCAGCAACATTTTGCTTGATGCCACCCTCGATCAATCGATAAAGGGAGTATTGGTACCAAAAAAAGATCGCGCCTACTGTCGCTGCAACAGATGCAATGAAATCTCCGATCAACAGAACGGTGCGTTGTTCGCTGGGTCGTAATCGCAGGGACGGACGATAGATATCAGCCATTCTTGAACATGCTCGTGATACCGCTCCACAAAAAGCCTGCACCCCATGTGATGTGCATGGTCGCTATGGCAAGCGGCAGCCCCCATATAAGAAACCCTTTCCTTGTCTTTATCGCCAGTTGTAAACCAGCAAACCCCAAAATGAAAAAATACGCGAATAATTGCAAAGCAAGCAATTGTTGTGCGAGAGATATCCCCAAGGATAACACAATCAAAGAAAACAAAATTATGACGAAAACCGGCGGCAAAGCCTGACGCCACCGCAACGTATGCGGATAACGCTTGAGCATTTTCAACTTCCAAAACCCGTAGCGCCAGTATTGTTCAGCTAATTTCTTCAGTGTACTGCGCGAAAAATAAACGGAACGAATCGCAGGGTCGAGCCAGACGATGCCGCCCGCTTCCCGCACACGAGTATTGAACTCATAATCTTCATTAGAGAGCAAGGTCTCATCAAATGCGCCGATTCTTTCGATCAGGCTGCGGCGAAACGAACCGAATGGGACGGTATCCACAGCTCCAGGCTTGGCATTGAGGCGGTACATCGCATCCCCCACCCCAAGCGGATGCGCAGCCGCAAAGGAGATCGACTTCGCCACCCAGGTATCTGCGCCGGGTTGAATATCCCACACGCCGCCCACGTTATCGCCCTTGCCCGTTTGATGCGCTTCAACACATCGTTCGACATATTCCGGGATGGGCATGGAGTGAGCATCGAGCCGGACGATAATTTCGCCTCGTGACTCGCGAATAGCTTGATTCACACCAGACGGAATGGTCTTCGCCTTGTTATCCACTACGCGGACGGCGAGGTCGGCATGTTCTTTTTGAAATTGATCAATAACTTCGCGGGTTCGGTCGGTGGAAAAGCCATCCGAGATCACCACTTCCATTTTCGCCAGCGGATAGGTTTGTGAACGCAAAGCCTCCAGCAATTTGCGGATGGTGGCTTCCTCGTTGTAACACGGGATGATGACGGAGACGGAGGGTTGGTCTGACATGTTCTGGCAAGATTTCGCCGCCAATGAGAGGCGGCGATGAGTTTGAGATCATTTGTTTTGTGCAGGTTGTGTAATGGTGGGCGGTGCCAGCGGAAGGATGACCTCCATTGTGGTGCCCGCCCCTACGCGACTTCGGACGCTAATTCTACCACCATGCGCCGCGATAATCTCATGGGCAATTGCCAGCCCCAGCCCTGCGCCGTGGGTTTCTCCGCCTTTTCTTGCCGGGTCTGCCTGATAAAACCGCTGAAAAATATGTGGAATATCTTCCTCGGGAATGCCAGCGCCGGTATCAGTGATCGAAATTTGCATTTTGTCCATGTCAATGAAGGCGTTTAGGGTCACTGTTCCACCTTGCGGGGTGAACTTGAGTGCATTATCGGTCAGGTTTGTGAAGACCTGCGCCAAGCGGTCACCATCGGCAATAAGGGGCGGGAGAGATTCAGGCATGTCCAAATCAATCTTTACCCCAGCTCGTTGCGATTGTGGCGCGAACTTTTCAGCAATCGAATTCAACAACGCCAGCATATTAACCGGCAACATTTGCATTTCCGCTGTCCCTGCATCGAGTTTGGCGAGGTCGAGCAGGTCGAGCACCATGCGGTGCATCCGCTCGGATTCGCTATAAATTACTTGCGCGGCTTTTTGCTGCGACTCTTCTGTGTTTGCGGTTCCATCAAGCAAGGCTTGTGCAAATCCCTGAATGGATGTGAGCGGCGTTTTCATTTCATGTGAGACGTTCGCCACGAACTCACGCTGAGACTTTTGACTCGCCTGCACGCGTGCCATCATGGAATTAAACGCCCGCGTCAATTCCTGGACCTCATGCGGTCCCGTTGCTTCGAGCGGCTTTACCTCCGCTGAAGGCATTCCCCGTGCCGCGTTGACAACTTTCTGCAGCGGGTTGGCGATCCAACCAGAGACGAGAAATGCCAGGAGCAGTGAAAGCAGCAGGGCAATCCCGCCACCCACCACGATGACAGGGATAAATTCATCGCTAAATATATTGAGGATCGAAGCCCGCGGACGCGGTGTAGCGACCATCAGAAAGGTTTCATCGGGTAGTTTCTCAATGGAATACAACCACACAGAGCCGTTACCATCTCGTAGAAGTGGAAGCGTCCTTGTCACTCGTCGATTTTCGGGGAAATCTAAAGCAAATTCTTCTGGCGATGTATCGAACACCATCTGACGGTCTTTGGAAAACAAAATCACGCGGACGTTAAAAGTCCGCGCGCTGCGTTCTGCAAGGGTGGTGATCGGCGGGGATTCGCTTTCCTTTGACCTCTCGACCATCACTGCCTTTACCGCATTTAGCCGTTCGGTTGTTTGTCGATATAAAAATGGATTACGAAAGAGCGAGATAAATAGAACGATCGTCACAACACTCAAGGCTGTGACGATGAGAAAAGCATAACTTAACCAAAGGCGGGAACGGAGGGAGGATAGCATGAAGACGGTTATCAGTTTCCAGTGACCAGTTTGTACCCCACCCCTGTCACCGTTTCGATCTTGACACTGCCGCCATCAAGTTTCTTGCGAAGATGCGCAATGTGTACGTCCACGGTGCGGGTCTGACCGTAATAATCAAAGCCCCAGGCGAGTTGCAGTAATTGTTCACGTGAGAAGACGCGACCCGGCGACTCTGCCAGAGTGAGTAAAAGGTCAAATTCCTGGGCACGCAGATCCAAGGTCCGAGAAGAGAGGCGGGCTTCTCGAGTTGCAGGATCAATCATCAAGTCACCGCGATGGATCGGTTTGTCATCCGAATCCTTCTTTGATTCACTGCGCCGCAAAATGGCTTTGACACGTGCTACCAACTCTCGTGGATTGAACGGTTTGGTAAGGTAATCATCTGCACCAAGTTCGAGACCGAGAATTTTGTCGATGTCTTCATCACGAGCCGTGAGCATGATGATGGGAACGTCATTGCCAGCCGAGCGCAACCTGCGGCAGACATCGAAGCCATCCACCTTTGGGAGCATCACATCCAGCACAATGAGGGCAGGCTTATGCTTCACCACCGCCTCCAACGCGGATTCGCCATCGGCGGCTTCTTGAATGCGAAATCCATCGCGCTCAAAATACATGCGCGCGAGTTCGGTAATGGATGGCTCGTCATCTACGAGCAGGATCAATTCAGCAGACATTTATGCCAGAGCAACACACTCGATCTCAACCAACGCGTTCTTCGGCAAACCAGAAACAGCCACTGTGGTGCGAGCAGGAGGATTTTCGTTAAAGACTTCGGCATAAATGGCGTTCATCTTTGCGAAATCATCCATGGTTTTGAGAAAGACCGTAGTCTTAACCACTTTGCTCATACTGGTGCCTGCTGCTTCCAACACATTGGTGAGGTTGGCAAGCACCTGGCGGGTCTGTTCTTCCACACCACCAGAGACAAGTTCCATCGTGGCGGGGTCAAGCGCTACTTGACCGGCAGTGTAGACCAGGTTTCCAATGTGAATGGCTTGCGAATAAGGTCCGATCGCTTTAGGGGCTTTTTCGGTATGAATAACGCGTTTGCTCATGATTTCCTCTTTTTATTTGGAGTGGATATTCCTTTTATTTTAATCGAGGAAACCGCGACCACTGAGAACACAGATGGATCGAGTTTTTTGTCTCAACGCCTTCTGTATTCTCAATGACAAAATGATAAATTACGAATCTCGTTCTTTTGTTCCTTCAGCAGGCCTGTTTGCCTCTCGGAAAGCTTTAACAGCTTCACGCAGAGCCTTGAACGAACCACCCATCGATTCTTTGATGGCTTTCATCTGTTCGCGGGCTTCTTTGATGGTGGCTTGTGCCTTTTCTGAGTCGGTCACATTGCCATTGGCATCAAAACCAGAATGGGCTCTCAAAGTTTGACCCAATTCGTCATAGGCAGGTTTGGAAGCAAGCAACGCCGCCTCGTAAGCATCAAGCGCAGATTGTACGCTGGATACATCCTTGCCATTTGCAACAGCTTTATCGATCACGGACTGGAACTTGGCAATGTGAGCATCGGTATCTTCAAATGCTTTGCCCATTCGTTCATACGCCTGTTGTTGACGCGCCCAAATCTCTTCGATCTTCTCATCGGTCAACTCACCCTTTGCAGGTGGAGTTTCGTCCGCAGCATAGGCACTCGTAACAGGAATTGCTGCAAATGCCAAAGAGGCAACGAGAACCGCTAATACAACTCTTGAAACTATATTTTTCATCAGGAACCTCCTTCAGGTTACGATGAAATTCTAGTGGTTGGCAGTTAGAAGAGTATGGTGGGGATGTAAAAAGGTTGTAAAAAATGGACCACAGACGATGGACGATTGACCATGGTCCATCGTCTGTGTCCTATTGCCAAAGTTTATGGCGTTGGCAATACAATCGGCGTCAACGTCACTGTCGGTTGCGGGATAGGCGTTGGGAGCAATTCCATCCAGCCGCTGTAGGCGAAGTATTCCGATAAAAATTGTGCGCGCTCGCGCTCATTCATCGGGCGCGGACGGGAGAAATCTTCGAGCATGGCGGTCAGCAATTCTGTGCCGATGTATTTGCCATCGTAAAACACATGGCGGTCAATGAACTCACGGCGGGTTTCGTCAATGATGGAGCCGTCATATAACTCATACGTCATTTGGTCGAAGAATAGATTTCCCAAACCAAAATGAATAAAGGTATCTCCACGGAACTCCATCAAATGCGGGTAATGCGCCTGGCTTCCGCTCACAATGGTCGAACCAGCATCTGCCACCGCATGAAAACCTTCTTCATGTTTGTAACATGGACCCTGGTGGTAACACTCTTCATGCTGAAACGTGAAGATGACCATATACCCTTGCGCAGCCACATCTTGGATCTGTTTGGCAAAGAAATCATAGTCACAATCTGCGGCACCGGGTTGAGTGTCTGTAGCTTTCACAAAAGTATAAGAGATCTTGCCATTACAACCCATGAAAGCGATCTTGTTGCCATTCACTTCCATCAAAACTGGTTTCCGTCCTTCTTCTTCGTTCGCGCCGCCTCCATAATATGGAATATTGTTATCGCGATACATTTGCAAAGTATCTAACATAGCTTGAGTACCGCGGTCTGCAAAGTGATCTCCGGTGAGTTCGATAATATCTGTACCTACATAAGTTAACAGTTCAATATATTTCGGATCACTGCACAAAATGAAATTTTTATAACCTGGCGTTGGGTATGGACAGTAAGGATCGAAAGGCACTTCATTACTTATATGCAATACATCTGCGTCATGTAACCAGTCGTATACGAGTTCGCCAGGACGAGTCACGCCTTTGGTTTCCATCGTAAATGCTGTGGCACGCACAAGCGCAGTGACTCCGGTCAGCACCACTGTTGCCAATTTTGAAGCATCGCGGTTCGTGGCTGGCAATTCGATGGTTGGGTTCGTTAAGCCAAATGATACTTTCAACGGGTACAAGTTCGCATCAAAATCTTTATGGATCGGCGATTGACCGTCCACACTTAAGACTTTCCATTTCGGTTGGATCTCTTCGAACGGGATGATCGCCCAACTAAAAGGCTGGGTCCACGCTGCTGCAAGAATCTCATCAGATGCAACGGTTCGTACCACGCCCGAAGCGGGTTCGCCCCACAGGGCAGTGAACGCCCTCAGAGTGGATTCTGCCATGAGCAACGGCTGACCGTTCCCAGTTAAGGAAGAGCCGTTCTGCCAGACGTTGCTCAAGTCTGCGGACGGGATGTCATCTGTCACTGTAGGGAAAGGCGCAACGAGGGCATAAATCCAAAGAGAGCCTGAATCGGCAATGTCCAATTTTTGAGTGGCAGACTCGGCGTCATCTACAATGGGCAAACCAGAAAGTTTGGCAGCGTCGCGTAGAACATCGGGAACAGCAGGACTCAACCACAACGCATCTGCAATAGGCGCTTGGGTAGAAGTTGGTTGCGCAGGGACAATCGTTTCAGTTGGCAAGGCAGGCGCTTCAGTAGCTGGCGCACAAGCAGAGAACAAAATCGCAAGAAAGAGGAACAGAGATATTTTTTTCATTTGTAATCCATGGCGTAAAAAAAGTACGAAGCGTAAAGCGCCTCGTACTTTTAAACGTATTTGCTTAAACAGGCGTGAGCGTTAGTTTACACCCAGTTTGGGTGCTAGAGTACCAATTTCGCCAACGTGTAGGACTTGAGCGCCTCTTCATCGACGGTGACACCCAAACCGGGTTTGTTCGGCACGTCGATGGTTGAGTCCACGTTGAGGACGAAGCGTTCGTGGGTGATGTCGCGGGTATAGTAGCGGTCCGAAGCGGAGACATCACCGGGCAATTTGAAATTCGGCATGGACGACAAGGCGAGGTTCGAAGCGCGACCGATGCCGGTTTCCAACATACCACCGCACCAAACGGGCATTCCGTTCTGTTGGGCAATATCATGAGTTTGAATGCCCTGGCTTAATCCGCCCAGCCTGCCTGCTTTGATGTTGATGATCCGACAGGCTTTCATCTCAATAGCATAACGTGCATGACGTGGTGAGACGATACTTTCATCGAGACAAACCGGCGTGTTGAACTTGGCTTGGAATTTGTGATGATCCCAAATGTCATCTTCGAAGAGGGGTTGTTCAATGAGTAGAAGATTCAAGTCATCGAGCGGTTTAAGAGAGTCGGCATTATCCATTGAATACGCAGAGTTGGCGTCCACTTGCAAGCGGATGTTCGGGAAAGCCTTTCGAATAGCTTGGGCATAGGTCACGTCTTTGCCAGGTTTGATCTTGAGCTTTACACGGGCATATCCGCTGTTGACAAAACCTGTAACGGTTTCAACCAATTTTTCAGGCGATTCTTGGATACCAACCGAGACACCCATTTCCACTTTATCGCGCACGCCGCCGAATAATTCTTTGAGAGATTTGCCTTGACGCTTGCCAAGCAAATCCCAAATCGCCATTTCCACACCCGCTTTGGCAAGGTGATGTCCGCGGATGCTTTCTATGCGGCTTTGAAAATCGAACGCATCTTTGATGTCTTTGCCGAGGATGAGCGGGATGATAAAGTCTCGCAGGGTGGGCATGGCCGTGCCAACTGTTTCGTAGCTATAACCGGGGTTATACGAAGCGACACATTCCCCCCAACCCACCAGCCCTTCTGAATGAACTTCGACGATGATGCATTGACGGTCTGTTTCGCGCCCAAACGAAGTTTCAAATGGAGCGATGAGCGGCATGGACAAATGATGCAGGATGATTGATTCGATTTTCATGGTTTCTCCAAAGAAGAGACCCTAAAGCTGGCTTTAGGGTCTTGAATTTAATTGTTGTTATTCCCCTGTTCGTCTGCGATCTTGATTCCGCGGAGTGCGTCATCGATGCTGGTCGCTTCGAGGCGCACACCGGGAGCGGGCGTTCCGCAATAGGGGCAGATATTCCACGGAAGTTCCATCAGCTTCGAGCAGTTGTGGCAGGTCTTCTTGAGTTTGGTGTGACAGTTCGGGCAGATCTGCCAATCTTCTTTGACGCGTCGTTCGCAGCCCGAGCAGAGTGGCAGGTCTTCCAATGCTTGCAGCAGCGCTTCTTCTTCCAACGTGCGTTGATATTCCTCTTCCAACGTGCGCGGCGGGCGCAGGATGAGATAGACCAGCACACCGGGCAAATTCAACACCGCCACCAATAAGGCGGAGAGAGTTTGCACCAATGGGTCACGCGCACGCGAACGGATATCACGATACGTCCACACCACAAGGCTGATCCACAAGGCGACAAGAAATGCGCCAGCAAAAGCTGTTAGCACGAGAGTGAGGTTTGCAAGAAAAACGGGATCAAAGGTCATGAGAACTCCGAGTTGGGTTCATTTTAGCACGGGTAAGGGTGCGACGTACTCATGGCGTAGCGAACTCAAAACGCCATTCGTCACCGTTTTGAATTTGATTGGAGGTGACTCCCATCACTTGATAGAAGGTTTGCCCGGGGCGAAGGTAAACGGGGGTGCCATCGAGATTGGTCAGGAGAATGGGCTGGTCAATGGCGGTGCGGCTCCAGCGGGCAGGGACGGCGATACCATCGCGGAAAACGTAAGCGTTGCCGTAATCGATCAACGATGGATTGTAGACTTCATCTTCGGCTTGGTTCTTATTGGTAAAGATATATGGCACCAACAAGACAACAACATTATCTGCGGTTACTGGCTGCTTTGTATAGTCGTCGAATAATTGTTCGTATACTTCTACTTTGCGATATCCAACTAAATCCTTGGACTCCTGGTAGCGGAAATAAGAACGTGTCTCCGGGTCGTACTGCCAATAGCTGTAATTATATTCTGAATAATAGTTATAGATCTTGTTAACGATCAAAGGGCTTTGCGGAACATCATCAGAGAAGAACCCACCACTTATGGTCTGCGGACTGTTATCCAGTCCCTTTTTGGCTACGCAGGCTTCCCACATTGTGGTGTTAAAAAAAATATTATTATATGAATCACGTTTGTAGGGTCCGTAGAAATAAGGAGGGCATTTGCCAATTCCAACAGAAATAAACCGTTGGCTGATATCCAAACCCATAAAATAATCATATTCGCGTGGGTCGGCGCCTTTGAACATCAGGAAGGAATGATACATGCGCGCGATGTGCTCATCAAAATAACGTCCCGAGCGGACGGGTCCCACCCGCTCGATGTTGTACAAATTGCTATAGAAAACGGCGATAAAGCGAGTATCGCCCCATTCTATGTAATATTCATAAACGACGTCCGCAAGGGTTAAGCCAGATTGCGGGCGGACATAATCAGGGGAATTCCCAACCTTGATGGCAAGTGGACGATATTGCAGGAAGGTTGGATCTTCGATGGGCAAACCGGTTAACGGATTATAGAGCGCAACTCCGTTCTGAATAGCAGGTGCTGCATCCACAGGCACGGAAACATCTTGAGGAGCTACGTATTTTGTGGGATACGGTGTAAATGTAGGTATGATCTCTTGCGGTGTACTTTGCAAAAGATAAGGGTCAGGCGAGGTGCCAGGCTGAGGCTGGAAAGGCGTCGGCGTGGGAAGATAATTGACTTGAAGAGGAACAGGCGTTGGGTTGGGGTTTGAGGCGGGGGCGGGAGCGGCACAGGACACAGCCAGGAAGAAAGTCAAAAGCCAGAGCGCAGGTCCATGTCGATTCGGTCGGTGGCTTCCAAATATCATGGCAGGGATTGTACCAAACACAGAGGGGGCAAACACGGCAGAAATAATACTGATACAATTATGTCCTCCCATGTTGATCTTGGTCACTTGTCTTTTGCTTTTTATTACAGCGCTTGCGCTGGTGGTCTTACGCGCCACACAACCCAATGCCCGTTATGCATGGCTTATCGCTGCGGGCGGAGCGCTACTTGCATACATAAGCATGTTCCTCTGGCTGCCTCAGATGCCGTTCCAATTGATTCTGCCAGCCTGGAAGCCGGAAAATTTATTTTCCACACCTGTGTTGTTCAATGCTGATGGAATTTCCTGGGCTCTCGCCATGGGGATCACTGCATTAACCCTCTCAGTTCTTCTTACAATTGTGACCCGGTCGGTGATCGTAAACTCACTTTCATGGGCAGGGATCCTCATATTGGGCGGCATGGGTATCTTGGCTGTAACAGCGAATAACCCGCTCACGCTTCTATTGATGTGGGCGTTCCTCGATATCACCGAACTCGTTACGCAATTGAGTTCAGTGGATGGCGAAAAAAATAGTGAACGGGTGGTAATCTCTTTCTCAACGCGTGTCTTGGGTATCGCCCTGCTGCTGTGGTCATATATTGAAGGGTTATCACGTGGAAGTACTGTTGTCTTTCAGAATATGCACTCGAACACAGGCATTTATCTCATTATTGCAGCGGGATTGCGCCTGGGTGTGCTTCCCTTACATCTCCCCTACGCAGCAGACTCATCCCTACGGCGTGGGTTTGGAACAGCATTACGTTTAATCGGCGCAGCTTCCACTCTAAGCGTGCTGGGCCATGTACAAATCACCTCAACGTTATTTACGCCAGTGTTGATGATCCTTACTTCGGTTGCTGCCATCTATGGCGGCTGGATGTGGTTGCGCGCGCCAGATGAATTGAGCGGTCGTCCATACTGGATGATTGGTATTGCATCGCTTGCAGTGATAGCAGCATTGAGTGGAAACCCCACCGGGGCAACGGCGTGGGGCTGTGCATTGGTGCTTGTAGGTGGAGCTTTATTTCTCTCTTCCGTTCAGGATGTACGACTGAACCGCGTATTGCTCATTGGCAGTTGGAGTCTTTCCGCGCTGCCACTCTCGCTTACTGCAAGCACATGGGCTGGTGGTTTTACAATCGCAAGCCCATTCTCCCTTGCAGCCCAGGTATTGATAATGGCAGGTTATGTTCGCCATGCCTTGCGCGCCAGCGGCACAGAATCATTGGATGGGCAACCTGGCTGGGCAAAGGTTGTGTACCCAACTGGCATCCTACTATTGTTGATAACACAAATCCTACTTGGATTTATAGGTTGGGATGGAGCCCTTAAATTTGGTAACTTCTTCCTTGCCTTGCTCGCCTCACTCCTGACTTTTGGATTGTTAGAAGGAACCCGGCGTTTTCGCATCTTCAACCCGATCCGTGCGCAGTGGATCACTACTGCCGGTGCTGGGGTCAACAGTTTATACCAAGGGCTTTGGACGTTATATCGCGGATTAGCCCGTCTCGCCCAATCCATCACGGATGCACTCGAAGGCGATGGCGGCATTATGTGGACTCTTCTATTCCTCATCCTATTCATTTCGATGATCGTGCAGGGAGTCCAATAAATGGCTACTGAAATCATTTCATGGATATCCGTTGCACTGATCCTTTTTACAGCGACGACCATTCTTGTCAGTCGTGATTGGCGTATCAGCCTTGGTGCGCTTGCGATTCAATATCTCGCCGCCTTCTGGCTGGTAACTCAGCACCTGCCTTTCGCAATGGGCTCTGTTAAATTGATAACTGGTTGGATGGTGATTGCGATCATCGGTATGACCCGTCTGAGTCTCACAAACTTTGAGCAGAACGATCAGGATGCCTTTTATCCACGCGGTGCATCTTTCCGAATCATCTTGATGAGCATTGCAGCCTTCGTAGCCCTTGGCGCAACGCCTCGTATAGAAACATCCATTCCCGGCTTGGGACTGCCTGTCATTGCCGGCGGATTGTTGTTGATCGGTGCAGGCGTTGCACACCTAGGTGTGACCAGTGATCTGATGCGCGTGGTGCTCGGTCTCTTAACTGTGCTTTCCGGATTTGAAATCATATATGCTGCTGTAGAGAGTGCGATCCTTGTTACTGGGTTATTGGCTGCGGTTAATTTGGGATTAGGAGTACTTGGTTCATATTTACTTATGGCGGGTTCAGTCCCCTTTTCGTCACCTGAGGAGGACGAGCTTCTATGAGTGCACCCATCCTTTGGATCGCCCTGCCTTTTATTGCAGGTGTCTTGATCCTCTTCCTTTTAGGAGAAAAATATTCCGCATATATTGGCGGCGCTATTGCGGTCGTCCTTGCAATGATCGCTCTTTTTATTCCGATCGACACCGCCCTCTTACTTGGTGGACTGTCGATAAAGATCGCACCTGCCATTGAATTCTTTGGTCGAAGTTTTGAACTCTCAACGGCAGATGGTCCGTTACTGGCGGTCATTTATGGGTTGACTGCTTTGTGGTTCTTCGGTACAGAAGCCTCTGGCACAGCTCATCGTTTCGTCTCACTTGGGCTGATGATCATCGCCTTGCTAACCGCTTCCATTGCAGTTGAGCCGTTCTTGTATGCTGCTCTGCTTTTGGAAATGGCAGCCATGTTGGTTGTGCCATTACTAGTTCCCCTCTACCAACGACCCGGTCGCGGTGTAGTGCGTTTCATCATCTATCAAACACTTGCCATGCCCTTCATCCTCTTTTCCGGGTGGATGCTTGCAGGAGTCGAAGCCAGCCCCGGAGATATTAGCACCACCCTGCAATCTGGTGTGATGGTGACAATGGGCTTCGCATTTCTCTTCGCCGTATTCCCACTCTACAATTGGATCCCGCAGTTGATGGAAGAAACGATGCCTTACGCAACAGGGTTCCTCCTTTGGGCATTACCCACCTTCACCACCATCTTCGCGCTCGGCTTTCTGGACCGTTATACGTGGCTCCATAACACCCCTCAGATCGCCAATGCCATCCTTTTTGCAGGAGTCATCATGACGGCGACCAGTGGCATCTTTGGTGCGTTGCAACGCCACCTTGGACGCATACTCGGGTACGCTGCCATCGCGGAAACAGGTTTGTTGTTGGTCGCACTCGGTATACGGTCTTCTGAAATCGTAAATATTATCTTTCTCACCCTCATTCCACGCGGGTTGGAGTTGAGCGTTTGGGCGCTGGCACTCTCCATCATCAAACGGAAAGCATATCTGCTCAAATTCAGTGATGCACAAGGGTTGGCTCGTAAATATCCGTTCGCAGCTGGTGCTATCGTGATCGCACATCTTTCTGTCGCGGGTTTCCCTCTTCTGGCGGGTTTTCCTTCGCGGTTGGCGCTCTGGCAGGAATTATCCATCCAGTCGCTGACCGCTTCATTCTGGGTTTTTCTTGGGCTGTTGGGGTTGCTGGTCGCTGCAGTTCGCACATTGGCAGCTTTTGTTATGGCAGGTGAAGACACAAAATGGGAGATGAATGAATCCTGGGTTCAAATGGGCATGTTGGGAATCGGTGTACTTGGCATCTTCCTCATGGGACTTTTTCCACAGATCCTTCAACCATTCCTCTCCAGCTTGCCTGTTTTATTCGAACATCTTGCCCAATAAATCGTCCCATTTTGCAAGAGGGTATAATTTAACGCTACGGAGCCCTTATGGAATTTGAACAGATCGTAAAACGCCTTGAATTTTTGGATAAACAACAACGCGAAACCAAGGATGCCCTTGTCTCGTTGAAAGAAAGTATAGCCTCCTTTGAATCTACGGTTGATGTCGTTTCAAAACAGATCAAAGCTCTCAGCAAACAGGTAACTGAGCTTACACCCGCCACAAAACGGGTTGATCAATTTGAAACCCTCATAGGCAAACAGCGGACGGAATTGCTCAAAATGATCGAAGATGTGGATAAAGCCCACACTCGTTCAGAACGCGATACCACAAAAGAATTTCAAGCCGAATTGACCGAAATCGCCAAAACCCTTAACCAGTTGAAGTTCAACACAGACTTGACCGACATCAAAAAGCAATTGAAGGAACGCACCAACGAAATTCAACGGGTGTTATCGAATATAGCCGATTTCAAAACGACTGTTGAGGATACCAAACGCTCGAACGAAGATGTGAAACTTTCGATCCAGGCTGCGGATGAAACGCGGAAAAATGATCTAAAACGTATCGCAGATATGCAAGGTGAGTTGACCGCCCTGCGCAAACGCATTGATGAGAACCGCGAGAAATCCACGATCCAAAGCGATACCATTCGCAATATCGAAAGCCGAATCACGGAGTTACTCGCCTCAGAATTGGAACGCAAACAAGCCCAAGCTGCCTTCCTGGATCAACAACGCATTGCCCAGGTGGACCGAGATCGAGGCTGGAAAGAATGGCAGGAGAGGTTTGTTTCCTTCCAAAAAGAAGCTGAAACGCTCGACCAGCAAATTCAAAAGTTGGATGAAACCTTGCGCAATGCGAAGAAGGCGCAAGATACCTACATGGATCTCAACAACAAGTTGGAGCGCCGCATCAACGAAGTGACCGAAATGCAGCGCCTTGCTGAAGAACGCCTGCGTCAGGAATGGATCAGTTTCAAAGCCGATGACCAAAAACGCTGGACCGGCTACAGCCTTTCGTCCGAAGAGTCCTTCCGAGATATTCGCAAGGAAGTTGGTAAATACGAAAGCAGCATCACAGCCCTCAATGAGGTTTCGCAAGTTCTTCAAGACCAACTGCACCAGACGACCGACGCCTCCGAAAAACAATTACAAGAATTGATGAACGTTGTTCATGAATGGATGACATCCTATCAACGTATCATGGGGCACGGCAAAAAAACAACAAAGAAATAACAACCAACGGATGCAGATACTCAAAAAGTGGAGATTGTATGATCTCCACTTTTTTCTTTGTCCAGTGAACTACATTACAAACTCTGTAGCAGTTTACAAAGTATGGTTAAATTGAAATATGAGAGTTATAGGTACAGCAGGTCACGTTGATCACGGAAAGTCCACGCTTATTGAGGCGTTGACAGGTACACACCCAGACCGGCTCAAAGAAGAAAAAGCCCGCGAGATGACCATTGAACTAGGTTTCGGCTGGTTGAACCTTCCAAACGGCGAAGAGATCGGCATTGTAGATGTGCCTGGTCATCGAGACTTCATCGAGAACATGCTCTCAGGCGTAGGCGGCATTGACGCTGTTCTGCTTGTGATCGCCGCAGATGAAGGCATCATGCCGCAAACAAAGGAACATCTGGCAATTCTGGATTTATTGCAGATTCCCGCCGGGCTGATCGTGTTGACCAAGACCGATCTCGCTTCAGACTCAAGTTGGCTTGATCTTGTTGAAGCAGACATTCGCTTCGCTGTAAGCGGAACCGTCCTCAAAGATGCACCCATTTTGCGTGTCTCTGCCAGAACAGGGACAGGTCTTAAAGAACTCACCCACGCCCTCGAAAAATTATTACAAGAAAAACCAGCCCGCCCAGACCTAAACCGTCCGAGATTGCCGATCGACCGTGTCTTTACCATGAGCGGATTTGGAACTGTCGTTACAGGTACGCTGCGAGATGGACATTTGTCTGTGGGCGATGAAGTGGAAATCTTGCCAAGCGGCATGCAGGGACGCATTCGCGGCTTGCAGACCCATAAGAAAAAAGCAGACAGTGCGGTTCCCGGTTCACGGACAGCCGTCAATATCTCGGGTGTGGATATGGAGCAGATCCGTCGCGGCGATGTGCTCGCCCATACTGGGCAGTATCAAGCCACACGCCGTATTGATGCCCGCTTCAAAGCGCTCAAAGATATTCGCAAATCTCTGGTTCATGGCGATGAAGTGAAATTCTTTGTTGGTGCAAGTGAGACAGTTGCTACACTGCGATTGCTTGGGGCAGAAGAGATCAATGCCGGTGAAGAAGGCTGGGTGCAATTGGAACTTCGCGACCCCATTGTTGCCCTGCGCGGCGACCGTTACATCCTTCGCAGACCATCTCCAGGTGAAACCCTGGGCGGCGGAGCTGTGATCGACCATCAGCCCAAAGGCAGGCACAAGCGGTTCGATGCAGATGTAATTAAATCGCTTGAGTCTCTTGCGCAAGGTTCACCTGCCGATGTCCTCTTTGAGGCGGCGGTTGCATTGCAAATTGCCCCCATCAAAGAAGTGATCAGCAAATCACGGTTGGAGTCGGCTGCAGCAGCAGAGGCATTGGAAGAAGTATTGAAGAATGGTCAACTCATTCGGTTGGAAAATTCTGAGAAACCCGATGCACTTGTGGCAGCGCTCCCCTACTGGAACAATTTACAAAACACGATTCAGGGGATGGTCGAAGCCTATCACAAGCAATATCCGTTACGACGGGGGATCTCGCGTGAAGAATTGAAGAGCAAACTCAAGCTCGCGCCTAAGGTCTTTAATGCTGTCATTGCATACCTTGTGGCTCATTACTCATTACTCGATGAACGCGGAGTGGTATCCAAGTTGGGGCATGAGATCCGGTTTGATGGGGAGAATCAGGTCAAAGCCCAGGCATTGAGGCGTAAGTTCGAGGCGAATCCTTATGCCACCCCAAGCATCAAAGAATGTCATTCCGAGGCAGGCGAGGAAGTTGTCAATGCCCTGATCGAAATGGGCGAGTTGATGCCAGTTTCACAAGATGTCATCTTCCGCAAATCCGATTATGACGAGATGGTGGGGCGCATCGAAACAACCATCAAAGAACAGGGACAGATCACCCTGGCGGAAGTACGCGACATGTTGAGCACGACCAGAAAATACGTACAGGCATTGCTGGAACATTTGGATGCTATTGGCGTGACCATGCGGGATGGGGATGCAAGAAAGCTGCGAAAGTGAAGGCAGGATGAATTCAATTAAGAAATTATTCAAACCGCCCATCTTTGAAGATGAAGAAAAGAATCATCAGGCGTATTTGCTTAACATCATCCTGTGGACATTGGTGGTCGTACCCATTCCATATTTGATCTATGTAATTACCACACAGCCAGAATTGGCTTTGCGTGCATGGATACAAACTCTCTTTGGCGAAACAGTTAATTTCTTCCTGTTATTTATCATGCGCAAGGGGTATATCCGCACTGCGAGTTTGATCCAGACAGGTGCTTTTTGGTTTTTCTTTACGGCGACGGCTTTTACTGCATCAGGAGTGCAGGATGAGGCATATCTATTCGGATATCCGATTGTTATTCTGATCGTCGGCCTGTTGTTGGGGTCGCGAGCTGCGATATTGACCACTGTCCTCTGTCTTTTGTCTGGGCTGGGGATGGTGTATGTGAATAACATCGGGCTGACCGCTCCGCCAACGGAACGTCCTGTTTTGCTTACCTGGGTGATCAGCCTGGCTCTCTTTCCCGTGATCGCGACGTTGCAAAACTTGACCGGGAAAACATTAAGAGATGCCATTACCCGCGCCCAGCGCAGTGAAGAGAAATATCGATTGATCTCAAGCGTCAGTTCGGATTACGCTTTCGAAAGCCGGATTAACGAAAACGATTTGGGCGAAACGATCTGGATCGCTGGTGCATTTGAAAAGATGACCGGTTACACCCCCGAAGAATATATAAAAGCCGGGGGCTGGTATGCTCACATCCACCCCGATGATCTCGCTCAAGATTCAGAAGATATGAAAAAACTTCTGAACAATAAGGAGGTCCTCGGTTCGGAGATCCGTACCTTTGCAAAGAGCGGCGCTGTCCGATGGGAACGAGTATTTGCTCATCCGATCTGGGATAATAAAGAGAATCGACTGGTTGGGATTTTGGGTGCTGTACAGGATATTACTGAGCAAAAAGAAGCAGAAAAAAAATTACAAGACTCCCTGCATCAACAAGAAGCCATCCTGAACAATATTCCAGATATGGCGTGGATGAAGGATCTGGAGAGCCGCTATATTGCGGTCAATGATCAATTCTTGAATGTAAGCGGATTACTCGCCGAGGATGTGATCGGCAAAACTGATGAAGAGATATGGGAACACCCCTTTGCTGATTTGTATCGCAAGGACGACCTTGATGTCATGCAAAGCGGCATTCGCAAAACCGTGGAAGAACTGCAAAGAGACAGCACAGGCAGACAATATTGGGTGGAGACGACGAAGACTCCGATCAGGAATGAACGTGGTCAGGTGATCGGCACCACTGGTATAGCCCGCGACATCAGTGAACGTAAGAAGAACGAAGAAGCTGAACAGCGTCGCCGTGAAATGCTGGAGAAGGTGATCGAATTGGGAAAACAGGTCACGGAAGCGGGCGATCTCGATACCATTCTGGATAAGATCTGGTTTGGGGTGCACGACCAACTTGATTTTGACCGCCTTGGAATATATTTATACAACCCGGAACAATCTTCCATGGATAGTGTGCTGGGCACAGATCGCAATGGTGCCAAATTAGATACCCGGGGAATTACGTACTCCCTTTCTGAATGGTCTACTTTTAAGTTCCTGCTTGAAAAGCCCGATGGGTTATATGTCACACAGAATTATGATGTAGAGAACGATATTCCCTCCGACAACGAAATGTATGGCGTAAAGCATTATGCGGCAGTGGCAGTCTGGGCGGGGAATAAACCTGTTGCCGCCATCTCAGTGGACCAACTGATCACCAAACGCCCTATACTGGCTGAACAGTTGGAGGCGTTGCGTCTGTTTGCCGGATATGCCGGGTTGGGTATTGAGAATGCCCGTTTGAACATGGCGCTCCAAAAAGAATTGAGAAACAGCCAGGGCTTTATCGAAGAATTGGAAAATAAGAACACAGAGCTTGAACGCTTCACATACACCGTCTCCCATGATCTCAAATCACCCCTTGTGACCATTACCGGTTTTCTTGGCTATCTCGAACAGGATGCCCGCAATGGCAAATTTGATAACTTCAGCCGCGATATGCAACGGATCCGTCAGGCTGTGGATAAGATGCAAACCCTCTTGAATGACCTGCTTGAACTTTCACGCATCGGACGCATGGTCAATGAACCGGTGGAGATCGAATTTGGTTCCATCGTCCGCGATGCGCTGGCATTGCTTGAGGGTGCGATCACGGCAAGGCATGTACACATAAAATTTGAGGACGAAGGGCATAAGGTCTTTGGTGACCGCCTCCGCCTTTTGGAAGTGATGCAAAATCTTCTGGAAAATTCGATCAAGTTCATGGGTTCGCAGGTAAACCCTGAAGTGCAGATCGGTTCCATCAAAGATGACCAAGGCGAGCCGGTCTTTTTTGTGAGAGATAATGGCATTGGGATTGAAGCACAATATCAAGACCGTATTTTTGGTTTATTCAATAAACTTGATTCCAGCACCGAAGGAACAGGAATTGGTCTGACCCTTGTTAAACGCATTATCGAAGTTCACAACGGAATGATCTGGCTCGAGTCTGCCCCTGGCAAAGGCACGACCTTTTATTTCACCCTGCCGGGTGTGTCAAAATCATAAAGGAGTTTTCATGTGTGGACGTTTCACCCTTACTGTTGATCCTGCTGAGATCGCAGACGTATTTGGCAATTACGAGTTCCCAACTCAATTTGCACCGCGTTTCAACATTTCCCCCACTCAACCCATTCTTGCCATTCCGAACGACGCCAGGAACAAAGCAGATTTTTTCATGTGGGGTTTGATCCCTTCCTGGTCGAAAGACCCCAGCATTGGCAATAAACTGATCAATGCACGCGGTGAAACCCTGGCAGAAAAACCGTCCTTTCGCGGTGGCTTCAAATATAAACGCTGCCTCATCCTTGCCGATGGTTTTTTCGAATGGAAGGCGCTCCCGGGCGGCAAAACCAAAACACCATATTTCATCCACATGAAAGACCGCAAACCTTTTGCCTTCGCTGGGCTGTGGGATGAATGGCATTCGCCCGATGGTGACACCGTGCGTACATGCACCATCATTACAACTGACCCAAATGAGTTGATGTCCTCACTGCATAACCGCATGCCTGTGATCGTTCACCCCAACGATTTTGATCTCTGGCTGGACCCTGCGCCTCAGACTCCCGATAAATTGGTACATCTCATCAAACCTTTCCCCACCGAAAACATGTCTGCCTATCCTGTTTCGACCTTTGTAAACAAGCCTGGCAATGACCGCCCGGAGTGCATCGTCCCTGCATCATAGAAAATGGCATCAATTAAGAACTGGCTAACGAACCGCTTCCCTGCTCTAGCATCACGTGATTATGTTCTTTTTGTGGTTGGTCAATTTATTTCTGTCATTGGCACATGGATGCAAGCGACAGCATTGCCATACCTTGCCTACCGCATCTCGGGTCGTCCGCTCGACCTGGGTCTGATCGGTTTTTCCAATACTTTGCCAACCTTGCTCTTTGCGCTGCCCGCCGGAGTTCTGGTTGAACGTTGGGACAAACGCAAAGCCGTCATCCTACTACAGGCGGTAATGTCGGTTCAAGCCTTTGGCTTAACCTATCTAGCCTACACCAACCAGTTGGAAATTTGGCACATCTTGATCCTTGCGTTCATCTACGGTTCGGCGGTTTCCGTCGAAGTGACCGCACGTCAAGCCATGTTGATCGAACTCGCGGGCAAAGACGCCCTGCCCAGCGCCATTGCATTGCAAACAACCGCCTTCAACCTCGGACGTGTCATCGGTCCGTTGTTGGCAGCTTGGTTGATCGCCATCTCTGGTAACGAAGGGACAGTGTTCTTCGCCAACGGCATCAGCTATGTTTTCGTGATCATTGGTCTGTTCTTTGCTCGTACCCGTTTCAAGGTTGAGAACGAACATTCCTCTTCGCAAGGCATGGGAAATGAATTTAAAGAAGGTTTACGTTACATCCGCTCGAGCGCAATCGTTTCCTCAGCTATTTTGATGTCGGCATTGCTTGGCTTTTTTGGCATTCCTTTGGTGCAACAGATTCCCGCAGTGGCGCGTGATATTCTTCAGCCGATCCTCACGTCTGAAAGTGCCATCGCTGCCCGTACCAGTAATCTTTATACGGCCCAAGGCATTGGTGCTGTGACCGCAGCGTTTATGATGGCATACTTCGCTACCGCGAACAAAAGTTCCACCCTCGCCTGGGGACAGATCCTTTTTATCTTTCCTATCATCGCTCTAGGATTAACCGTAAATACATCGTTGGCGTTTTTTTTGCTCATTTTCGTCGGTTGGGGAACGGTGGTGCAACTGATCACCATGAACACGATGATACAGGTCCGCGTTCCTAATGAGTTACGCGGGCGAGTCTTCAGTGTCTACTTTTGGGGGCTACAAGGAGTAGCACCTTTTGGCAGTATCCTTATTGGTTGGATCGCTCAAACCTGGGATGTACAATCTGCCATTGTCGCAGGCGGGGTTGCCTGTCTGATCGGGATCAGCCTCGTTAGATTGATATTTTTCCGCAAAAATCAGGCTGCTGAATCTGCTTATTAAGACTGGATGAGGGTTTTACCCTTCAACTTGACTGTGATTTTTT
>VFQT010001763.1_pt1 | contig 24616 bp, 28 predicted proteins | sample 3512381 | NCBI WGS metagenome assembly VFQT01 (sample SAMN10412376, study PRJNA504923) | tailings metagenome | isolation source: Relicate 2 Philex TSF3 active mining site | place: Philippines: Tuba, Benguet | collected 2017-08-29
TCTTCATCATCGCTCTGACCATAGCGCCGCCAGCACAGCGTTATTTCACTCAGCGCGCTCAAATTAATGCCATTGAAGCAGAAATTGCTGTCCGGAAAGAGCGATTGGAACAGGCAGAGATGGAGTTGCAGAAATGGCGCGACCCCAATTATGTGAAATCTCAAGCCAGAGAGCGGTTGCACTTCGTTTTGCCTGGAGAACGACAATACATAGTTGTTGGAGTAGAAACTAAAGAGAGCGCTGCTGAGAAGAAACGAACACCAGTTGCTACCAAACAATTTGGTAGTGCACCTTGGTATACGAAATTAATCTCATCTATTCAGCAGGTTGCATCCAATTCAACCGCCACCAAGGAGTGAGCGGTATGCAAAATTCCGTGCCACCGAGTGAGCACGACATTGACATCATCAAAGGTCAACTTGGCCGACCGCCACGCGATGTACATGCAGTAGCGCACCGATGTCCATGTGGTGAGGTTGATGTCGTTGAAACTCCACCACGTCTTAGCGACGGCACACCATTTCCCACTTTTTATTATGCAACGTGTCCGCGCCTGACCGGAGCGATATCGACTCTGGAGAGTTCTGGACTCATGGCTTCGATGAACGAGCGCCTCATCAATGATCCTGTACTTCAAGGAGCGTATTTTTCAGCACATCTGGATTACATGGCTGCGCGCGAAGCGTTAGGCATGGATGTTCCTGAAGTAAAGGGAATATCAGCTGGAGGTATGCCCGAGCGAGTCAAATGTCTTCATTCACTTATTGCACATTCGCTTGCTGCTGGCGAGGGAGTAAACATCCTTGGTGATGAGGCGTTAGCAAAGCTTCCTAATTGGTGGCATGAGCAACCATGTTCGGTTTCTTTTGCGAAACAAGGTAATTCAGATGATTAAAGTTGCGGCAATCGATTGTGGAACCAATTCGATTCGACTGCTCATCGTGGAAAGTGGCGTTGAAGTCATTCGTGAGATGGAAATAGTTAAACTCGGCGTGGGTGTGGATACAACTAAGAATTTCTCTCCGATAGCGGTAGAACGAACGTTATCGGCCGTTCGAAAATTCAAAGAGATTATCGATGAACATGGCGTCACAAGGGTGCGATTTTGTGCGACAAGCGCTACACGGGATGCTCAGAATCGTGAGATTTTCACAGAACCTGTGGCGACAATCCTTGGCGTCGCGCCGGAAGTTATCGCAGGTTCCGAGGAGGCGCGACTCTCTTTTCTCGGCGCGACAGCGGAGTTAGCTCCCGAGTCTGCCCCGTTTTTAGTGGTGGATATTGGGGGCGGATCTACCGAATTTGTTTTTGGCAAGAGTGAAGTCGAGGCTGCATTAAGTGTAGATATCGGTTGCGTACGGATGACTGAAAGACACTTCACCCAAGATCCGCCAAGTGCGAATGAAATTGAACGGGCGCGCGCAGACATTAATGAAGCGATAGATAAAGCAGCGAAAGCAGTGCCAATCCAAGGATCACGAACTTTGATTGCGGTTGCCGGCACTGCAACGACAGTAGCGGCTGCGGCATTGGGCCTCTCCCAATACGACCGTGACCGAATACATGGTGCACATATCAGTGCAGCGCGAACAGCTGAAATATCTAAGTGGCTCCTTTCGCTGCAACGTAGTGAGCGCGCAGCTTTGGGGTATATGCATCCGGGACGAGTAGAGGTAATTGCAGCTGGTGCCCTCGTCCTCTCTGAAATTATGAATAGAACTGGAGCGCACGAATTTGTAGCAAGTGAACGGGATATTCTCGATGGCATCATTACGACAATTAGATAATCAGATTATTGGGTGTAGTAAATGCCCACGACTAGTGTCATGGCGTGCGGAAGTTGCCCAGGTAAAACGCAAGTCTTTTCAAAAGGAGAAATACTGGGGAAAACCAGTCCCTGGCTTCGGACCTGAAGATGCCAAAATTGTGATAGTTGGATTAGCGCCAGGGGCACATGGCGCTAATCGCACGGGACGTGTCTTCACAGGAGACTCTTCAGGTGATTGGCTTTATGCCGCGCTATACAAGAGCGGTTTGGCTAATCAACCAACGAGTACATCAAAAGATGATGGATTGATTCTTAACTCAGTTCGTATTTTGACTGCTGTTCGGTGCGTGCCTCCAGGTAATAAACCAAATCCAAAAGAGCGAGATAATTGTTCATCTTGGTTTGCGCAAGAATTGCAAGAGCTAACCAAAGCGCGAGTATTTGTTGCCCTTGGTGCTTTCGCTTGGGATTCGTTGTGGCGAACGTTGCGAGAGTGTGGGTTGCCATTACCAGAGAAAAAGATCCCATTTGCGCCTGGAGCTAGCGTCGCGTTCGGTGATTACTTGCTATTGGGCTCATATCATCCGAGCCAGCAGAACACCTTTACTGGCGTGCTTAAGGCGGGGGAGATGGAGAAGATCTTCGCCAAAGCCGGTAGATTTACCCCTCGCTCAAAGAAGAAATAGCAGCGCCCCGGTAGCCCAATGGCAGAGGCAGAGGACTTAAAATCCTCCAAGTGTGGGTTCGACCCCCACCCGGGGCACTCTAATCACGTGCTCAATCTTTTTATTGATTATTTTTTCTTCCAGCCGGTCGGGCAATTTGGTTTTGGAGCAATCACCTTTTTAGTGATTTTTCCTTTCACGCAAGTAATCGTGTAATTCTTCGAGGGCGTAGCTGATTTCTTTGCGGAAGTGTCTGGGGTTTTAGATAAAGTTTTGGGAACGCCACTTAGCTTTACGCGTAGCACAGGGCTCGAGAAAGTAAATCCATAGGCGCCAAGGTGTAGCCAGCCATCCCTCTCAGTCAGGGTGGTAGTCGAGATTTTCTGCTCACCACCATCCGCATAAGTGACAGAAACTGACGCTGAAAGCGGAGCTTCAGTGAAATTGTATAAGCATCGCGCCGTGGCGGATCTAATTAATAAATCGTAAGTTCCAAGATTTGGCGTTTTCCCGTCAGCTTGAAAATGTAAGCCACCAACTTGGTAGTTAAGCCAGGCGCCATCGAAATTGGGAGCGCTCGGAGCGTACACAAGAGAGTTTGTCATCACTACACCCAACAATTGAGTGCGATCGTCGAAACATTTATTATTTCCGCGATTACTTGGGATAGTTGAGAATGACCAGGTCGTATGTTCGCCAGTAGCAGTATCGTTTAAAGGTTTTGCTAATTGCTTTACCCATTCGAGTGCAGCAGGATTTCCCGCATTGACGCTATTCCATTTGCGACCGTTAGGCCTGAAGAATGCAGGATTAGACAAGGCATCTACTTGGGCATCGGTAAAGAGCGTATTTAGCTCAGGCACTTGGACATTCTCAGCAGTAACTGTGACTTTATTTTGTGCACCATCGAATTTTTCAACCGAGATTGCTGCGCCCTTCAGTCGGCCATGCAACCAACCTGTAATTGAATTGGGCAAACGAACGCTTAATTGAGCCTTCTGCCCCTCTGCAAAATCTTTACGGACACCACATCTAGTTCCGGATTGCCACGAGGTACATTCACCAGAGGTGTTTCCATTGTTAGTTGTTTCGGCATAAGGCTCAATTAGTGCAGATACCTGGAAAACGTACAAAGAGTTTGAATTAGCTGGGAGAAAGCCATCGAGGAGCACTTTTACTGCATACGTATCTGTGCCGGACCTGTTCAGTACCCCGGGAACCCTCCATTGCGATGTGGTCGATGATTCAGGTACTCCGCGAGCGGAATCAGCGCTATAGGCACGAGCAGATGCGTAGCCTAGAAGTGAACCGCTTTCTAGGGGAGTTTCCCGTGATTTAGATACAGCGAGTGAATCGATGCAGAAATGTACAACTGCCTCAGAGCACTTTGGAAGATAAATGCGAAGACTTAAGCCAGTTGGTCCCTTGCACTCAGGTGATGTCAACGTTTCACAGAGTTTTCGGAACGAGAGGTAGTCACTAGATTCGTTGTTGATAATTTTTTGTACTTGTTCATCCGCAAGCGCATAGATCTCAGAACCGCTACTTATTCCCTCAGAGAAAGCGTCTACGATGATAAGTCGATGGCCTTGGTCTGCAGCGGTCATCGTGGCTGAACTCAGGAGCAGGGCGCCAATCGAGAGGAAGGCGATAAACCCACGCCACGCTCGAAGATCACGCACTCACCTATTTTCGGGTATTTCAGGCTTCATGGACAGCAACCCCGCCTAATTGGCTGGCTCCAACGGAAGGTTTCATCCCCACCTAAACGCCTTCTCAGGAATATTTAATCTACCTCTCCTACTATTTCGGATGTGCCTGGAGCTTCCACGGCACGGGTAATGCTTAATAAGGAGAGTACAAACGATGCGTAGTTCTAACCCTGTTCTTGGTCGCGCTTTTGGTGAAAAGCGTGGCTATGCAGCTTTTGAACCACGTTCCACTGATGCGCTAGAGGAGATGTATTCATCGCCGAGCGCTTCACCTATGCAGACCGGTCGGATGACTATGGACGATGTTGTCGCCCGAACTGGTTTCCTTTTTGCAATTCTTGTCGCGGTCGGCGCTGCAGCATGGTTCTTCAACGTTGGATTTGGCGTTGCCATGATCGCGCTGCTCGGCGCACTCGGTCTTTCACTCGTTATTTCATTTTCGAAGACAATTCGACCAGCACTTATCGTTGCTTATGCAGGTTTGGAAGGTCTTGCGATTGGTGCAATCAGCAGATTCTTTAATGATGCCTATCCGGGGATTGTTAGCCAAGCAGTAATTGGCACGCTAGCGGCCTTCGTTGGCGTACTGGCCTTGTATCGAAGCGGAAAACTTCGAGCCACTCCGCAATTCACAAGAATCTTGATGGGTGCACTTATTGGTTACCTCGTTCTCGGTGTCGCAAGTCTTATTGCAGCATTCATGGGTGTTGGTGGCGGATTTGGGTTCTATGGCGTAGGTAGTTTTGGATTGCTCCTCGCAGCTGGCGGAGTTGTCCTGGCTTCACTCTTTCTCGTTCTCGACTTCAATCAGATCGAAGAAGGAATACGCCAAGGCGCAGGTGAGCAAGAATCATGGCGAGCAGCATTTGGGCTCATGGTCACGATTGTCTGGCTATATCTTGAAATCTTGCGCCTACTTGCGATTCTTCGCCGCGAATAAAATTCGAGTCGGAGAAAGAGCAAGTAAAGCTCGTAAAGAAAGGCCGCACAGAAATGTGCGGCCTTTCTTACTTTCTACTACGGTTCAAATGGAGGAGGTCGATGCGAGCGTCTTGTCTCTGGCAAATTGAGTGATCGAACGAGCACTGGCACGATGAAGAGTGCCGCAACCAAGAAGGCTGCTTTATAACTCTGCTGGTCGGCTACAAATCCCATCGCGATAGGCCCAATTATCAAAGCGAAGTCGCTACTCATCTGCCAAAGAGCAATAACGCGCCCACTTTTTCCGGTCATCACATCACCAACTAAGGCTGCAGGTGCGCTACTTAAAAATGAAGCGCCCAAACCTGCTAGCGCCATTCCAATGATGAAACCTGGATAGTTTTCGACAAAGGCAAAGATTGCTAGACCGATTAGCGAGATAAAGGCGCCAATAAGTAATCCTTTCCGTCGACCATGTTTATCGACGAATTTACCTGCTGGGATCAAGGTCAATCCTTGAAAGATCGTTGCCGCTGCTAGTCCGGCACCAAGTGCGACTGGACGAAGCCCCAAACCTTCAGTCACGTAAAGTGGTACGAGTGATATGCGTACTGCAATCACGCACCACGCGACGGCAAAAGATCCAAGGATCGCAACTTGGTACCCATGCATTCGGAGCGCATCCCGAATCCGCATCGTTACTTCTTCTTGAGAGGGTGCAGCTTTTTGTGCGCTATCAGATTTTGAAAGAAAGATGACGGCGACCAAGCCTGCTCCAGCCACAGCTGCTGAGTAAACAAAAAATGGCGCGCGCAGCGAGAATTCGATAAGCGCACCACCAAAAAGTGGGCCAGTAATACCTCCGAATAGATAACCTGCTTGATAGGTAGATTGCGCCTGCCCACGCTGATCATCGGATACCACCCGTAAAAGAATCGTGGTCGCCGCAACCGTGTAAACGGCAGAGCCAAAACCGCCAGCTCCTCTGAAGAAAAGCAGTTGATAATAATTTTGTGAGAAAGCGGCAAGTAACGCTGAAAAAGAAACGATTCCTAGTCCAGTTGCCATCATTTTCTGCGGCCCGAATCGATCGACTAATTTCCCACCGGTAAGGCCAGTGCAGAATCGGGCGAATGCAAAAAGGCTCACTACCGCGCCTGCGGCAGCTTGTGAAACCCCAAATGATCTGGCGAAAATCGGCGTTGCCGGTGCGATGAGTCCAAAGCCCGCCGCCACGAGAAATGCAGCCGCGGAGAGAATCGGGACTTCGGGAGGTAAGTCACGAAATGGCGTTTTCATCGTCTTTGAGGCTATCGTAGGTAGCGTCGAAATTTCTAGGAGTTACATGAGCGCGTCCATCATTGCTGAAGATTTAGTGAAAACGTATGGTGCAAATCACGAAGTGCGTGCACTCGATGGACTTTCGCTCACCGTCGAAGAAGGAACTGTTCTCTCACTTCTTGGGCCAAATGGTTCGGGAAAGACAACAACCGTGCGCATTCTGGCCACTTTATTACGCCCAGATTCAGGTCGAGCAAGCGTCGCTGGGATGGATGTCCTCAAGAATCCACAACAAGTGCGGGAGATTATTGGTCTATCCGGTCAATACGCAGCTGTAGATGAGACGTTGACTGGTTGGGATAACCTCATCATGTTTGGTCGTCTCTATCACTTATCTAGTCGGGGCGCGAAATTGCGAGCCGAAGAGTTACTCGAGAAATTTTCTTTGACTGACGCCGCCAAGCGCCCCATCAAAACCTATTCAGGTGGCATGCGCCGTCGACTAGACCTTGCAGCATCGTTGATTGTTAGACCAAAGGTGCTTTTCCTTGATGAACCTACGACAGGATTAGATCCACGTGGCCGCCAAGAGATGTGGGAAGTTATCAGCGAGTTAGTGAAGGGTGGCGTCACGCTATTGCTGACTACCCAATATCTCGAAGAAGCAGATCAACTCGCAGATGAAATTGTCGTCATCGATCATGGGCATGTAATTGCGCAAGGTACCGCTGATTCGCTAAAACGCGATGTTGGTGGCGAACGTTTAGAGCTCTCCGTTGCTTCTGAAAATCTGGCAACTGTTCGAGGAATCGTGGAAAGGCTTACAAATAGCTCAGCTACCGAAGATCTCCAGATGCACAAGATTTCAGTAGCAGCACCGGGGGGTACAGCGACATTGGTAGAAGCGCTGCGTCTAATGGATAGTGCAGGAATCCAACCCCTGGATATTGCGTTAAAACGACCATCTCTAGACGATGTATTCCTCGCACTCACGGGACACGTTGCTGAGGAAAAAAATGAAGAAGTAGCTAGCGGAAATTCGAAACGAGGCAAGCGATGAGAGATGCACTCGTCATAACCAAGCGCCAATTGTTGCAATTATTACGAGTACCTGAAGTTCTTATTTTTTCGACTATTCAACCAGTCATGTTTGTGTTGCTTTTCCGCTACGTATTCGGCGGTGCAATTAACACTCCTGGAGTCGATTACGTGCAATTGCTCATGCCGGGCATTTTCGTTCAGACCGTTGCCTTCACTGTAGCTAGTACTGCGCTCGGGCTGGCCGAGGATATGCAAAAAGGTTTGATTGATCGATTTCGATCACTTCCTATTGCTCGCTCTGCTGTTGTAGTTGGTCGAACCCTAGGTGACGCAACGCTAAATGTTGTCGTTTTAGTCGTGATGGCTTTGACCGGATTACTCGTTGGATGGCGACCAAGCTCTAGTCTTCCAGAGATTTTTGCTGGTTTTATTTTCCTTTTGGTTTTCGGATATGCAATGTCGTGGATGGGCGTTCTTGTTGGTTTGTCCGTACGTGATAGCCGCGTTGCAAATAGCGCGGTATTTCTCTTTGTCTTTCCAATGACTTTCTTAAGTAATGCTTTCGCACCAACGACTGGAATGCCAAGACCTCTGCAATATGTTGCCGAGTGGAATCCAGTCTCAACAATGGTCGCAGGAGTGCGAGACCTCTTTGGTTTGGAGCCAATGTTTGGCGCTACTGCAAATTCTTTTCCTTCGCAAAATCCATTAGTGATGTCACTTGTTTATATCGCGCTCTTGATGGCGATTTTTATCCCACTTAGCGTTCGGAAGTATAAGAACGTCACACCGAAATAGTTGCGAAGTACCTCAGCCCGAGTAAGGCTTTACCGAGAGAATTTTGACAGTATTGCTTTTCCCGTTAGGTAAGAGGTAGTCGGTACTCTCACCAACTTTCTTGCCAAGCACCGCGCCACCAAGTGGTGACTTTTCGCTAAAGACTTTGATGTTCTCGGCGCCAATCTCCCTTGAGCCCAGAAGAAATTCAATTGTGTCGCCACCCATATCAACCGTCACCATTGAACCTAGTGAAACTATTTCCATATCTCCCGCAGGTGCGCTTCCTACTTCAGCATTCTCAAGCATTGCAGTGAGTTGGCGAATTCTGGCCTCGAGCTTTCCTTGTTCTTCTCGAGCAGCGTGGTAGCCACCATTTTCTTTAAGATCGCCCTCTTCGCGCGCAGCAGCAATTCGGGCGACAATCTCCTCACGCCCTTTTGTTGAGATATGGGCTAACTCATCTTTGAGGCGGTCGTATGCCTCTTGAGTCAACCAGGTCTTTGAGGTACTCATAATGCGACGAGTTTACCTTTCTTTGGGCAGACAGCGCACTACAGCGGCGGTAACCGCCCTTGTTCTGGTGGGAATTGCCTCCGTTAATTCAATTGATTTCTCGGATGTGGCTCCGATTTCAATAAATCGGTCGCCCACAATCGCGGTGGTGATATCTCGCGCAATAACTCTGCATGTAATCGCGTTGGCGGGATCTTTTCGCACGACAAGAAATCGAATAGTCGTTTGATTGTCGGAGTCAATTGTGAAGGCCACAAGATCTGAGCGAATCTCTGGATTTGCAAATCGCAAACCAGCGATGCTCATGGCACCTGCAAAAAGGAGGAAGAGTAAAGCTAGGAGAATGGTTTTGATTCGACCTTTTGGTGTGCTCATGGGTAGATTATTGCCTATGGCAGCAATTCCCGATCCAGCGATTGTCAACCCCGGCACTGTTGGCGCGGTTGTGGTCTTCTCTCTTTTCGTAGCAGTTGGGTTGGTCATCTGGAGCGGATATAAGAGAATTCAGAAAATAAATCGCGATCCCGAGAACGACAAATAGCCTTAGTTGTGATCAACCGTCAGAAACTCGGATTAATAATTGTTGCAATATTCTTCGCGGTAATTTTTTTTCGACTTGGGTTGTGGCAACTCGATAAAGCCCAATTGATGCAGGAGATATCAAAGCCGCAATCAGAACGAGCAACTGTCCAGTTGTTGTCAGTAGCGCAACCGAATCAGTCTTTGAGCACAGATGCGCTTAATCGAATAGTTCAACTCCGTGGAAATTATCTAGCTAACCTGCAGGCTCCAAATCAAGAGGATGCCATGGGCAAGCAAGGCACCTGGCTTGTGGGGGTCCTTCAAGTCGAAGGTTCCGGGAAAATTGCAGTAGTTCGTGGTGTCGCTGACAAAGAAGTGAAGATTTCAGCAGGGCTGAGCGAAGTTGTGGGACGTTTGATGCCAAGTCAGATTAACAATAAGTTTGGCGAAGTAAAACCTGGGTACTTGTCTCGCATAGACTCAGCGCTGTTATTGTCAGAGTTTGGTTCGGATTTTTTTGATGGATACATAATCGCTCGCAGTGAGAATCCTGCCAGTGGAGTTGAGTTGGTTCCCTCGCCAATTCCTCAGGTAAAGGTATCTGGCTTTTATTGGCAACACATCAGCTATGTGGTCGTCTGGTGGTTGATGGGATTATTGGCGCTTGCCATGCCGTTTATTCGTTCCAAGAACGAATCTGAAAGATAGGATTGGGCTATGCCTTCGGTGCTAACTAGATATCGAATTATGAGTTTTGCCGCAGGAATCATGTCACTTTTATTGTGGTTTGTTGAGTTGCCTATCAAGTATCTACTCGATGTACCAAGCCTCGAAGAAAAAGTCTTATGGATTCCGATTGCGCATGGGTATGTGTATGCCGTTTACGTTCTAGCAACGGTAAATCTTGCGGTGAAAGCTCGTTGGCAAATAAAGCGAATCATTCTCTTCGTCTTGGCGGGAACGTTGCCGATTGCATCATTTATCACTGAGCGAAGAGCGCAGAAGTTAGCCCAGAATTTATAAAAGTTCATGCGATTCATTAAAAGTTTTCTCAAGAGCATTATCTATCCGCTTTACGAAGCTAGACTCTTTCGAAAACTCGACAGAGAGTCAACTCCTAAACATGTTGGAGTGATTCTTGATGGTAATCGCCGATGGGCTAAAGCAAATCTTGCGTCGTCGAAAAGTGGTCATAGTGCGGGTGCTCGAAAGATCATCGACTTCCTCAATTGGTGTGAAGAATTAAACGTCGAAGTTGTCACGCTATGGATGCTCTCTACGGATAATCTCTCCCGAGAGAAATCTGAACTACAACCACTTCTAGAGATTATTGCCGAGACGGTCGAAACGCTCTCTAAATTTGGACGCTGGAAGTTGCAAGTGGTGGGTGCGACTGAGTTTTTACCCGAGTGGCTCAACTCTCGGCTAGCGGATGCTGTAGCGCAGAGTCCAAAGCGAGAAGAGTTGGTTGTCAACTTAGCAATTGGTTATGGCGGTAGACATGAGATCACAGATGCGGTGCGTCAATTACTTATTGAGAACCTAAAAAAAGGTGAGAACCTTGAGTCAGCCATTGATAAATTGACCATGGAAGAGATTTCTCGAAATCTCTACACAGCAGGACAACCTGATCCTGACCTAGTGATTAGAACTTCAGGAGAGCAAAGGCTTTCAGGTTTCTTGCTCTGGCAGAGCGCGCACTCGGAGTTCTACTTCTGTGAGGCATTTTGGCCAGATTTTCGTCGTCTAGATTTCCTCCGCGCGCTCCGCTCATACGCCCAGCGAAATCGGCGGTTCGGTAAGTAGCGTGTCGCAAGGGTGGAGCGACCTGACAGTTCTAGATTACAGAACGTGCCAGCTGAGACCGGCAATACACGGGGGAGTGGAGATTCCCGGAAGACCTATGTCTTGGATACCAGCGTATTACTAGCTGATCCTGCAGCCCTTAATCGTTTTGAAGAGCATGAAGTCGTGCTTCCGATAGTTGTCATCTCAGAATTAGAGAGCAAACGTGATCACCCTGAACTTGGATATTTTGCTCGCGCTGCCTTGAGGATTCTCGATGATCTTCGAGTTGAGCATGGTCGTCTAGATGCGCCAATGATGATTAATGAAAGTGGCGGGACACTTACGGTCGAATTGAACCATAGCGATAGCGCAGGTTTGCCCGCGAGTTTCTTTCGAGACGGCACTAATGACTCTCGAGTTCTTGCAGTAGCTCGAAATCTAAAGCGTGATGGTCGAGATGTAGTTCTCGTTACCAAAGATTTACCACTTCGTGTTAAAGCATCGGCGGTAGGGATTGTTGCTGAGGAATATCGAGCAGAACTTGCCGTCAGTAGCGGTTGGACTGGGATTATTGAGATGACTCTTGCTTCAGACGTGGTAGATCAGCTTTATCAAAATGAGCGCGTGACCTGCGACGAAATAACTGATCTTCCCGTGCACACCGGAGTTGTAATACATTCCAACAAAGGAAGTGCGCTGGCACGAGTGACACATGATCGAAAATTAAAGTTAGTTCGAGGCGATCGAGAGGCTTTTGGCCTGCATGGGAGAAGTGCAGAACAAAGAATTGCGCTTGACTTACTTCTTGATAATGAGATTGGCATTGTTTCTCTTGGTGGTCGAGCAGGAACAGGTAAAAGTGCATTAGCAATTTGCGCTGGCCTGGAGGCTGTGATGGAGCGTAGGTTGCATAAAAAGATTGTCATCTTCAGACCTCTTTATCCGGTTGGCGGTCAAGAACTTGGATATTTACCTGGAAGTGAAGGCGAGAAGATGTCGCCTTGGGCACAAGCTGTATTTGATACGCTGGGCGCACTTGTTAGCCAGCATGTAATCGAAGAAATTATGGCGCGCGGTTTGATTGAAGTTTTGCCATTAACTCATATTCGAGGGCGTTCACTTCATGATTCATTTGTCATTGTCGATGAAGCACAATCTTTGGAACGCGGAGTTCTCTTAACAGTCTTGTCACGAATAGGTCAGGGATCGCGAGTAGTGCTTACTCACGATGTAGCACAGCGCGATAACTTGCGCGTTGGACGATACGACGGAGTTGTTGCAGTAATCGAAGCGCTCAAGGGAGATCCACTCTTTGCCCATGTGACCCTGGTCCGCAGCGAGCGCTCAGCCATTGCGGCGCTTGTGACGGAGATGTTGGAGCGACCAGCCGCAAACTGAGGTACCCTTTTCCCCTCAAGTACTGCCCCCCTAGCTCAGTAGGTAGAGCGTTTCCATGGTAAGGAAAAGGTCAACGGTTCGATTCCGTTGGGGGGCTCGGCGGGGTAGCTCAGCTTGGTAGAGCAAGCGGCTCATAATCGCTGTGTCGCCGGTTCAAATCCGGCCTCCGCTACCAGATTTCCGAAAGAGGCGGGCTAGCAGGTAGCCTTCCTCCCGCAGATTACTTATATAAGGAGTACGACGATGGCCAGCAAGAGCGCGGATATCCGCCCAAAGATCACTATGGCCTGCGTGGAGTGCAAAGAGCGCAATTACATCACCAAGAAGAATCGTCGCAACGATCCGGACCGGCTCGAGATGAAGAAATTCTGCCCACGTTGCAAGGCAAGCACGCTCCATCGGGAGAGCCGTTAATCCATGGCAGTGCACGGCCCCGAATTAATCGGGCGCCGATTTTCATCTTCGCTTCGAAATAAAATCACCGCTGATTCGCTCGATGTATTTGCGCAAGCCATCGGCGCTGAGCTGGGAAGCATTCCTCCTACCTACCTGATTGTTCTCTCCATTAAAGCTGCCGAAGAATTTCTCCCTACTTTGGGTTTCGATTGGTCACGAGTTGTTCATGGTGATCAGAGATTCCACCATCATCGTCAATTCGCCGCAGAGGATGAATTACTTTCAGTAAGTGAGATTGAAAGTTATAAGAGTCTAGCTGGAAACGAATTCATCACCATCAGGACTGACTTCACTGACGCCACCACCGGAGTTCTAGTTTCATCATCATGGTCGACTTTAGTCTTTCGAGGCGCGTAGCGATGACTATTTTCACATTCCATTCTGGGGACGAGCTACCTGAGCAAATTTTTACTGTCAATAGAGAAAAGTTGCGCGCATATGCAATTGCAAGCGGAGATCATAATCCAATTCATTTAGATGAAGAATTTGCTAAATCGGTCGGGCTACCAAATGTCATTGCACATGGTATGTACACAATGGCGCTAGCTGGGCAAGCTATCCGTAACTGGGTAGGAAATCACGTGGTGATTGTTGAGATTTCAACGCGATTTACCAAACCAGTGATTGTGCCAGCCAACGTTGAGACAAAAATTCTCTTTTCCGGCAAAATCAACGAAGTGAGTGCAAGTCACGCAACTGTTGAAGTTACTGCTATCTGCGATGGAGTAAAGGTGCTTGGTCAAACGAAAGCGCGTGTGCGTTGGTGATTAGCGAACGCGACATTACGGTGACTCTCATACTGGATGGTTTTTTGGATGATTTCCGCGCTACGGTCGATTCGGTCATCAAAAACAGTCAATGTCCCATCCACATATTGGTCAATGGAAAACAGGATTTCGAATCGCTTCAAGAATTGATGCCGAGAGTGACGATTAATTATCAGAAACAACGACTTGGTTGGTCCAATGCTGTAAATCTTCTGCTTTCTGAAGTCACGACCGACTTCATAGTACTCATGGATCCTTCAACTCGATTTACAAGTAATCCTTTTCCCGAACTTATAACGCAACTAGGTAGTGAGTATGTAGGCATTGGTTGGCGTGGAGGGTTAATTAATCTTGACGATGAATGGCGTTCAGTTGCAGAGAAGGGCTCCGGCGAAGTAGATGTGCTATTTGGGTACTTTATGGTTTTAGATCGCAAGTTTGCCCAAAGAATCGGTGCCAATCCAAGTGCAAAGTATTATCGCAATGCGGATTTAGAGTTTTCCTTGGCTCTTCGCGAATCGGGCGGAAAGTTATTGCAAATCGAATTACCACTCAAGCAAGAGCGCCATCATGGATATCACGACGTTGATACTGGATATCGAGAGAAGCACTCGAAGGAGAATTACCAACGTCTACTCAAGCGTTTTCGGGGAAATATAGGGATTCTCGCGCCACGCAGGTAATCTTTTCGCATGAGATTCTCAGACTTGACGAGTTTTCGCGTTGGCGGTCTGATTTCAGATTTTATTGAGGGCAGTTCTGAAGAGATTATTCTCAAAACCGTTAACCAAATAAAACCTGTGCAAGTTATCGGTGGTGGCTCAAACATTCTTGCTGGCGATTCTGATTTTGAAGACACAGTGTTGCGGATTAGTACGCAAGGCAGTGATTTGGATTATGACGCTTGTTCCGGTGGAATGATCACAGTTGCGGCTGGTGTCGAATGGGATGCATTCGTGGAGCAGACCGTTGCAGCTGGCTTCTCGGGTCTTGAAACTCTAAGTGGTATTCCTGGTCGAATAGGTGCAGCTCCCATTCAGAATATTGGCGCTTATGGCCAAGAGTTCAAAGATGTTGTTGCACGCGTACGGACTTGGGATCGACTTGCTAAAGAGCAGAGAACATTTACTGCAAATCAATGTGGGTTCGGTTACCGAAGTTCGCTATTCAAAGAAGAGCCAAGTCGATTTGTGATACTAGATGTAACAGTTCAACTAAAGAGAGGCGAGCTATCTATTCCAATTGTTTATCCTGAGCTCGCACATGAATTAGGCGTTAAAGAAGGCGAACGCGCCAAAGTTGTGCAAGTGCGTGAGCGAGTTTTAGAGATAAGAGGTCGAAAAGGCATGTTGCTCTCCGAGAGTGATCACGATTCTTGGTCTGCTGGTTCGTTCTTCATCAATCCATCGGTTCCCAACGATGTTGCAGAGAGGTTGCCAGAACACGCGCCTAAATGGCCAAACAGCGATGGTTCGATCAAGTTGTCTGCTGCTTGGCTTCTCGAACAGGCTGGTATATCGAAAGGTCAACGTCTTGGCGGTGCTGGAATTTCCTCAAAGCATGTCCTTGCCTTGACTAATATCGATCAAGCAAGCAGCGACGAAGTACTGGCCTTAGCCCGTAAATGTCAGACTGCTGTGCAGAACAGGTTTGGAATCTTGCTAGAACCAGAAGTTCAGCTGATTAATTGCGCTTTAGTTAGCCATTGATAAGTTTTTTAATTCGGGAAATTCCCTCGACAATATCTTCATCGCTGAGCGCATAAGAGAAGCGCAGATAACCAGAAGGCCCAAAAGCTTCACCGGGAACTGCAGCAACTTCGACTTCATCAAGAATTAGGGTTGCTAATTCAGAGCTTGTCATAGGTCGTTTACCCCGAATCTCGCGCCCGAGAACTTTGTGGACTGCCGGATATACGTAAAACGCACCTTGCGGCATGGGACATTCAAATCCATCGATTTCATTGAGCATCTTCACAATCAATTTGCGACGACGATCAAACGCAACTTTCATCTCTTCGACAGCGGCTAAATCTCCCGTGAGTGCTGCGATTGCAGCTCTCTGAGCAACATTGGAAACATTACTGGTCAAATGGGACTGTAAATTTGTGGCTGCTTTGATAACGTCCTTGGGACCAATCATCCAGCCCACACGCCAACCTGTCATCGCATAAGTCTTCGCAACCCCATTAAGAATAATTGTCTGGTCTGCTAGTTCAGGGATAAGCACAGGAAGAGATGGAGCTTGAACTCCGTCATAGCGCAAGTGCTCGTAGATTTCATCTGTGATTATCCAAATCCCATGTTCAAGAGCCCATTCACCAATCGCGCGGACTTGTTCAGGTGTGTAGACCGAACCGGTTGGGTTGCTTGGTGAACAAAAAATTAATGCTTTGGTCTTTGATGTTCGTACTGCTTCAAGTTGTTCAACGCTCACGCAGTAATTGCTCTTCTCGTCAGCAAATACTTCGATCGGTGTGCCACCGGCTAGGCGAATACATTCAGGATATGTCGTCCAATATGGAGCGGGCAAAATAACTTCATCGCCTTGATCAACGATTGTGGCAATAGATTGATAGACCGCCTGCTTACCGCCATTCGTCACCAAAACGTTATCAACTGCAATTTCGAAATGTGAGTCACGTAGCGTCTTTGCAACGATTGCCTGGCGAAGTTCGGGCAAACCTGGCGTTGGGGTATACCGATGATTAGCAACAACGCGAACTGCTTTCTCAGCCGCATCCACGATATATCCGGGAGTTGGAAAATCAGGTTCGCCGGCACCAAAGCCGATGACTGGTCGACCAGCTGCTTTGAGAGCCTTGGCCTTCCCATCAACTGCGAGGGTGGCGGACTCGGCGATAGCGGCTATGCGCTTGGAAATACGGGGCTTGGCGGGTGTGGACACGACGGTAATCCTGCCATGTTTGACCAGTACCTCTGGCCGCTTCCGCCAGGTAGTTGCGACCGGATTAGACCCGTCGCCACCTTGACCCGTAAACTCCTCCGCCTAGCTCCTTCCGTGGCCAGCCCTTCTTCCAAAAGAAGTGAGGGCCGCGAAGCGCTGGAGGGCAGTAGTTCAACTGGTAGAGCACCGGTCTCCAAAACCGGGGGTTGGGGGTTCAAATCCCTTCTGCCCTGCAACTAGTTCACATATTTATATGTAAGAGAGGAGAGTGAGTACGGCACGATGAGCGAGATTAACCAAAGCGAGCGCGAGAACGAACAGGAATCAGGTCAAGAGCGCGGAAATATTTTCGAACGCGCTGGACGCTTCTATCGTCAAGTCATAGCCGAGCTACGCAAGGTCGTATGGCCTTCGCGTAAACAACTCACTACCTACACAGCAGTCGTGCTCGTTTTCGTATCTTTTATCATCGCAGTTGTCTCCCTTTTTGATCTCGTGCTCACCAAAATCACCTTCTGGGTCTTTGGATAGAAGTTAGGAAGGAGCGATGATGAGTGATGACACTTTCGAGGCTGCGCTAGAAGCAGCTGCACATGAAGTTCCTGTAGAGCAGGTTGAAGTTGCTGCTGAAGCAGTTATTGAAGAAGAGAATGATCCACAGGCTGAATTCCGTCGCGCGCTCCGTGCTGCTCCAGGTGATTGGTATGTCATTCACTCTTACGCTGGCTACGAAAATCGGGTCAAGGGAAATCTTGAGAACCGTATTCATACATTGAATATGGAGGACTACATCTATCAGATCGAAGTTCCACAAGAAGAAATCACTGAAATTAAAAATGGACAACGTAAACAAGTAAAGCGGAATGTCTTCCCAGGGTACGTTCTTGTGCGAATGGATCTCACTGACGAATCTTGGTCGGTAGTCCGCAACACCCCAGGAGTTACTGGTTTCGTGGGACATGGTCATAACCCAAGTCCACTCTCACTTGATGAAGTTGAGGGAATCTTGGCGCCACGTCCATCCAAAAAAGGCGAGAAGCCCGAAATCAAAATGGTCGATTTCGAGGTTGGCGAATCTGTCACTGTTATGGATGGTCCATTTGCCACGCTACCTGCATCGATCAGCGAGATCATGCCGGAACAGGCCAAGCTCAAGGTTCTGGTCTCAATTTTTGGTCGCGAGACGCCAGTTGAATTGTCGTTTGCTCAGGTACAGAAGATTTAGTCAAGAGAGGATAGAAATATGGCACCGAAGAAGAAGATTCAGGCGCTTATCAAGCTCCAGATTCAAGCAGGCGCAGCTACGCCAGCCCCACCTGTAGGTCCGGCGCTTGGTCAACATGGTGTCAACATCATGGATTTTGTGAAGGCTTATAACGCGGCGACTGAATCACAAAAGGGTCAGATCATTCCGGTTGAGATCACTGTTTATGAAGATCGCTCATTTACCTTCGTAACCAAGACTCCACCAGCATCTCGTTTGATCTTGAAAGCGGCTAAGCTCGAAAAGGGATCAGCAATTCCACACAAGAATAAAGTTGGAAATATCACTATGGCGCAATGCCGCGAGATCGCTACGGTGAAGATGGCTGATCTCAACGCTAACGACCTTGATGCAGCAAGTTTGATTATTGCCGGTACTGCTCGCTCGATGGGGATTACTGTCAACGGTTAAAGACAACATAACTGAATAGATCAAGTGGGAGAGTCGCGCTGACTCGCTGACCACAACCAACTACCTAACTCAAAAGAGTTGGCAAAAAGAAAGCTGGATGAAATGAAGCGCAGTAAGAAATACCGTGCCGCAACTGAAAAGTACGACGTAACCAATATTTACGCACCAGTTGAGGCGATGAAAATTGTTCGCGAAACATCAGTGACGAAATATGATTCAACTGTAGAAGTCTCGCTGTCACTTGGTGTTGACCCACGTAAAGCCGATCAAGCTATTCGCGGCACTGTAAATCTCCCACACGGCACAGGCAAGACTGCACGTGTTCTTGTATTCGCAGGCGGAGAGCGCGCTGAGGAAGCTCGCGCAGCAGGAGCTGACATTGTCGGTGCCGATGAGCTCATCGATGAAGTCGCAAAGGGACGTCTTGATTACGACGCTGTCGTCTCAACTCCAGATCTCATGGGCAAAGTCGGTCGTCTCGGAAAAGTTCTTGGACCTCGCGGTTTGATGCCAAATCCAAAGACCGGAACTGTTACCAACGATGTCACGAAGGCAGTCAACGACATCAAGGGTGGAAAGATCGAATTTCGAGTCGACAAGAATTCCAATCTGCACTTTATTATCGGTAAAGCGTCGTTTAGCGCTGATGCACTTCTTGACAATTATGTAGCTGCAATGGAAGAAGTCCTTCGCGCCAAGCCATCCTCATCGAAGGGTCGCTACATCAAGAAAGCAACAGTTTCCACGACTATGGGACCTGGTGTTCAGGTCGATCCAAACTTGCTCCGCGAGGGTGCTAATTAAGCCTGTCTAGGTAGTAAAAGCAGTCGTTTTGACGGGTAGGCGCCAGAGCGCCTACCCTTTGCTTTATCCGAAGACCGCAGGTCTGCTGTTAGTTGGTAGCTAAATCAGTTACTTTCGAACGGTGTTAAAGAGTGAAGACTCACCAGCGCAGGAGCATTACGAGTTAGTTCATCTTTCCTCGTAGCGCTTTCGCGCTTCGAGGATTTTTCTTTTATCAACCTGTTTTCTCTCGGGCCCAAAGAAATTTGGGTGGAAAGACGAGAAGAGAAAGGGAGAAACATGGCAAAGACCGATAAGTCGGCAGTCATTGCAGAGCTAACCGAAGATTTTCGTGGCGCTGGTGCAACGATTGTTACCGAATATCGCGGACTCTCCGTCACTTCCATGAAGGCACTTCGTCGTTCTTTAGGTGGAAGCACCAAGTATTCCGTCGCTAAGAACACATTGATGCGTATCGCTGCTAAGAATGCTGGCGTAGAAATCTCTGATGAATTACTAAAGGGACCATCTGCAGTTGCATTCATCAACGGTGATCCAATCGATGCAGCAAAGAGCCTTCGCGACTTCGCTAAAGAGAATCCTGCACTTGTCATCAAGGGCGGAATCTACGAAGGCAAGTTGGTAACTACTGAAGAGATCATGAAGCTTGCAAACCTAGAGTCCCGCGAGGTTCTCTTGGCAAAGCTTGCTGGTGCAATGAAGGGTTCACTTGCAAAGGCTGCGCGAGTATTCGACGCGCTCCGAATCAAATTAGAAGCCGGCGCACCAGTCGCTGCACAAGCGCCTGAAGCGCCTGCTGCGGTAGTTGAAGAGTCTTCAGAAGAAGAAGCTGGAGATGCAGAAGCTCCAGCATCAGAGCCAGAAGTGCCAGCAGCTGAGGAGTCAGCTGAATCAGGAACACAGGAATAAGAGAGATCTAGGAAGAACCAAGGAGAAATATCATGGCAAAACTTTCAACAGAAGATTTATTGTCACAATTCAAGGAGATGAGCCTTGTTGAGCTCAGCGACTTCGTAAAGGCTTTCGAGACTGAATTCGATGTCACTGCTGCTGCACCTGTTGCAGTCGCTGCTGCTGGTGGCGCCGCTGGTGCTCCTGCTGCTGCCGAAGCTCAAGATGAGTTCACACTCGTTCTTGAAGATGCTGGCGCACAGAAGATCGCCGTCATCAAAGAGGTACGTACCTTCACCGGTCTTGGTCTCAAAGAGGCAAAGGATCTCGTCGATGGCGCCCCTTCAACAGTCTTGGAGAAGGCGAACAAAGAGACTGCCGACAAGGCAAAGGCAGCCTTTGAGGCCGCTGGCGCAAAGGTCACAGTTAAGTAGTCAAGGCTCTGGCCATATTTGGCCGTGCAGGGGAGCGAGTTCGGCTGAGGGAAACCTCAATTGGACACGCTCCCTTTTAGCATCGTAAAATCCCAGTAATCCCAAATTTTGAGGTCTTCGCATATAGCGGTGGTGACCTTCTCTTTTCGCTGGGTTGTGTAAGTGAACTCTCGTGCGAGTACGGAAGGACCGTCTTGAAAAACAAATCCCAATCCCCGCATGCCCCACATCGTCTGTCATTTGCCAAGATTCGTGAGCCACTAGAGGTTCCCAATCTTCTTGCGCTGCAAATTGAGAGCATGGACTGGCTCCTAGGTAACGATGCATGGCGCGCTCGTATCGCGAACAGCGCAACGACAAACACCACCCGTGGTGAGTTGCCTAATCAATCTGGACTCGAGGAGATCTTCGAAGAGATCTCACCAATCGAAGACTTCCAAGGCTCGATGAGTCTCTCTTTCCGTGACCATCGCTTTGAGCCACCAAAGTATTCCATCGAAGAATGTAAAGAGCGTGACATCACTTACAGCGCTCCGCTCTTCGTAACTGCAGAGTTCATGAATAACGTCACTGGTGAAATCAAGAGCCAGACCGTTTTCATGGGCGAATTTCCACTTATGACTTCACGTGGAACTTTTATCATCAATGGAACTGAGCGCGTTGTCGTTTCACAAATTGTCCGTTCGCCTGGCGTTTACTTCGAGAAAGCAGATCCTGACAAGAGCGCGGATAAAGACACGCTCGTTGGCAAGATCATTCCAAGTCGAGGCGCTTGGCTTGAATTCGAAATCGACAAGAAAGATATGGTCGGCGTTCGAATTGATCGTAAGCGAAAGATTCCAGTAACAGTCTTTCTCAAGGCTCTTGGGTGGGATGAGGCTCAGATTCGTGAGCACTTCGGTGAATATGAATCTATGGTTGCAACTCTAGAAAAAGATCACACCGTAACCCAAGATGATGCGCTTCTAGATATCTACCGGAAGCTGCGCCCTGGTGAGCCACCAACTCGCGAAGCTGCACAAACTCTTATCGAGAATCTTTACTTCAATGCAAAGCGTTACGACCTTGCCAAAGTTGGTCGCTTCAAGATTAACAAAAAGCTTGGTACCGACCTAGATTTACGAAAAGGCCTTTTGACTATCGAAGATATCGTCTGGGCTATCAAGTATTTGGTGAAGATGCATGCAGGTGAAGTCGTTATGGATTCGGTCCGCGGTCAAGTTCGTATCGAGACTGACGACATCGACCACTTTGGCAATCGCCGCCTGCGCACCGTTGGCGAATTGATCCAAAATCAGGTTCGCACTGGTCTATCTCGTATGGAGCGGGTAGTGCGTGAGCGCATGACCACTCAAGATGTCGAGGCAATCACTCCACAGACGCTCATAAATATTCGTCCGATCACCGCGAGCATCAAGGAGTTCTTTGGAACTTCTCAACTCTCGCAATTCATGGATCAGACCAACCCACTCTCTGGTCTGACTCACAAGCGTCGTCTCTCTGCGCTTGGACCAGGTGGTCTTTCACGTGAGCGTGCAGGTTTCGAAGTTCGTGACGTGCACCCATCTCATTACGGTCGTATGTGTCCGATTGAAACTCCAGAAGGTCCAAACATTGGCCTGATTGGATCATTGGCAACATTCGGTCGAATCACACCATTTGGTTTCATTGAGACGCCATATCGCAAGGTGGTCAAAGGTAAGGTAACCGATCACATCGACTATCTCACTGCCGATGAAGAAGATGAGCACATCATTGCTCAGGCAAACGCGCCTCTAACTGATACCAATCATTTCGCTGAGCCACGCGTACTCGTTCGCCGTAAGGGTGGAGAGGTTGAATACATCCCTGCAGAAGATGTCGATTACATGGATGTTTCTCCACGACAGATGGTTTCTGCAGCAACTGCGATGATTCCATTCCTTGAGCATGACGATGCAAACCGCGCACTCATGGGTTCCAACATGATGCGTCAAGCAGTTCCACTTCTTCGCGCTGAAGCGCCACTAGTTGGAACTGGCATGGAATTCCGTGCTGCCGTCGATGCTGGCGATGTCATTGTGAGCGAGAAGGCTGGAGCTGTTACTGAAGTCAGCGCTGATGAAATCAAAGTCAGCCATGACGATGGCACATCCAAGACCTATTACCTATCAAAGTTCCGCCGCTCTAATCAAGGAACGTGCTACAACCACAAACCGGTTGTCGCTCAAGGTGCTCACGTTGAAGCGGGAGATGTCCTTGCAGATGGACCAAGCACTGATCTTGGTGAATTAGCACTTGGAAAGAACCTGCTCGTAGCTTTCATGCCATGGGAAGGCCATAACTATGAAGATGCCATCATTCTGAGCCAACGTTTGGTGCAAGATGATGTGCTCTCATCTATTCATATCGAGGAATACGAAGTCGATGCTCGCGACACCAAACTTGGTGCCGAGGAGATTACGCGCGATATTCCTAATGTGAGCGAAGAGGTCCTCGCGGATCTTGATGAGATGGGAATCATTCGAGTAGGTGCTGATGTCGTTCCCGGTGACATCTTGGTCGGAAAGGTAACGCCAAAGGGCGAAACTGAATTAACTCCGGAAGAGCGACTCCTTCGCGCAATCTTTGGCGAGAAGGCACGCGAAGTTCGCGACACCTCACTCAAAGTGCCTCATGGTGAAGGTGGCAAGGTCATCGGCGTCAAAGTCTTCGAAAGCGAAGAGGGATACGAGTTGCCATCTGGTGTTAACCAGTTAGTTCGTGTCTATGTTGCACAGAAGCGAAAGATTCAAGATGGTGACAAGCTCGCCGGCCGCCACGGTAATAAGGGTGTCATCGCGAAGATCCTTCCAGTCGAAGATATGCCATTCCTTGAAGATGGCACTCCGGTCGATGTTGTTTTGAACCCACTTGGTGTTCCTGGACGCATGAATGTTGGGCAGGTTCTCGAGACACATCTTGGTTGGGTTGCTAAACAGGGTTGGCAGGTTGAGGGCGATGATGCTTCGTGGAAGAAGAATCTCAAGTCAATCGGTGCTCAAACTGGAAAACCAGGAACTCGAGTAGCAACGCCAGTCTTTGATGGCGCCCGCGAAGATGAGATCACTGGACTTCTTGGTTCCACCATGCCAAACCGCGATGGAAATCGCATGGTTGGCGAGAGTGGTAAGGCGCGACTATTTGATGGTCGTAGCGGTGAGCCATATCGCGATCCGATCTCTGTTGGATACATGTACATCTTGAAGTTGCTCCACTTGGTAGACGACAAGATTCACGCACGTTCAACTGGCCCATATTCAATGATTACGCAACAACCATTGGGTGGAAAAGCACAGTTCGGTGGACAGCGCTTTGGTGAAATGGAGGTGTGGGCGCTCGAAGCTTATGGCGCTGCATACACACTTCAAGAGCTCCTCACCATCAAGTCCGATGATGTGCTCGGACGCGTCAAGGTTTACGAAGCAATCGTTAAGGGCGAGAACATCCCTGAACCAGGCATCCCAGAATCATTCAAGGTGCTTATCAAGGAAATGCAATCACTCTGCCTCAATGTAGAAGTGCTTTCATCAGATGGCGCCGCTATCGAGATGAAGGACACTGATGAAGAAGTGTTCCGTACCGCAGAAGAGCTCGGAATCAACCTTTCTCGGGTTGAGCCAAGCAGCGTCGAAGAGATCTAGGAGAGGCGATACCTATGTTAGATGTCAACTTTTTTGATGAGTTGAAGATTGGTCTTGCTTCTGCTGATGACATTCGTACCTGGTCACATGGCGAGGTAAAGAAGCCCGAGACGATCAATTACCGCACACTCAAGCCAGAGAAGGATGGACTCTTCGACGAGAAGATTTTTGGTCCAACTCGCGACTGGGAGTGCTACTGCGGAAAGTACAAGCGCGTGCGCTTCAAGGGAATCGTCTGCGAACGTTGCGGAGTTGAAGTCACTCGTGCGAAGGTCCGTCGAGAGCGAATGGGTCACATTGAGCTCGCTGCTCCAGTAACCCATATTTGGTATTTCAAAGGCGTCCCAAGTCGCCTTGGTTACCTACTGGATCTAGCTCCGAAGGATCTCGAAAAGGTCATTTACTTTGCTGCGTACATGATTACTGAGGTCGATGCTGAGGCTCGTCACGAAGATTTCGAGCAGAACCAAAAGAAAATCGCTTCTGACAAGAAGAAGATTGAAACCAAGCGCGATCTTGATATTGATGCTCGCCAAAAGAAGCTCGAAACTGATTTGGCATCGCTAGAGGATGAGGGCGCAAAGTCTGATATCCGTCGCAAGGTGCGCGAGCAAGCAGAGCGCGAGATTAA
>VFQT010001764.1_pt1 | contig 24539 bp, 23 predicted proteins | sample 3512381 | NCBI WGS metagenome assembly VFQT01 (sample SAMN10412376, study PRJNA504923) | tailings metagenome | isolation source: Relicate 2 Philex TSF3 active mining site | place: Philippines: Tuba, Benguet | collected 2017-08-29
ATTTCCGAAACATTGTTCCTCCACTTTATTGAACATTTGCGTCAATCGGGCTAAGAAAGCATAATCATCAGGTTGTTACAAGGATGGCGGCATGTTGATTGGCATTGATGTGGGAACAACGGCGGTCAAAGCCGCTTTGTTCGATGAGACGGGACATGCACTGCGTCTTTTTGGTGAGACCTATCCGACATCGCGACCGCAGTCTGGGCATGTCGAGCAAGATCCAAAAATCTGGATGGACCTCGTCACGAAAGCGCTTTTCGAGCTCAGTCAAAATGCATCAATCAAAGCCATTGGTCTGTGCTCGCAAGTCAATACGCATGTTTTTGTTGATAAGAATCTTGAAGTGCTTCGCCCTGCTTTAACATGGCAGGACACACTTTGCGCTGCTGATGCAGTCTTGCTTGATTCAAAAATCAGTATTGATGACAAAATAAAATGGTGGGGTGCGCCTTTGCCGATTGATGCAAGCCATATGTTGGCGCGCATGGCCTATATCGCGCGAACTGAACCTGATCTGTGGGCGCGCACGCACTCTGTTTTGGCTCCCAAAGATTATTGCATCGCTGCGCTCACGGGTGAAATTGTTTCTGACCCGATGACAAATTTTGGAATTCTTGATCAATCACTGGCGGTGATTGAGTCCTTGATGGCGCTTTTGCCCGGCGCAAAAGAGCGCTTGCCAAAAATTGCGCCCTTCACCAAACAAATTGGTATCATAAAGCAAGGTTTTCCGTGCGCGGGCGTTCCGTTTGTGACTGGCGCGATGGACGCGTGGTCAGGTCTTTTTGGCGCGGGCGTGAGCGAAGAGGGGCAAGGACTTTATCTTAGCGGCACCAGCGAAATTCTTGGCCTCATCTCATCGCAAAAATATCCAACGCCCGGTGTAATTGCTTTCGCACCTTGTGAAGGGCTTACTTTACATGCAGGCCCCACACAATCAGGTGGCGCTTCAGCGGCGTGGGGCGCGAAATTGCTTAGATTGAGTTTACCTGATTTTTTTTCTGGAGCCGCTCAAGCGGATCTCAATCACGTGCCTTTGTTTTTACCGCATCTTGAAGGCGAGCGTGCGCCTTTATGGGACGCCTCAGCGAAAGGGTCATTCACCGGTTTGACATCTGCTACTGGTCCTCGTGAACTTGCACGCGCGGTGCTTGAAGGTGTGGCTTATTCCGCGCGCCTTGTGTTTGAAAGTCTTGAAGCGTCTGGTGGGCGCGCGCCTTCGATCATTCATCATTCAGGCGGTGGATCACGCTCTGATCTTTGGTGTCAAATTCGCAGTGATGTTTTGGGTAAAGCCTTAAAACGCACAGCCACAAGTGATGCCGGCGTGTTGGGTGCGGCATTAATGGCCGGTGTGGGTGTAGGACTTTTCTCATCTCTTGCTCAAGCGACCAAAGATTTCGTTCCTTTTGATCGCGTGTTTGAACCTCATATAAATCAAAGCGCTTATCATCATGCGCGTTATCAGGCCTATCAATTAGCCTATCAGCAATTAAAACCAATCAATACTTTATCGACTTTCGCACGTTGAGTGCGTTATGATTTTATGATTTCCGTAGCGCCGCTTCGGCATGATAAAGCGCGCGGAAGCGATGCAAACGTGGAAGAAGAATTTCGCGTTGATTTTGATTGGGTTTGAAACGCGTTTTGAGCTTGGGCTTATAACAAATCTCGCTCTCTGTCCCGTGGCCTGCGGCGAGCATCGCAAGACGCGCCGCGCCGAAAGCGCCGCCGAGCTCTGCACCTTCTGGAAGATCGAGCGGGAAATCTACAATATCGGCGAGCATCTGTCCCCAGAAATCAGAGCGCGCGCCGCCACCGACAAGTAAACAATTATTGAGCGTGATACCGGCGTCTGACAAAATATCAAAATGATCGGCGAAGCAGAAGCCGACACCTTCCATAACGGCGTAGGCCATCGCAACGGCATCATGTTCTGCGCGAAGACCTGAAAAGATCCCATGCGCCTCGGGGTCATTATGGGGCGTTCTCTCACCGGTAAGATAGGGAATGAAAATTGGTGCATGCGCGCGTCGTGACGCGTCATGTGCGAAGGCTTCAACCTCAGAAATAAGCTTACCAACGTCGTGACCACGACCTAATATCGACGCGAACCATGACAACGCAGACGCAGCTGAAAGTGTAACGCCCATCACATGCCACCGATGAGGTAGTGCGTGGCACATCGCATTGAGAACGCGTTTGGGGTTTGTTTGAAGGTGATCGGTAACGACAAATAAAACCCCCGATGTGCCAAGCGAGAGGATGCCCTCACCTGGATTCACTGCGCCGATGCCGACCGCTGCAGCAGCATTGTCGCCTGCGCCGCCTGCGATGATGATTTGTGTTTCGTGGAGATCCCAGTCTTTTATAAGCGCGCTTGAAAGATGGGTTGACGCGTCACTGCCTTCAACGAGGCGGCCGACATAAGAGCGATCAATACCGCTCGCCTTCAACAAGACATCATCCCACCGCCGATTTTTGATGTCATGCCATAATGTGCCACCCGCATCCGACATTTCGGATACATAATTGCCCGACAATTTGAAACGGATGAAATCCTTGGGCAGAAGAATCTTTTTTGTGCGCGCGAAGATTTCAGGCTCGTGACGCTTCACCCATAGGACTTTGGGTGCGGTGAAACCAACAAGCGAAAGATTGGATGCGCGATCAACAAAATCCGGAAGACTCGCTTGCAGTTCTTCTGCTTCTTTACCACACCGTCCATCATTCCATAGAATGGCGGGTCGCAACACATGCCCGCTTTCATTAAGAAAGACAGATCCATGTTGTTGGCCAGAAAGGCCTATTGCTTTCAAGCGTTGAAACTCAGAAGGCGCTTTCTTTTTTATTTCGTTGACGGCGGAAAGACACGCCTGCCACCACGCCTCCGGATCTTGCTCTGACCATAAGGGATATGGACGTGAGATTGAAAGCGGTACCGAGGATTCAGCAAGAAGTTGTTGTTTTCCATCAACCAAAAGCGCTTTGATCGAAGACGTCCCGATATCAAAGCCAAGAAACATATCACTCATCTTTCAGGGCTAACCTTCAAATTCTTTCAAGATTGAACGATCTCTGATTTCCATGCCAAAGCCTGGGCGCTGTGAGACTTTGAGCTTGCCATTATTCGGCATATCTTCACCAGTGAAAAGATGACCGAAGACCGGCGCAATCGATTTGCCATCGGGGCTTGCTGCCACATATTCGCAGAAAGCGGGGCCTGTCTGGCTTGCGATGAAATGATAAGAATAAGGCCCGCTGCCATGCGGCACCACGGTGATGTCATAAGCGGAGGCGTGCGCAGCGATGCGTAATAGTTCTGTCATCCCGCCAACCCACATCACATCAGGCTGAATGATATCCACCAAGCGCTCTTCAATCATCTGCCGGAAACCATAGCGCGTATATTCATGCTCGCCAGTCGTCCATTTGAGTGTTGGATGGGCGGCGCGGATCGCGCGATAACCTTCCGTATCCTCGGGCGTGAGCACTTCTTCCCACCAATAAATATTGAGGTCCTTACACGCTTCAGCGAGTTCAATCGCGTAAGGCACTGTGAGAGACATATAGCAATCAACCATTAATGGGTAATCTGTTCCAATGGCGGCACGGTGTTGAGCAAGAAACGCAACATTATTTTTCAAACCCTCGCGGCCTTCAAAAGGACTATGTGGGAGTGGTACTTTCGCGCCCCAAAATCCGAGCTCTTTGATCGCAAGGGGTTCAGGCGTTGTACAATAAAAAGTGATCTCGTCGCGGCTCAATCCGCCGATGAGATTATAGACAGGTTCGCCTTTGATTTTGCCGACAAGATCCCATAGCGCGAGATCCACCGCGCTGATCGCCATGATGGGTAAACCTTTGCGACCATAGGGCAATGAGGCGCGATAAAGTTGATCCCAGATACGGTTGATGTTGCGTGCATCTTCACCGACAAGGAAGCGACTATAGTGATGTTTGATCAACCAGCAAGCAGGCACGCCGCCCGTACCGGACGCCACACCACGATGACCATTTTCTGTTTCGATTTCGACAACAAGCGATCCAATCGTACCAATGCCCCAGCTTGAACGCTTCTCGCGATAGCGTTCGTGTCCCGACATGGGATTTGAAATGAGACTATCAACGAGCCAATGGCGCGCATTGGCTTCTTGTTTGAAATAGGCTCCGGCATTGGCAGAGGGATCAAGCGTATAAGCACGTACCGCTTTAATCCGATATTCGGCTGATCCCGTCATGTTGAATGATCCGCGTGTTTTTTTATGTGATTTATGGGAGATAGAAAACGCGCTTTAATGGAATTTGAACAGGCACATTATCGGCATCAGCCGCCATGATGTCGCGCATAAAGGCCCACCATTTCTTGGTGATTTCAAGCTCTGCGACCTTATCGAGCGTGTTGTCATCCGACAAAGTGAGAATGCCGAAAAGATGATAGCTTTCCGCATCAAGCCAAATGGAATAGTCCGAAACGCCTGCATCTTTGAGTGCTTTCTTCAATTCCGGATAAACTTCATCATGTCGCTTTTTGTATTCAGCTGCTTGTCCGGGAAATAAATTCATTCTGAACGCAATTTGTTTGGGCATGGTTTGCTCTCCTAATTCTGTTCGACCTTGCGCATGGCCGCAATCGTTGTGTCGCGCACATGTTCAAGATGGCGACGATAGGCTTGTTTGGCTTTCACAGGATCGCGATTGGCAATCGCTTCGGCGATCTCAATATGTTGCGTGACGCTCTTTTTGATGTTGCCTTTCATTTCGCTGGCAACACGACGAATATCAAGGCCCACATCATAAAGCCCTTGCGCCATAGCTGATAGCATACGGTTATCCGCGCCATCATTGAGCGATTGGTGAAATTCGATATCGAGCAGACGAAACCCGACCGGATCTTGAAAGAAGGCACGACCATCAACCGCGTGTTTCATGATGCGTTCGCGTTGTTCAGGAGTTGCCCTCAACGCGCAAAGTCGCACAAGTTCGAGATCGACGACTATACGCGCTTCAAAATGTTCGCTGACGTCAAAATCATTGGTCGAAAGCATGACATTGAAGGGCGCGATCAAACGACTCGGAGAAAGATCGGTAACCGAATAACGTCCGCCCTGGCGGCTTTCGAGAATACCCATGAGAGATAGGGCTTTAAGCGCCTCGCGAAGTGCTGGACGCGAAATACCAAAAGCGATGCCCATTTGTTGTTCAGTCGGCAACCGATCGCCCGGACGCAAATTACCGGATTTTACCATTGATAAAAGACGATGCGCCACTTGTTCCGAGACTGAACGACGTTCACCTGATGCACCCGGCGCTTCCGTTTTCACCGTTGGTTTTCGCGCTTGTGCAAAAAGTGTCGAAAAATCGAGATCACTCTCGAGCGGCGTTTGTCTCGTCGCTATCGTCTCGCCAACAAGTTTTGCGGGTGCGCGTGCCATAGGAGGCTTACAGTTTCATCTTGTAAAATTTGATTGCGTTTTCACGATAGATCAAACGCGTCTCATGTTCAGTAAGTCCAAGCTTTACAAAGGCTTCGTCAAGCACATCGACCCATTCTTCCATGGTTGTCGATTGCAAGAGGATCGGATAATCGCCCGCATAGATCACCCGCTCAGGTCCAAAAATATCGATTGTTGCGGCGATATAAGGAAAGAGTTGCTCGCGACTCCATGTGGATCCGGCATAGGGAGGGAGATCAGAAAGTTTTACCCACATATTTTTATGGCGCGCGAGATCACGAAGATCATCGCGGAATTGCGAAAGCGCACCTTGGGCAATGCCGGGCTTACCGCAATGATCAAGAATCAAAGGAATTTGTGATGAAATCTTCGGCACAAATTCGCGGATAATATCCATCTGCGTGTAGTTAGGATTTATATCAAAAGAATAATCGAATTTCTCAAGACAATTCACACCTTCGATGAAGTTCGCGCTCAAGGTCAGTGCACGCGGGTTTTTGTCGAATTCCATAATACGTCGAATGCCATGAACCGAAGGATGATGATCCTTCATTTTTTGCAAAATCACATCAACCTTTTTGCCCCATTCGACAGGTGCCATCGGGATGATCGTTTTGATGCGTGGATCGCGCTTGGCTTCATCTTCAACGAATTGGACTTCTTCAATATATTGACCGCCGCCTTCCCAAAAATCGGCGTAGCATTCAAGAAATACCATGGCTTCAATTTTGAGTTTTCCGCAATCGCGTTGGTAATCTTCGATATGATAGGGATGGCCAAAAAGTGCATGTCCATCGAAAGCAGAATATTTCAACCGCGTCTGATCCCAGATGTGAAGATGCGTATCAATGATCGGGAAATTGGGCATGACTCTCTCCCTTATCGCGTGACTTTGAAATGCGGATCAACTTGTTTTAACGTCAAACCAAAGCCGGGCTTATGATCGTCAAGATCAATGAAGCCGTCTTTCGCTTCCGGTTCGCCGTCAAAAATATACCAGAATAATTCATTGCCAACTTCGACCGGAACTTTGGGGAAATATTCTGCAATCGGTCCCGCATAAGAAGACATTGTGATGTGGTAATTATGCATTTGTCCGGCATGCGGAATCACAAGAATATCATGCGCCTCGCAGAGATCGGTAATTTTTTTCGCCGCTGTTATGCCGCCGACACGATTGACATCAAATTGTGCGATGTCATAGGCGCCAAGATGCAGCGCATCGCGAAAACCTGACAAAGTATATTCGTGTTCGCCGCCGGAAATATTGACAAGATTCAACGCGCGCAAGGCGGCATAGGCATGAAGATCGTCAGCGATGACCGGCTCTTCGACCCATCGCAAATGATAGGGCTCGACCATGCGTAACATGCGCTTCGCATATTCGAGATTCCAACCCATATAGGCATCCGCCATGATTTCGATATCAGGCCCCACCGCTTCACGCGTTGTGCGTATGAGGTCGAGATTTTTATTCATACCGGCGATGCCGTCTTTCGGTCCCCAGCCGAAACGCAATTTGACCGCTCTATAGCCTTGCTCAGCATAGGCTTTCGCTTCTGTGTAAAGCGTATCAAGAGGTTGCGAATAAAGACGCGAGGCATAAACGGGAATTTTTGATTTCGTACGACCGCCCAGAAGTTTAAAGACTGGTTGTTTGAGAATTTTTCCTTTGAGATCCCATACAGCGAGATCGACCGCAGAGATCGCCGTCATGCCAATCCCTTTACGTCCAAACGGCAAAGTGCGGCGATACATGGATTGCCATATATATTCATTATCAAGAGGATCTGTGCCGATTAAAAGTGGCTTTAGATATGTATCAATTGTTGTTTTGGTGGCGTGAGGGGACAAAGCAGCATTGCCGATCCCAATTGTGCCGTCATCGCATTCGATTTCCACAACAAGCCAGCCAAGAAACCGAAAACCGGCGATCATGCCGGTCACGTCCGTAATGAGATCATTCGGCGTCGTGCAAAAATGCGGCGGCATCGGCGCAACAGGGCCGGTCCATTCATAAATCATGGTACGGACATCTTTAATGCGTGGCATAATATGACCTCATGGCAAGGGGCCTAATGCTTCGGCAAAGCGCCTGGTCCATTCTAGACCGGCTTCTGTCGGACGGTCGGTGGGCACGCGTAAAGCGCTTGGCTCAAGGCCTAAACGATGCGCAGCAATCAATTTTCCGTAAAGAAGAAAAGCGCCTAAGCCTTGCATCGCAAAGGCTATTGCTGGGATAAGCTTTTGATAAAGCGCTTCAGCTTCATCAGATTTTCCCACTTTCATCGCATCAAAAATTTTCACCTGAAGATCGATGGTTTCAATGCCCGGAATCATGCCATCGCATCCGGCGCGCAAATTGTCGGTGAGTTCGAGTCCCGCGCGGCCGTTCAGAACGCGCATGCGACCGTCAATCTTGCGGATCATTTCAGCGACCGCAATGGCCGTGCTCTCGGCTTTTACAATCGAGACATTGGGATGCGCTTTATTGAGTGCCAAGAGATCTTCGGCGGAAAGCCCGATGCCTAAAAATTCCGGCGCATTTTGAATCGCGATCGGCAGTGAAACGGCATCAGCCACAGCGCCGAAAAATTTTATCAAATCAACGCTGCTCGCGGGTGGGCGCGGCGGTTGCAAAATCAACCAAGAGGCACCCGCGCTTTCAGCGAATTTCGCGCTTTCGATCATATCGGGGATGTTGCCATCAGCAATGGTAACGGCCACAGGCGCGCGCTTGCTCACATCTTCCAATGTCCATTCAACGAGCATGCGCCGCTCATGGCGACCAAGTTTTTGCACTTCAGTGCCGAGGCCTAAAACGGCAACGCCCGTGGCGCCACTTTTTAAGGCGGCTTCAATTTGGCGCTTGTGGGCCGTGCGGCGCAAGCGATCGGCTTCGTCGAAAAACGCATAAAGCATCGGATACATGCCGCCGATTGCCATGCTTTTCATCCCTCCCGTTTTCCCGAGGTTCCGTCCTTGTTTTGGGCAACCCGCCTCAGGTGCCCGCCGGTACGGCTCCGCTCGATCCTGTCCAAAGTTGTCAAACAAATTTGGACTTGTCAAACTAATCTGGTTCTGTCAGCCTGAAGAGAATGGACGGCCACGAGACTCTTTAAAGAGCCGGTGCCGCGATGAAAGGCGGGGGAGGAACCGGTGGCACAAGAGCCGGCGCTCGATGGTTTCGGAAAAAGACGCCGCATCGGCGCGACATCCCTTGAGGTTCCTGTTTTTGGCTTTGGCAGCGCGCATTTGGGCGAGCTTTACGCCAAAGTTGATGAAGACACTTCGCGCGCGACCCTGGATGCGGCTTGGGCCTCAGGGGTTCGCCTTTATGACACCGCGCCTTGGTATGGTCGCGGCTTAAGCGAGCATCGGCTCGGCGGATTTTTGCGCATAAAGCCGCGTGATGAGTTTCAAGTGACAACCAAAGTCGGGCGCCAATTGGTGCGTCCAAAAGACCCCAAACATTTTGATCGCGCACCCTGGACGGGGGGTCTCAATTTCGAGGTGAAATGGGATTATTCTTATGAGGGCGTGATGCGCTCTTATGAGCAGGCGCTGCAGCGTTTGGCGCTTGATACAGTTGATGCGCTTATCATTCATGATCTTGATGCGATCTATCATGGTGATGAATTTGGAGCGCGGCAAAAAGATTTGCGTGAAAGCGGCGTCAAAGCGCTTCAAGAATTGAAGCGCGCGGGTGATATCAAAGCCTATGGCATGGGCATTAATACAGACGAGGCTTTAGAAGACGTAGCCTCTCAAGTTGATCTTGATTTCTGTCTGGTTGCGATGCCTTACACGCTTCTTGATCAAAAAAGCCTCACGCGTGGTATGGCGCAACTTCAAAAGCGCGGTGTGTCTGTGATTATTGGTGCGCCCTTGGCGTCTGGCATTCTGGCAACAGGCTCGTCCGGCCCCGCGCATTATGGTTACGCGAAGGCATCGCCGGAGATCCAAGACAAGGTCAGAAGAATTGAGGCAGTTTGCCAGGCGCATCATGTTGCGCTTCCCGCTATCGCTTTACAATTTGTTTTGGCGCATCCGATTGTCGCGTCCGTCATTCCGGGCGCGATGAAGCCTGATGAAGTCAAAGCGAATGCGGAGCATGTGAAAGCAAAAATTCCAGCATCCCTTTGGACCGATTTGAAAAATGCTGGATTGATTGATCCTTTGTCACCCACACCGACGGATGCATAGTCGATGGGGGAACAGAACGCGCCGCAAATTTTGATCGAAGCGAAAGGGATTTCAAAATCCTTTGCGGGTGTTGAAGTGTTGCGCGATGTTGATTTGGCGCTTCATCGTGGCGAGATCCATGCGTTGCTTGGTGAAAATGGTGCAGGCAAATCCACTTTTGCAAAAATTCTTGCCGGTGTTCATCGTCCCACGCGTGGTACAATCACGTTGAACGGCGCAACGGTTGAAATTCAAAATCCGCTTGCAGCACAACGCTTGGGCATCACGCTCATTCACCAAGAGCCTTTGTCTTTTCCTGATTTGTCAGTAGCAGAAAATCTTGTTCTCGGGCGTTTGGCGGGTTCGCCTTGGTCGAATGTTCCTTGGAAAGCGATTGAGGAAGAAGCCGCTTCTTTGATGGCGCTACTTGGTGTTGATATTGATGTGAAGCGCCCGATGCGCGGCTTATCGATTGCTGATCAACAAATGGTCGAGATCGCGCGCGCGCTCGCTTCTGATAGTCGGTTGATCATCATGGATGAACCGACGGCGCCTTTGACGCCGAAGGAAGTTGAAACGCTTTTTACGATTGCGCGGCGTTTGCGTGATGAGGGACGTACGATCATTTTCATTTCGCATCGGCTCGAAGAAGTGCGCGCGCTTTGTGATCGCGTGACGATTTTCCGCGATGGTAATAAGGTTGCGACCGACGAGATCACGCGGTTGACGGATGCGGACATCATTCGCTTGATGATTGGCCGTTCTCTGCGCGAATATCTTAAGAAGCAGGAAGCTTCGATTGGCGATGTGGCGTTGTCCGTCAAAGGGTTAACCAAGGCGGGTTATTTCAACGATATCAGTTTTGATATCCGTCATGGCGAGATTGTCGGTCTTGGCGGCCTTGTCGGGGCAGGGCGCACTGATGTGGCGCGCGCTTTGTTTGGCATTGCGCCGGCGGATAAAGGCGAAATCTCTATCAATGGTCAACCGGTGGTGATTAATGATCCCGCACGCGCGATTGATCATGGTCTGGCTTTTGTTCCTGAAGATCGGGCGATTGCGGGAATCTTTCGCACACTATCGGTTGAACAGAACATTACAGCGGCCATGCCTGAAAAAATCTCGCACGCGAATATAATCAATTTCGCAACTGAGCATGAGATTGCCAAAAGCTCGATTGCTAAACTCAGCATTCGTTTGGCCTCTATGCGGCAACCGATTGGTGAATTATCAGGGGGCAATCAGCAAAAATCAATTCTCGCGCGCTGGCTTTTGACTGATCCGGAAATTCTTATTCTCGATGAACCGACGCGTGGCATTGATATCGGCGTGAAGGCTGAATTTTACGATATGATTGGCGAATTGGCTGCAAGTGGTCGCGCCATTCTTTTGATCTCATCTGAGCTGCCGGAACTCCTCGCTCTTTGTGATCGCGTACTGGTGATGTCAGAAGGGCGGATCACCGCTGATATTCCACGAAAAGACGCCACACAAGAATCAATCATGCATGCGGCGGTGCCGCGTGGACTTGAGAGGCGTGCATCATGATCATGTCTCTTCTTCGCCGCCGCGAGGCCGGCATATTGTTGATGATTATTCTGTTTTGCGCCTTTGTGGGCTTTATGCGGTCGCGCTTTTTGACGCTTGATCAATTCAGAATCATTTTGCTGTTGATCCCGCTCATTCTCATTGGTGCGATGGGGCAGATGCTTGTGATCATCGCGCGGCATGTCGATCTGTCTATCGGGTCGATCCAAGGTTTGGCGGCGATGCTCACCGCCTTGATGTTTAAATTTCACCCCGAAATTCCGTGGGGCTTTGGTTTTGTTGTCGCCATCGGTGTGGGGCTTGGTCTCGGCGTGATCAATGGCGTTCTCGTCACAGCCTTCAATCTCCCTGCGATCATCGTGACGCTTGGCACATTAAGCCTTTATCGCGGGCTCACTTTTATTGTTTCAAATGCGAAGCAGATTGATCGTCAATTTGTGCCTTCGGCGCTCAAGGCTATGTCGCAAGACTCCCCAACCTATGCAGTGCCCTGGATCATCATGATCGCGTTGGCGGTGGCGATCGCGACTTATTGGTTTGCCAACCGCACACTGATCGGTCGGCAGATTTATGCGATGGGATCAAATCCTATTGCGGCACCCCTTCGCGGCATTCGCGTCAATACGGTAACGATTTTGGTTTTTGCGATTTCCGGCGCGCTCGCGGGGCTTTCCGGCATCATGTATGCGAGCCGGTGGGGGTTTGTGAATCCGTCAAACACGGGGAATGGATTCGAGTTCCAAGTCATCGCTGCGGTGGTGATTGGCGGCGTGTCAATCAATGGCGGTGTCGGCACTGTGCCTGGTGTTGTGCTCGGCGTCTTCTTGATGGGGTGCGTATCGGCAGCGCTACCTCTCTTGGGAATTCCCGGCACATCACAAGCCGCAATCTATGGTGCCGTGATTGTGATTGCACTTTTGATTGATCGCTCGGTGCGGATGCGCGCGAATGCAGCCCTTTCAGTGGCGAGGGGGCGCGAATGAGCACGTCTCCCGACATCGATCACGCACATAAGTCTGTTATACGATCTACGCTAGCGGATGCCGCACCGCCTCGGCCTTTATGGTCTGTTATTCTCGTTCGTCCTGAAACAATGACCTTTATCCTTTTGGTGCTTGCGATTATTGCGGGCGGTCAGTTATCGCCTTATTTTCTGGATATACGTTACATCCTTGATAGTTTCACGCTTACGGCTGAACTCTCGCTGCTCGCGCTTATTCTCACGCTCGTGATCATTGCCGGTGAGATTGATTTGTCACCCGCTTCCGCTATGGCCTTGTCGGCTTATCTTTTTGCCTATGCGATGAGTTTTGAATGGCCGATGTGGATTTGTGTTGCGATTGCGATTGGATCGGGTCTCGTCATGGGCGCGATCAACAGCATTTTGATTATCGGGCTGCAATTGCCCTCGATCATTGTCACAATTGGCACGCTCACATTGTATCGTGGTCTGGCGCAAGTGATAGCCGGTGATAAATCCATCCGCGTGCCTGAGTGGTATATCGGCATTGATAAGGTTCAAATTCTCGGGCTTCCCGCGCCGGATCTGATTTTTATTCTCGCAGCACTCGCGCTTGCTTTTCTTCTCGGCATGACGGTGTGGGGACGGCAAATCTATCAAACAGGCACGAATGAAACGGCTGCGATTTATGCAGGCATTCGTACAAGACGCATCAAAGCGATTTTATTTCTCGCAACCGGTGTGATCGCGGCCATTGCCGGGATGATCTTTATCTCACGTTTGGGTTCTGTGAGATATGATTTGGGTATCGGCGGCGAGTTACAAATGGTGCTCATGGCCATGCTCGGCGGTACTTATATTTTTGGTGGACGTGGCACCATTTTGGGAACTTTTCTTGCCGCATTGCTTTTGTCCGTTATCTCCACCGGAATGACGACCGCCAATCTTTTGCCGGCAACGCAGCTTTGCGTGTTGGGTGTGTTGTTGGTTCTCTCAATCATCGCTACGAATTTCATCTATTCCCGCACTCAACGGTAGCGGGCTTAACCGCCGGATCGACACGGCAAACATATGGAGGAAGGTATGCTGAAGAAAACAGTTTTGGCCGGTCTTGCTTTGGGCTTCGGCCTGATGGCGAGTGCGGCCATGGCGGCAAGCAATTTCAAAGTCGTCTATATCGGGAAGAATACGGGCAATCCCTATTTCGACTCGATTACGGGCGGCTTTGTTGATGCCTGCAAAAAGATTGGTTGCGAGTTTGAGTTTGTGGCACCGGCAACGGCGGAAGCGACATCGCAAATCCCATTCATTGAAGCGCAGATTCAGCGCGGCGTGAATGTGATCGCGATTGCCCCGAACAGCCCTGACGCGATGAACCAAGTGCTCGATAAAGCACGTGCGAAGGGCATTCTCGTTTTGACCGTCAATGGTGACATTGTCGGCAGCGAAAGTCATCGTGACGCGAATATCTTGCCGGTGGATTTCACCAAGACCGGTCCGAACCAAGTTGAACTCATGGGTTCAATGATCGGCTATAAAGGTGAGATCGCCATTCTTTCTGCAACGACCGAAGCGCCTGACCAGAATACCTGGATCAAGGCGATGAAGAAGACGCTTGCTGAAAATCCTAAATATAAGGACATGAAGCTTGTCGCGACCGTTTACGGTGATGACCAGCCTGAAAAATCGACAACTGAAATGGAAGCTTTGTTGTCGAATTATCCGAACCTTGTTGGCGTGATCGCACCGACAACGGTGGGTATCGCAGCGGCGGCACAGGTTGTGAAGTCTCGCGGTATTGCCAACAAAGTCCATGTGACGGGTTTGGGTCTTCCTTCAGAAATGCGTGACTTTGTGAAGGATGGCACAGTGTCGGCTTTCCAACTCTGGTCACCTTATAACGAAGGCTGGTTGGCTGCTTATTTTGCCGATGGTGTTTTGAACGGCAAAATCAAGAATGCTGTGGGCACGAAGTTTGATGTCCCAAGCCTCGGCACCATCACCATCCTCGAAAAGAATGTGATGAATACACAGGCTGAGCTGACAACATTCGACAAGTCGAATATCGACAAGTTCAACTTCTAACAGAGCACCTCGGATGCGCCGGCCTCGTGCCGGCGCATTTTTTTGTCAAACCCATGAAGTGATTTTGAGTTTAAAGTGGCCGCGCGACCCTATAGATCGCGCGGCGCTTTTTTAAGATCACCGTCCGGTGATCGATTGACGTCTCACACGGCGCTCGATGATGGTCTGTAAGACGACCGAGACAACAATCACCAGACCGAAGCAGAGTTGCGTGTAGAAGGCGTTGATGCCGGCTGACACGATTCCGGCATTGATGGCGCCGATGATGTAAGACGCCACGAAAGAACCGACAATGCTGCCCGTTCCGCCGAAGACCGATGTGCCGCCCAAGAACACAGATGCGATTGTGTTCAGCAAGAAGCCTTCACCCGTTGTAGGCCAGAAATAATAACCCACGAAAGAGGTCATCAAACCGGCGAACACAGCCACAACACCTACAAGCATGAAGGCGCGTGTTTTTACGCTCACGACATCAATACCCATTAGACGTGCGCTCGTCGGATTGTCGCCGACAAGAAACACATGCGCGCCAAAACGCGTGCGATTGAGGAGAAGCCACAGGAGGAAGCCGATCAAGACACACCAGAGGCTTTGAATCGGAATGCCGAAAGGCGCAGAATTAAAGAGCATATGGCCCAGTGGATAATTCTCTTCCGTGAGCGGCACGCCTGTACCATTCATCAAAATCAATTCGGCACCACGATAAAGGAAGGAGGTGCCGATTGTGATCACAAGCGAAGGAATGTTCAGTCGTGCGATCAATGCGCCATTAATCCAGCCGCATAGAGCGCCCACACCAAAGCCCGCAAGCAGCGCGATGGGATCAGGAATGCCGGCTTTGGCCATCAAGCAGAACGTCGCCGTGCCAAGCGCCATAATTGAGGGGAAAGACAAATCAATTTCCCCGGTGATCACGACGAAAGTGAGTGCGAGCGCAATCACACCAAAGAGCGGCGTTGTCTGCGCGAAGGCTTTATAAATATCGACATCAAGAAACACGGTGGGGGCGGCAACAATGAAGCCGAGCCACATGAAAAGACCGACACCGATGATACCGATTTGCGAACCATAGCGGCGCATCACAGACGGCGGTGCGACGCGATTGTCTTTAACTTTTGCGGGTGAAGCGGTTTGTGTTCCGGAAGACATGTGAGGTCCTTCTTGCGATATCAATCAATGGAGCCAGAGCGCGCGACGCGATAGAGTCGCTCGATCAATTCATCCATCGAGATTTCTGATTTGCGATAAATGCCGGCGACCCGCCCGCGATCGAGCACGTAGAGGCGGTCCACCACCGGATAGACATGGAAAATATTATGATCGATGAAGATCGCCGATTTGCCGGCCTTCTTGATCCCTTCAACAAAGTCGAGTGTCTTCTTCGTTTCAGACAATGAAAGCCCCATTGTGGGCTCATCAAGGATCACAAGCTTCGCATCAAAATATAGCGCACGTGTAATCGCTACACCTTGTTTCTCGCCCCCTGACATTGTGGTGACGACATTGTCCGGATGAACAGCGGCCGACGTGAAGCCCATATGTTGACTCATCAAACGCGCCGCTTCCGAGCGCATTTTATGCACATCGAGAAGACCCCATTTCGTTACAGGCTCTCGACCCATAAACATATTGCGCCAGATCGGTTGCTTTTCGCAGAGCGCGCGTTCCTGATAGACGGTCTCGATACCGAGCTTGCGGGCGCGTGCCGTTGACCAATCATCAATGCGCTCACCTTCGAAATAGATTTCGCCGCCTTGATCGGGGCTATGATACCCCATCACGGTTTTGACGAGTGTTGATTTGCCCGCGCCATTGTCGCCGAGCAATCCGACAATCTCGCCGGGAAAAACAGAAAAATTCACATCCGCGAGCGAGCGGACTTCGCCGAATGTTTTCGACACATTGCGTAACTCGATTACAGGTGTTCGTGCAGCTCCTGACATCGTGTCCTCCTCCTGACATTCAGCCTGTCATCAGTTTGATTTTCGAAAAGGAGAGGGGCCAAAAGGTCCCTCTCCTGATTCTTTGGGCGTTAGCCAACTCTTAGCGGATTTCAACCGCAGCGAGCGGAGCCACAGCCGCGACATTCGACTTGTCAACGAATGCGCCTGCTGTGTTGATATCAAGACCCGAGAAGCCGAACTTCTTGGTGAGGCAGATATTCAGGATCGGAATATAGCCCTGCAAGAAAGGTTGCTGGTCGATGACGAGATTTTGATATCCGTCTTCGATCGCTTTCGCAGTATTCGGCGACATGTCGAAGCCTGCGAAGAGCACTTGGCCCGGCTTCAACGAAGCGGCCTTCGCATAGACCGAAACGTTTGACGTCAAGCCGCCGTGATCGGTCACAACGATCTTAATGTCCGAGTCCTTCTTCATCACACCGACGAAGGTCGCGGTACCCGCATTCGGATCAGCATTGGTCGCTGAGTCGATTTCTTGATAAATGACCTTTGCGCCTGCTTTTTCGAACGCATCGATCACGCCGACTGTGCGTTGACCACGGTCACCGCCTTGGCCTTTAAGACCCCAGACGAAAACCTTCTCGCCTGATTTCAAGCCCGCGCGCTTTGCAGCTTCTGAACCCAAAGCAAAACCGGCTTTGTAGTTCGGAGCGCCGACATAACCGAAGCCGCTTGCTGAATATTTTTCCTGCGATTTGAGCAGGGATGTATTCAAGCTCGTGAAGATCGTGCCTTGTTTGAAAGCTTGATCGACAAGCGGACCGGTCGCGTCTTCACCGCCGAAACCATAGGTCGCAATGCCATCCACTTTGGTGGCAATTGCTTGCTTGATTTGGGTCAGCATCTTGTTCGGATCCCAGTCGGAGAAATAATAGGTGACTGTGGGTCCGAGATCGAGTTCGGCTTGACGGAAACCATTATACACATTGTTTGCAAAGACGCCGCCTTGCGGTCCACCAGGGAACGCTGCGATCTTCACGCCTTCACACCATTTCGCTTTCGGATCGGCGGCAAAGGCGCCCGTCACACCCATGGCAACGGTCGCACCCAATGTCGCGATCAGAGCGATTTTTGTTTTTCTTGAGACCATAAAGAACCTCCCTTTCTCAGGATGATTAGTAAAGCGAGCCATCGCCAGCTCGCCGGTTGCCCCGTTTAAGCGGGGATTAGGAACGGAGTTCACCATGAAGGTCCTCCGCTGCGATATCAAGAAGATGCAGCATTGCCGCGCGTGCCTCTTCATTTTGTCTCAATCGAATGGCTTCGAGAATTTTACGATGCGCTTCAAGCACCTCTTTGTCCATCAATTCCGATGTCACAAAAAAGGCTGCACGCAAGGCCGCCTCAATCGTCGAGGTTAATCCTTTAAGCACGATATTATGACTTGCGTGAATGACGGCGCGATGAAAGCGCACGTCCGCTTCATTGCAGCTTGCCATATCGTGCAGCATTGAATTCTGCATGTCGAGATAGGCCGATTCAATCGCATAAAGATCCTGCGCGGTCGCGCGTTGCGCGGCAAGCTCAGCAGCAGCAGGCTCAATGATGCGGCGTGATTCAACAAGACTATCGATGAAGAGTTTATCTGCACGCAAATCCGGATGCCATGAGAGAAGATCAGGATCAAGCACACGCCATTCTTCATGCGCGCGCACGCGAATGCCTGTGCGTGTGCGGCTTTCAACAAGGCCTTTGGCCGCGAGCACTTTGATCGCTTCGCGAATGGTGGTGCGGCTGACACCCAAAGAGAGCGCCAACTCCGCTTCACCGGGGAAAGCATCACCGGGGTTGAACTCGCCTCCGAGAATGCGCGCTCCTAATGTGCGCACAACCGACATATGCATCTTGCCTTTCGCCCCGGAGTCTGTGGCGGGTAAGGAAGACGTCAATTTCAATGCGGCCTGTGCGTTCATAAGAGTGATCCTAATCGTGATACATGACGGATTTACCGCCATCAATCACAATGGCTGTCGCATTGATGAACGGGGCTTCGTCAGACGCAAGAAACACAGCGGTCATCGCCACTTCTTCGGGTTTGCCGATCCGTTTTGGGGGATGCATGTCATAGGTGCGTTGTCGCTCCGCATCGGGATCATCAAATGTATTCCAGTAATCAACCGCAATTTGTGTTTCGATATAGCCGGGAGAGATGGCATTCACGCGAATACCATCAGCGGCATATTGTATGCCGAGAGAGCGTGTTAATCCCAAGAGTCCGTGTTTTGCGACGGGATAGGGAAATGTATTCGGAATGATCGCAAAGGAATGAACCGAGGCGATGTTCACGACTGCACCTTTTTTATGCGCGCGCATTCCAGGCAACACCGCGCGCGTGCAGTGCCACACGCCTTCAAGATCAACCGCGAAGCAACGCTTCCATTCCTCTTCCGGCATGGAGAGAGGATCGTGAAACACATTGATACCGGCATTATTCACCAGCACATCAATACGACCAAAAATTTTGAGTGCGTCATCAACCATCGCACGGCATTGCTCGGGCTTTGACACATCGGTCTTGATGAATTGAGCGCGATAACCTTGTGCGATAAGGGAAGCGGCAACCGCCGTGCCTGTCTGTTCATTGAATTCAGCGATAACCACGGACGCGCCTTCAGCAGCAAAAGCACGGGCGGTCGCTTCACCAATACCTTGTCCGGCACCCGTGATGATCGCAACTTTATCGTTCAACCGACCGGCCATGGCATTCACCAATCGACAATTGTGCCATCATCCATGATGGCGTTTTGCGTGTGATAAATTTCAGGTGCGAAGGGATGCGCGGCGCAGACTTTTTCATCAACCTCAATGCCAAGGCCCGGCGCTTCCGGCACTTGCCAATGGCCATCAATCATTTTGATCGGGCCTTTGACGACATCGAAATACCAAGGCACCGCACCCACCATTTCTTCTTGAATAATATGGTTTGGCGTTGAAACAGCGAAATGTAACGCCGCGACACCTGCGATGGGTCCTAAGGGATTATGCGGCGCAACACCAATGGAGGCTGCTTCCGCCATGGCTGCGATTTTCTTGGCTTCGAGTAGGCCGCCGCAATGGCAAATATCGGGTTGGGCGATATCAACGGCGCGGGATTGGAACAGTTCGTTGAATTCAATGCGATCAACAAGACGCTCACCTGTTGCAAGCGGCACATGCGTCTTGCCCGCAATTTCAATCAAGCCTTGCGTATCACCGGGAGGCAAGACTTCTTCAACAAACATCGGGTGATGCGGTGCCAATGCATCAATATAAGCGAGTGCTGCAGCGGCAGAAGCCGGGCGGCCATGAAAATCAACCATGATCTCGATATTGGGCCCAACTGTTTTTCGAAGTGCCGCCATTAAGCGACCGACTTTTTCAACATCGGGTAACGGCGCGTGATAATGCGTGTAGGGAATGAAAACCGCTTTGAAGGCGCGATAACCTTTCGCAACAACCTCTTCAGCGCGCCGCACAAGCGGCTCTTCATCAAGCGATTCATAGACCGCGCGCATGTCACCCAAACCGAGATGCGTATAGACTTGCACCTTGTCGCGCACTTTACCGCCGAGCAAACGCCAGACGGGCTGGTTGAGCCATTTGCCCATAATGTCCCACAGCGCGATCTCGATTCCCGAAATCGCACTCATGCCGATGACACCCAAGCGCCAGAAACTTTGCTTTTTGAGGATGCGTATAATCTGTTCGATGTCGCGCGGATCTTTGCCAATGATGAGAGGGGATAAATCATCAATCGCGCCGGCAACCGCACGCGTTTTCCATTCGAGTGTCGCTTCACCCCAGCCATAAAGACCGGGTTGGTCCGTCTCTACGCGGACGAACACCCAATTCCGCATTTCGGCATTGACAATACGCGTCGAAATCGCCGTGATCTTCACGGTTCCACCCTCCCTGACAAGTCTTGAACCGATCCACTCAGCGATCAATTTTCACAGACTTGATATGATAATTATTTTTTATTTATCATATAATAGATAGGCTAGGATTGGGGTCGAGGTCTTGTCAAGGGGAGGCTGTGATTAACGCGGAACTGGCGCATCGATGCGAAAATGATTTGGGTGAGGGGATCATTTGGTCTTCCGCCGAGAACGCGATTCTATGGACTGACATTCTTGGCAAACAGTTCTGGCGCTTTGATCCGCTGACGCGAAAAGCCGCCGCGCAATCTCTTTCAGAGCGGTTATGTTGTTTTGCCTCGCTTGGTGAGGGTCGTTTGATTGCGGGTTTTGCATCAGGTCTTGCGCGCTATGATTTGAAAAGCGGTCAGCGCGAGGTGATCGCTGCGCTTGAAAGCGATCAACCGACAACACGATTGAATGACGGTAAGCTCGATCGTCAGGGGCGTCTCGTTTTTGGGACGATGGATGAGGGACCGGAGGGACCAAAGCCGCTCGGTCATGTCTGGAGTTATGATGGTCAGACCCCGCGCATTTTGTTTGGGGACGTCAAAATTTCAAACAGCATCTGCTTTTCGCCCGATGGTCGGCTTATGTATTTTGCAGATACACCCGCGCGCCGCATTGATGTGTTTGATTACGATATAGACACAGGAACTCCCAGCAATCGCCGCGTCTTTGTCGAACTTAAAAATGATGCCGGTTATCCCGATGGATCAACGGTTGATGCCCAAGGCTATCTCTGGAATGCCGAATGGGATGGTGGACGTGTTGTGCGTTATGATCCTAACGGGCGAATTGATCGCGTGATTTCTTTGCCTGTGCCAAACGTGACCTGTTGCGCGTTCGGTGGGCCGACACTGAGCGATCTTTATATTACGACCGCTCGCGTGGGCTTGTCCGCGGAAGCGCTTGCCGCGGCGCCTTTATCAGGTTCCCTTTTTGTTGTTCCGAATGCCGCACAAGGGTTAGCAGATACGCCATTTAAATTGATCAGATGATAGGCGTTGCTATTATCAGATTATAGGCTTGCCAGCGGTCATTGATTTTTTTGTCTTCAAGAATAGGCCAGGCATCGTTCCGAGGTACCTAGTTAACAAAAAAATCCCGACAAGGCAGGATCGAAAGACCTGCTTTGCCGGGACATATATGTCCATAGGGAGCCAAAAAATCAGATCGATTCTTTGACTTCCTTGGCGACGCGGAAGGCGACCTTCTTGCTCGCCTTGATCTTGATCGCTTCGCCGGTTGCCGGGTTACGGCCCATACGTGCCGCACGCTTGCGAACCTGAAGGATGCCGAGACCTGTCAAACGAATGCGAGCGCCTTTCTTGAGGCCCTTCACAACTGTGGCAATGAATTCTTCGAAGATTTCATTAGCCTGCTTCTTTGTCAGGCCGTGTGATTCCGCAATGCCCGTGGCGATATGGCGGATGGTGATCACATCGGCCTTAGCCTTCGATGCTGCCGCTTTGGTCGCCTTCGGAGCGGCCTTTGTCGCGGTTTTCTTTGCTGCTTTTGCCATTGTCTTTACCCTGTTCGAATCATCGCTTCGAATGAGCGATGCACTTTTCTAACGCAATTCCGCGCATTTCGAAACGTTCCCCCGCAGTCATGCGGATATCAAAATCACTTTTCCCGCCTGTTTTTGCCTTATTTTTCGGGGTTTTTTGCAATTTTCAATTTTTTGGCCTTGTCACACATGGCGCGCGAGAGAAATTCGAATCACATGATTGGGCACTTTGATTCGGCCTTGAAACGCCTTTTCTTACAATTTTAATGGACGCAGAAAGCCCTTCTGGCAGAGGCGCTCTTTCACTTATTCCTTGTTATCCCGTATCGCATGAACCCCTCTAAGCCGTCATGCGCAAAGGCCTCTTGCATCCCAAAAAGCCTCGCGCGATTGTTCCGTTATGGTGAATTCAATCTTCGCTTCCGATTTCAAATCGCGCCCTTTTTGGTGGGAGGCCTACGAGCCAACGCCTTTGCCAGAGCGTGATCTTCCACGTGAAACAGAGGTCGTGATTATCGGCGCGGGTTATGCGGGTTTGTCTGCTGCGCTCGAATTGCGTCGTAATGGAATTAACTGTGTTGTTGTCGATGCGGCCGAGCCGGGCTTTGGCGGATCAACGCGAAATGGCGGCATGGTGTCGGGGGGTGTGAATGTCGGCAAAGGCTATATCGCCAAAGCGCTGCCGGCAGAGGAAGCCGAGCCCTTTTTGAATGATGCCGCAGAAGCCTTCGGCCATATCGAAGATTTGATCGCGCGTGAGAATATCAAGTGCGGTTGGACAAGAGCGGGATATTTCGTTGGTGCCTGGAGTCGCGCGCATTTCGCGCCCATGCAGAAAAAAGTTGATCTTCTCAATCGCCATTCGAAAGCCGAAGCCTATCTTGTGCCGGAAGAAAAACAGCGCGAGGAAATTGGCTCTGATTTTTATCGTGGCGGTATGGTTGTCGGGCGCGCGGGTCATCTTCATCCCGCACTTTATTTCAAAGGGCTCCTTGATCTCGCTCAACGTGAGAAAACCGACATTGTTACGCGCACGCCCGTACTTTCTCTTGCCCACGCTGGCGGATCGATTCATGTTGCAACGTCACGTGGTACCATCAAAGCGCGCGATGTGATTGTTGCGACCAATGGTTATACGGGGGATGCGACGCCCGAATTTAAGCGACGCGTTGTACCGATTGGTTCGTATATCATTGCGACCGAAGAATTATCCGAAGATCTTGCAAGAGCCCTTAGTCCGCGGAATCGGTCGATTGCGGATACGCAGCGACTTCTCTCTTATTATCGATTGTCGCCTGATGGACGGCGGATGATTTTTGGCGGTCGTGCAAAGTTCTCGCCGACTGATCCGAAAGAGGCGGCACCCATTCTCTATAAAATGATGACGGATCGTTTTCCCGCTTTGCGCGGCATCCGCATAAGCCATGCATGGACGGGCAATGTCGCGTTCACGATTGATGAATTGCCGCATATGGGGAAATTTGAAAATGTCCATTATGCGTTAGGCTGCAACGGATCAGGTGTCGCGATGATGTCATATCTTGGTCATCAGATCGCACGCAAAGTGATCGGCCGCGCCAATCGTGTGTGCGCCTTTGATCGCCCAGAATTTCCGACGCATCCACTCTATCATGGCACACCCTGGTTCTTGCCTTATATTGGCGCTTATTTCAGAATGAGGGACTGGCTTGATCGTCGCAAAGATCAGTCATAAAAAATGTAGATAAGGCGATCCTGACATCAATACGGTTCGTCGCGAAAGGGAGAATGACGATGACGCTGCGCATTGAGCTTACCGATAATATGTTCGGTGAGAAGGAGCGTCAGCTCCTCACCATGGGAGCGCTTCGCGTTTCAACTTTTCGGTATGATAATGGCATCGCCGCATTGCGTGTGGCCAATGCACGCGGCGAGTTAATCATTCTCCCCTTTAAAGGTCATCAAATTTGGCGCTGTTCTTTTGATGGTCGTGAATTGGCGATGAAGTCGATGTTTGATGAGCCGGTGGATACGCGCTCTTATCTTGAAACTTATGGTGCGTTTTTCATTCATTGCGGTTTGACAGGCATGGGCGCGCCGGGCCCTGAGGATCGGCATCCTCTCCATGGCGAATTGCCGAATGCGCCTTTCCAACGTGCCTATCTTGATTGCGATGAAACGGCGAAGACCCTTACGGTCGGCGGCGTCTATCATTACACGGTCGCTTTCACCGTCAATTACCGTGCGACATCAACCTATAAATTCCATGAGGCGGAAACGCTTTTTGACGCGAAGCTTGATGTTGAAAATCTCATGCAGATCCCGATGGATCTCATGTATTTGGCGCATGCGAATTTCAGGCCTGTTGATGGCGGTGAATTGCTCTACACAGCGAAGAAATCGCCAGAGACGGTGCGCGTGCGTCAATCCATCCCGGGACACATCACGCCGAAGCCTGGTTATCGTGAATTCATCGCCGATCTCGCCAAAGACCCGTCGCTTCATCATATGTTGAAAGCGGGGCAGGGTTATGATCCCGAAATCGTTTTCTATATCGATATGGAGAGTGATAAAGAGGGTTATGCGCATGCGATGCTGAAGCGGCCTGACGGGTTTGCAGATTATATTCGCTACAAACCCTCGGAGGTCCGCAAATGTGTGCGCTGGATCAGCCGCACCGGTGATCAGGATGCGATCGGCATGGCGTTCCCTGCGACTTCTGAACCCGAAGGCTATAAGGCCGAGAAAGCGAAGGGTAATGTTGTCACGCTTGATCCAAAGGGCCACTGGTCCGTGTCCATGCGCTTGGGGAGCCTCACGAAAGCCGAGGTCGAATCTGTCGCGCGGGCGATCGCTTCACTGTAATCAATTTTCTTTTTTTGAATTCAGGCTTACGCGCGCTTGAAGGTGAGGGGCCTTTCGATTAGGGCTCTTCGCATCTCTCACGCC
>VFQT010001766.1_pt1 | contig 24507 bp, 20 predicted proteins | sample 3512381 | NCBI WGS metagenome assembly VFQT01 (sample SAMN10412376, study PRJNA504923) | tailings metagenome | isolation source: Relicate 2 Philex TSF3 active mining site | place: Philippines: Tuba, Benguet | collected 2017-08-29
TTACTATATTTAGCAATGAAGCTACCGCAGGTTTCGTTCAACATGGGTTTGGCAAAATGGCGGGTTCAGTGCTTCTATGACAGTTTAGTGCAAGGCTCAACACTTGTGCTTCGAATGAACTTTAGTGCTAATATTCCGCCACTTCGCAAAGCCCAGAACCGACAGCACCCGTTACACCCACTCGGGTTGGTGAAATGAACGACCTATTCTTTGTTCCGATTACAAAAACCGACGACTGAACCTGAATTTCGCTTTTTCATTTTCCATCTGGATAATAAATTCTAAGTTGCTTCACTATTTATTTAGAACCGTATTGAGGATGTCCTTTAACAGCAAGAAGCTGAGTACAACGACACCCACCGCGATTTCCGTGCGGTATTTGGCGCCCCAAGCCTTAAGTTTGTTCATGCTTAACATTGTATATTGTTCAAAAAAGGTTTGGTTGAAATGCTTGGCGATTGAAGGATCAAATGTACTCATAAATACACCGGCTAATCAGCCGCTTTCGCTACAAATTCAATCATTTTTCAGCAATCTTAGCAAGAGAGTCATCGTCTCCATCTTGCTTCTTATGGTTTGCTTGATGAATGCCCATGGGCAGAAACCGGAACGCGCATCCACAGCATTCGATCGATCAAAAATTCACTGGCCTCAGTGGTTAAACCACCTCGCCAACGACACGGGAAGCTCGGCCGAACCCCGATTTATGTTGTACCCCACACTTGGGTACGCTCCCGAAACGCTTTGGGAATTTGGCGGAAGCGGGCTCACGGTCTTTCACCATAAAAAAGACACCACCCTTCGTCTGAGTGAAATCAGTGCTTTCGCATTTTTTACCCAGTTGAAGCAACATGGTTTATGGATCGATCATGCGATTTATGGCCGTGAGAACAAGTTTTTCGTCTTGGGTAAAATACGGTTGCAAAATTTTCCACTGCAGTATTACGGAATAGGAAATAATATAGGTAAAACACCTTTGGCGATCATACCCGCGAACTACTACCAGGTCAGGGAGCGATTGGTTTATCAATTAAGGGGTGATTTCTTTGCCGGATTGGAACTTGACTATCAACACTTGTCGAAACCACAGTTTATGTGGAACGAAAACAACGCGAATGGGGATTATGCCAGGCCCTTAGGAGGCTATGGCAGTCAAAATCTGGGTGTAGGCCTTGGATTGCTGTGGGATTCGAGGCAAAATATTCTCAACGTGCGCCAGGGTTTCCTGGCGGAAATAGCTTACCTGCATTATGGTGATCTGTTCCGCGATTCGCATCGGATGAACACGCTTTTTATGGATGGAAGATATTTTCACAGGGTCACAAAAAATCAAGTTTTGGCGATGCAGGTGATCGGTCAATTTTCATCCGGCGACGTACCTTTCAATCAGCTGAGCTTAATGGGCGGGGAAATGATCATGCGCGGAAAGTACCTGGGCAAATACCGTGATCAGCAATACCTTGCGGCCCAGGCAGAATATCGATTCCTGCCCTTCGGATTCAGCGAACGGCTTGGCGGCGCTGTATTTGCCAGTGTCGGTGCGGTTTCCGCTATTTTTCCAACCCAGCACTACAAAACAGCCGGTGGGGCCGGGCTGCGATATCTCCTGTTTCCTAAAAAAGATGTTTTCGTGCGGGCAGATTTCGGATTTGAGCGTTCGGGCTATGGAATCTACTTCTTCGTCGGCGAAGCCTTTTGAGGAGGTCTCTAAACCATTACTGATGGCCGTGATGGCCAAACATTGTGTTTTGGCTTATGCCTTTGGATTGAATTGATGCCCACCGAATCTGCTCTTAAAAAGTTAAAAGACGTTGGTAGTGACATTGCTCCAAACCCGATTGAAAAGACTTTGTAGACATCAATTCAAAATCAGATGGCACAAGACCTTGTTCGAAAAGAAGGGTCCCTTGGTATAGGTAGACAGGTATGACAGACAAAATGATTTCGTCTATCAATTGTTCTTTGATGAGCGACCTTGCCAATTCAGCCCCTCCATCGCAATAAATGTTATTTTCCTGCGTAGCCTTTAGCTGATCGATGAGCGGGCGCCATAACCCACTATAATACACCAAATTCTTCTGCTCCGATTTCATGCCGCTTCTGCTGGCCACTATTACCTGGAGGTCAGGGTGGTATGGGTAGCCCATGCCTAAAACAGTTTCATAGGTTTTCCTCCCTACTATGATGCTTCCGATGTTATGCATAAATTCAGAATAGCCATAATCTTCGCCCTCAACCTGATACGGGTCTAAAAAGTCTAGTTGACCATCAGCACCGGCTATAAACCCATCGCGCGACATGGCTATGTAGAGGATCAGCTTAGGGGATGAAATCATGTTAGGGGATGAAATCATGCAAACGGTGCGACTCTTTTATTTAACCGCATGCAAAACTAAGCTGTGGCCATTAGTTGTCCAACAAATGGGGAGTACCGCAATGTGCCTAATCCGACCAGGAAGTTAATTGCCGAAGAAAGAGAAATATAATTTTTACCTTAGTTTTAAACATCCATTGACAAAATATGAATAAGAATCCAAAAAGCCTATTTTTTCTTAGCTTATTCCTCATAACGCGCATGTCATCGGCCCAGGTGGTCAATACAGGGTTTGCGGATTCCAGTGGAGGGATTCGACTAGGCAACGACCAGTGGGTTTTGGGGGCGCAGCTGGACCTTTACCGAAATTGGAGCAACGCCAAGGTGACCGAAATTCCGGATCTGGTTAGTTCTGCCAGCCTCCATCAATGGAGTGTGAACCTGGCGTATTTGGACCTGCGGTACCGCGGGGATCAAATCCGCAGTCGCTTGATGCCCGCGTTTGGGACCTATATGGAACGCAATTACAGCCCCGGCGAACCCCGATTGCTCGAAGCCAGTCTGGGCTACAAGCCATGGAAGAGCCGTGATTTTTGGGTCGATGCCGGCTTGTTGGGTTCCCCTTTTACGAATGAGAGCCCCCTGTCCAGGGATCAGCCCACCTATACCCGCTCCTTGTCCGCTGAATTTGTTCCCTATTTCCTGAGTGGTGTTCGGTTGGGGTATACCTGGGGCCCTCAATGGAGTACCTATGTTTATGCTGTCAACGGCTGGCAACAGGCCGTCGATCGAGTACCCGGGCAGGCCCTGGTTGTGCAGGTCGAATACAGGCCTGACCCCAAGATATTATTGAATGTTAATTTTTTTAGAGGCCGAGAACAACACGCAACCCAACGCCTTGCGGGCTCCAACGAACCTTCCATCGGGATGCGAACCTTCTTTGATGCCTATGTGATTTTTCGACCGACCCCCCAACTGCTTTTGACCTCCAGTTTTTATCACGGAACCCAAAACAACGACCGCTGGAACCAAGCGAATCTGATTGTCGAAAAAAAATGGGGATCCAAAGGGGCCTTTCATCTTCGAATTGAGGCCTTGAACGATACAGCCGGTATCATTTTGCCACGAATCAAACCATCCTACACCGGTCTCATCCACGGGTGTTCAGGGGGTATAACCTACAAAGTACAAGAACACCTTATGCTAAGGGGCGAGTTTCGGAATTTGGTCCGAACACAATCCACAGGGCCCACCGAAGCATGGCCCTACTGGACCCTGAGTGCTTCGATGGGTCTTTAAAGGGTTTTAGTCACCGGCACTTTCCCGAAAACAACGAATCGAAAATTGTATCAGCCCCTTATTAATTAATTAGAGAAAATACCGAAATGGGGGCAGGTCTCTTTCGCTCATTCGGGGGTTAAGTTTTCTTAAGTTGCTGTCCAAATTTACCCTACCAGCTCAATCTTATATAGTAATTGATGCGTATAACTCGCCAAATTTCATCAATTTGATTTGTTTTGGCGGAAAATAAAATTACCAAATGTAAGTAAACACAGAAAAGCCCCACATTATAGTGAGGCTTCTATCTGCTCCCCCTGCTGGACTTGAACCAGCGACCCTCTGATTAACAGTCAGATGCTCTAACCAACTGAGCTAAGGAGGAAGAACGCCTTGGAATTGGCTTAACCGATTCCAAAAGGAGTGCAAATATAGCAAATTCGGTCAAAACCAACAAGTACTCCCAAATTTTTGGGTTCCTTCTATGTGTAGATATCATACATTTGCACAATGAGTGATGCTACCCCAAGTCTGCTGCGCGCGGCTTTGTTGTTTATTTCCTGTATGTTCATGCTGGCCTGCACCCCCGATGAAGGCCGTGGAGGCTATGCCCAAATTGCGGGTGTGGTGATGGTGCGCGATTGGAACTCCTCGTTTACCCTCATCCAAGATACCTTCCCGGCAATGGATGAACGCATATACCTTATTTACGGCGACGAAGGTGTTCCGGGCACAGATCAACGCACTTCTTTTGATGGGCGCTATCGATTCGATCAACTGCATCCTGGCCATTATACGGTTTATGCCTATTCGGACCGAAAACCCACCCCCGATAATACTTCGTCGACCGAACCCGTAGTCTTAAAGGTCCACCTAACCGATAAGCGTGCGCAACATCAGGCAGATACCCTATGGATTAACCGGTGAAGATGTGCCAAACCGAGGGTTTTATGAAACCCTTTTGAATACCCGTTTCTGAACCCTGTATAAGCATGCCCCCTTTGAACTTAGAAGACCTGGAAATCAATCGCATCGCCTTGGCGGATCTTCCTGATCGGGCACAACTGATGCGGCGGGTGGACAGAAAGTTCAGAATCGGGGCCGAGCACTTGGATTTGCTCTTTCGGTTGATCGGGCCTCACTACCGCCTGGTGCAGGCGGGCGCACAAGATGCATCACTCTATATCAACCGCTATTGGGATGGAATTGACAGGCCGTTCTTTCATGCGCACCGGGTGAGGAAACCGCGGCGGTATAAATTTAGGCAACGCACTTATGCGGCAGACGGCATGAGTTTTTGGGAACTCAAGGAAAGACTGGCCACGGGCTACACGCGCAAGACACGGCTCGAAGTAGGGCCATCCATGCAGGCTGATGGGGCATCCATGCAGGCTGATAGGCCACCCATGCACGCTGATGGGGCCCAATTCGCGCTGAATCGATTATGGAATCGCGTGGGTATGGATCCACCGGCCGACTTGCAGCCGGCACTCGATATCCACTATAAACGCCTCAGTTTTGTGCACAACAACGGACATGAGCGGCTGACGCTCGATTATGACCTGTGCCTATCGAGACCTATCATCAACGCTGAGCAGGGTGATGACACGCCCCAAACGTCGAGCTTATCCTTCCCTCCCACTGAATCGACCGAAGCCACGCAAACATGGCTCTGCAGTCGGGACCTGTACATATTGGAGTTGAAACAGGATAGGCCAGGACCGAGCATTCTCGACCCCCTCCGACAAAGCAGAAGCCTGCAAGCCATCTCCTTCAGTAAATACTATATAGGGAGTTTGTTGTGGCAAGCGCATGAACAGAATCATCAGGCGGTGCGGGCTATTCCGACCCGGATTGGTTATGGACGGGCCTGGACAATGTACCCTACTCAAATACCCCTGGACAATGAACCTCATTCAATATCCTGAGTAAACACTTAATCGCATCAAGAACAATATGCCTCAACTCATCGACTTCAATTTGCTCTTTCGCCTGGTGGTGGACCTGATTTCCGTTTGGCTCCTGGTGCGCTTCATCTACTACAGCATCTACAAAACCCGCGATTTGTTTTTCTCTTTGATTGTGACCAACCTGGTAATTTTTCTGCTTTCTTATGCCCTCAACGGGCATGAGATCTCTATGGGGGCTGCTTTCGGTTTGTTTGCCGTGTTTGGTATGCTCCGGTTTAGAACAGAGGACATCAGCCTCAAGGACATGACCTACCTCTTTTTAAGCATTGCTTTGGGGGTCTTCAATGCTGTTGCGCAAACCAGCTTATGGGTGTTGCCGGTGGTGAGCGCCTCCATGTTGCTGGTGACTTTTCTACTGGAAAGCAATTTACTCTACCACCGCGAAAGCACGCGTGTTGTGAATTACGACCGAACTGATCTTCTGGCTGTGGGTCGCGAAGCGGAAATGCTGCTGGACCTTCAAACAAAAACCGGGCTACCCATACACCGATTTCAGGTGATGCGCATCGATTTCCTACGCGATACAGTTCAACTGCGGGTGTATTTCAAAGATTAATGCGGATGAACAGTGCGTACAGTCTGATTCAACACCTCAGCTTGTTTGCCTTATGGCCAAACATGCGGTTGATCATTTTTGGCTTCATTTGCAGTTTTGTGTTCATTTCCACGCCAGAGCATCCCCTACAGGCGCAAGATCAGCATCCCGCTCTGTGGGTCGAACACGGCTGGGAACAGAAAATGCCCCATGGTTTGAGGCTGTCTTTTACGCCAGAATTAAGGTTTCAGCCGGCCGATGCCGAACGGAATCGATCCCTTTGGATGGGTGGGCATTATTGGTGGGTAGAACGGCTACAGGTCGATTTGGCCCTGCAAAAGAAATGGAAGGGAGGAGCACGTCTGCCACAACTCTCTGTTTCTCTACTCGGGGCAGGTCGCACTATTTTTAGAAACCCGCAACAAGGTTTGGGTCCACGCTTCCGTTGGTATACCGACGCCCGGGTGCAATGGGAAGCGAAAAAATGGGAGGTAGGATATCGCCTGCGTTATCAACAGCAATTCAACGACTTCTCTTCGGCCAGTGCAACGAGTGCTGTTTCCTATCTCCGCCAAAAGTTGAGCCTACAATTCAGCATATCGAAGCGTTGGCAAGTCGGGATTTCGGAGGATGTGTGGTTTCCGGTTGGGGGCAGTGTTGGATTATCTGAAATGTACCCCGATCACCGAAGATCATCTCTCAGTTTTGGCTACAGCCATAAGCGCATTTCCTGGGACGTAGCCTTCACCCATGACCGTGCATTATGGGATGAAAATCGAGATCCTCAACTTTGGATCCTACAAATCGGTCGAAGCTGGAAACTGGCCGATCGAAAAAAATCTACCCAGTCTCCTGATTAGGGACGGGTTGGGCGCATACAACGTACTGAGAATCCGAATAAGCGGTTGTTTGGATTGCGCTCTAAGGCAGCGCTGTTGAATGTGGCCTTGCGGTAATATAGATCGAGGGGCGTACCCGTGGGCTGGGTTTGACTCCACCAGTAGGCGTCTTGCTGCACATTCACAAATCCGCCCGACGATGTATTGGTGCGGTAGCCTCCTGGGCGTCCGTTGAAGCCCTGGGCATTGGTGGCACCCGTGTTGGGGGCATTCCACAGCGCTGTCCCCGTTTGTTTGAGTGCACCTCCAGCCTGAGTCGGTCCACCCACAAAATTTTCGAGTGTGGTCCAATCGGCATCGGTGGGCACGCGCCAACCGCATGGGCATACGTTGCGTGCATCTGCTGCTGCCAGGCCGTTATAAAGCTTGCCATAAATCGTGTCGTTGACCGCTTGGTTGTCGTAGTGCGACCATGCTCCTCCGGCAGCCGCTGCCCATCCCGCTTGCGCTGCAATCTGGGTGATGTTGTTTCCGTTGCAGTATCGGGTCGTCCTGAGATTTTCCGTGAGCCAGTCTTGGGTTCCGATGGTCGTCCAGTTATACATATTGCTGTCCGTGTCGTATACTTTCGTTTTGACTGGAATGGCCGTTGGGCTCGTGGCCACACCCACACCGTTTACCGCATAGGCCCAAGCGAAAAGGTTGCGGCCGTTTAACTCGCCCCGAATTCCCGGGGGGGTTTGCACATTATACAGAAATGTACCCCGATTAAATGGCCCTGGACCTCCTGGTGGATTCACCGGACCACTGGCCAATGCCGGTGATGCATAAGCAATGGTATCCAAATAGAAGCCCTTTCCCGTGAGGGGGGCGCCACCGTCAGTGATGACGCGACCGAAGCATGGTACGATGTGGTGTCCGACATTGAAACCCACCGAGTCGATCACTACAGTGGGTAATGAGGCCGCTTGGGTTACAAATTCTTCTTGTTGTCCATATCCGGTACCAACCGAATTGACAGCGAAAGCCCGAGCGTAGTATTGGGTGGAAGGGGATAGGTTGGTTAAATCCACTGAGAATATGCCTAAACCGGTGCCGCTGAGGCGGTTGCTGTCGGTTGGGTATACTGGTGTTCCAGCAGTATTCCAACACACACCGCGCGAGGTGACGGGTGCCCCTCCATCACTGAGCACCTCGCCCCCACCGGGTGCTGTGGTGGACGTAGCATTGAGGATGGGGGTGGTGACCACCGTTGGGGTTGTGGTGCCGGTGGTGAAGCTGAGTTCCTGGCCATAACCCGTGCCCACCTGGCTCGTGGCATAGGCCCGAACAAAATAGGTCGTATTGAGTGTGAGCCCCCACATTGTGCTCACAAAAGAACCCAATCCAGAGCCGTCTACAGTGGTGTCGTCGGCAATGCTCGCACCGGGCGTTGTTTTCCAACATATACCCTTAACCGAAACTGGACCACTTCCCTCTGAAAGTACATCACCCCCCGACTGTGCGTCGGTGAGGTTGATGTTGAAGGGCGCAGTTGTTACGACAACGGGGAGGTTGTCGCCGATTAATGTTGTGAAACTCGATTCGATTCCATAGGAGGTACCTGCCACTGAGCTCACGTATCCCCGAACATAATAGCGGGTGCGCTCTACTAATCCATTCATCCGAGCGGTGAAGGCGCCCAATCCGGCGCCATTTTGGGTGCTGTCGCGGTCGATGGTAGGGCCTGGCTGTGTCCACCAACATACTCCGCGGGTTAGTATTTCTTGTCCCCCATCACTTTCCACCACAGCATTGCACAAAGCGGTGCGCGATTTGATTTCCGGAAATCCTGTGATGGTAATGACCGGAAGTACTTTTTCCTTAACACAAGCCGTAGGTACGAGCATGAGGGGGCCCAGCAGGAGCAGGGCAAGCAATAGGGCGGTATGGGAGGCGTAGGGCTTCTTCATAGGATGCGAAAAATACGGCACAATGTAACCTTTTTTTAGGTCAGGATAGCCATCCTTGGCCCAAAAGATGCTCAGCGATCTGAATGGCGTTGGTGGCCGCGCCCTTGCGCAGGTTGTCGGATACCACCCACATATTCAAGGTTCGGGGCTGGGATTCATCGCGTCTGAGGCGTCCTACGAACACTTCATCGCATCCCTCCGCGAACAATGGCATCGGATACCGATTCGTTGAAGGATCGTCTTGCAAGACCACCCCTGGCGCCTGGGCCAACAGCGCGCGGACTTCATCGAGATCGAATTCTTGCTCAAATTCGACGTTCACCGACTCGCTGTGCCCCCCCTGCACCGGCACCCGAACGGTGGTGGCCGTGAGGCGAATACGCTCGTCGCCCATAATTTTCACCGTTTCATTGGTCATCTTGAGTTCCTCTTTGGTGTAGCCATTGGGTTGAAATGCGTCGATATGCGGCAGGAGGTTGAGATCGATGCGATAAGGGTAAGCCATGGGGCCGTTGATCTTTTGGCGCTCATTCATCAGCTGTTCAACCGCTGCTGTTCCCGTACCGGTAACGCTTTGATAGGTACTCACCACCACCCTGCGTACCTGAAAGGCCTTATGCAATGGGTTGAGGGCCACCACGAGTTGTATGGTGCTGCAGTTGGGGTTGGCTATCAAGCGGGTATTTACTTGGATGACATGGGCATTCACTTCGGGTACCACCAGTGGAATGCCGGCCTGCATGCGCCAAGCCGACGAATTATCGATTACCCAAGCGCCCTGTTCTGCAAATTTCGGGGCCCATTCTAAGGATGGTTCCGACCCGGCTGAAAATAAAACTAGGCTGGGATTGGCGTTTAGGGCTTCTTGCAGGGAACATACAGGGTATGCCTGCTTATTGAAAGGAATATTGCGGCCAATCGACCGCTCCGTGGCCACTGGAAACAGGAAGGAAACAGGGAAATTTCGCTCTTCGAGCACCTTTAACATCGTGGATCCGACGAGTCCGGTTGCTCCAACAATACATACTTTCATTTGATTTGGGTTGATGCGGGGTTTGTTTGGGTTGAACCAGGGTTGAATCAGGGTTAATGCGGGGTTGATGCGGGGTTTGTTTGGGTTGAATCAGGGTTAATGCGGGGTTAATCGGGCTTGCAAAAATAGCGAATGATAAAATGTACGGATTGCGTAAAACGAGTTAAAAAACGACGAAATAACGTCGATTTCGTTTGTCTTTTTTGCTGTCGCTATGCTGATGCGACAAAATGTACTTTCCTGTGTTTTGAAGGCCCTTTATGCTTGGATGTCTTGCCTTTTTTCGGTGAGCATACGATGGCTTTTGTGTGGGTTGTGCCTTCTTTTCCTAGCCAGGGTAGATGCCAATGGGCAATTCTATGACGACTACAGCGACGGGGATTTATCCAACAACCCTGCTTGGCTGGGCGACACCGCCGAATTTAGGGTAGACCCACAAGGACGCCTACAGCAAGTGGCACCACCCGCTTCGGGCAGCACCATGCTTTACACCCACAGCAGGGCAATCTTTCAGGCCGATTGGTCGTGGTGGATGCGTCTTGGTTTTAACCCATCAGGTTCGAATTATGCCGATGTATATGTGTTGAGTCAATCGCCACGCCTCGACAGCGCCCTTTCAGGCTATTTCGTGCGCGTGGGCAGTACGGCCGATAATGTTTGTCTTTATCGACAAACCGGAACCACACGGACTTGTATCATCAACGGACGTGATGGGGTTTTGAACCGCAACGACAATCCACTGCGGGTGCGGGTAACGCGCGATTCCATCGGCATTTGGTCGCTGTACACCGACACCACGGGAAGTGGGCTCAACTGGCACTTGGAGGGTTCTGCCTACGATGCTACGCATCGTTATGGATTATTTACCGGATGCCGACAAGTCTACAGCAGTACCCGAAGCCAGCTGTATTGGTATGATGATTGGGCGGTGCATGGCATGGCTCTACCCGATACGCTGAAGCCGCGCCTGCTCATGGCCAGGGTGGCGCGACAAGGAGTCATTAAACTCGAATTCAATAAGGGCTTCCCTCCAGGCATATTCTTGCAGCCGCAACAATATGCGCTCAGCGGCTTTGGCATCCCAATTGAAGTCGAGCCTGTGGGAGCACGGAGTATTGAATTGAGGTGGAGTATGATCTTGCCTGATGAGGGTTCATTCAGGCTGTGTTTGATGCTGATCGATAGTGGAGGTGTTCCACTCGATACTTGTGCTGAATGGGTGCACGTGCCCAACAGTAGGGGTGACCTCATTTTCAATGAAATCATGTTTGTGCCTCCTCTATCGGGGCCTTTGCCTCCAACAGAATATGTTGAACTCCGTAACATGAGCCTCTTCCCCTTAGAGCTGGGCGATTGGGTTTACGGCGACCGCAGCAGCTCGGTGGTGCTGCCGGCTTACCGGATTCCAGTCGGTGGCTACCTGGTGTTGTGTCCACCCGGAACCGATGGGGCCTGGGCGGGAATTGCGCCGGCCTTGGCCCTGCCTTCATGGCCTACATTAAACAACGATGGCGATGAACTCTATTTAAGACACCCGGAGGGCTGGCTGGCCGATACCTTAGCATATCAGACGGATTGGCATGCATCACCCATAAAAAAATTAGGGGGATGGAGCCTAGAACGTCGAAATGGGCATTTGGATTGCCCAGACTCTTGGAATTGGTCGAGCTCTATCGATCCGGATGGGGGATCTCCCGGGCGAATGAACAGTATCGATGGCCTTGATTGGGGGGGTGTTGGTACGAAAACACCGCCAAAAGCACAATTGCTGCATGCCGTTCTGCTTGCCGACCGCAGCATTCTCCTCCAATTTTCGCAGGCAGTACGGCCCGGACAAGCCACTTTGGATGGAATGACGGTTCCGATCGAGACAGGTTCAATTCCGCGCATGCAATGGACCCTTCCCGGATGGCTAGTACCTGCCGGCCCGGGTGTTTCGTGGCTTCTATTGGAAGGCTGGACCGATTGTCGCGATTCTACGGTTTTGGCGGTGCCCTGGCCCCTATCTGTGGGCAAGCATGCTTCTCCTTCGTCGCTCTACTTCCATGAGATTTACTACCGCCCGGCTGTCGGTGGCGTTGCATATTATGAGTTGATTCATCTGGGCAGTGAGGCCATCGATTTGAGCAGAGTTTACCTGGCTGAGTCTGATGAAATGGGAAATTACAGTACGGCCATTCCGCTTAGCCCGATGGAATCGGATATTTTACCCGGACAACGTCTGGTGGTTTGCCGCGACACAGCCCTACTGCGGGCAGATTTGGGAGAAACGGTGCCGGTGAACCGCCGGCAAGTTACTTCCCTGCCTCTACCAAAGGCGGGTGGCGGACATGTACTGCTTTTGGATCATGCTGGCCGGGTGTTGGATCGGCTGGCGTACCACGATAGCCTCCACCATCCGATTGTGGTGGATCCGAAAGGCATCGCCCTGGAACGTCCAGATGGCCATGTCGATATACCTTGGTCGACCGCCGATACACGGATTCGGGGTACTCCTGGCAGACCCAATAGCCGCTTACCCAGTGATCAGCTCCGATCAGGCAGCTTGAGCATTTCGCCCAGGGTGATTTACCCTCGCCGAATGGACCGTATGCGCATTTCGATCGAATGCAGTGGGACGGGAATGGTTCGCTTGGATCTGTTGGATATGGGTGGCCGCTTGATCACCCCCCTCTTACCGCCTACGCTGTGTAGGGGCATGGCAGAAACCTACTGGGATGGGCGTGACGCCAACGGCCGATGGGCTCGTGAGGGGCCCTACCTGGTGCGTGCTCATTTTTTGGATGGCAGTCGCCAAAATTCATCGGTTTATGGTCGGGTTGTGGTCAGCTGGATGAATCCTTAGCTACATGATTTCACCGTATGTCGAGGGGGCGTTTATGCGATGTATGCACAGCATGGGGTTGTGGCGGCTCTCTACGCTTCTGTATGGAAATTAGGCGTTTATGCGCTGTATGCACAGCATGGGTTTGTGGCGGCTCTCTACGCTTATGTACGGAAATTAGGCGTTTATGCGCTGAATACACAACTGTATGGCCTGCATCATGCCTTCGTCGAGTTTGTAGCGTATGTTCTTTCCAGTCCGGGTTGCTGTAACCACCCCAGCCTTTCTCAGAATGGCCAGATGTACCGAAACTATGGCTTGGGCCAATCGCAATCGAAACTGAAGTTGGGTAACGGTTTGCGCGGGATTTTCTTCTAATATTCGAACCAGATTGATGCGAATGGGATGGGTAATGGCATGGAAAACCGCATGCGCCTGAACAAGTGCCTCTTCGTCGAGTTCGGTTAATTTTGCTTGAGCAGGCATGCTTTATTGATTTTGCTGCCGCAAATTAGGCAGTTCCATTCCGGTGTGCAAGAGTGGAGCCTTATTTTTGTCGGGGCGCGGGATAGTAAAACTCCTTGTGGTAGTCGGGCTGCCAGAAATCGTCGGTCACAAAGCGATCTTGCTGGTAGTGAATGTTGGCCAAATTGGCCATCGATGCCATTCTTTGGCCTGGTTCCGGCTCGTAGCGGTCGCTGAGATCGTCGGCGATTGATGACCGTAATTCCTGGAATTTCGCACAACCATTGCCCATAAAGTGGCGCTTGCCTCCTTTACAGTCATTGTAGCTCTCCTCAGAAAGCACGCGCGCCCCAGGAGGGTGCATACAAAGGGGCTGCTGGGCATACCGAATGGTTTGGGTAAAAACCTCCATTCGGCGCGCGTCGACCATCGGAATAAGAAAGTCACCCACTTCGATTTCATGGCCATCGAGGCGATATTGCTCGATCAATACGTCGAGGCCATTTACCGCGATTAATCGACAGTCGGTGGCGAGCGTGAGCGCTTTGGCAAAGGCTGCGCCTATTCGTAATCCGGTGTAAGAACCTGGACCATTGATGACGGCCACGCCATGCAGGCTGTTATATAAATAATGGGAATCCTGCATGAGCTGCTCGATCATGGGATTGAGACCTTCAGAATGTCGATTTTCGCCCTCCAGCATGCGCTCACCGACCAGTTGTCCGTTTATGGACAGGCCGACCCTGCATATTGCAGATGAGGTATCGATTAACAGGAGATTGATGTTCTTGCCTAACATTTCAGCCTATTGGGAACTGACCTTCAAATGGATATTATCTAAACTTCGGCTGATATGGCGGCCAGAGTTAGATTAGAGACATAGCGGCCAGAGTAAAGCAAAGAGATGGCGAAACGGGTAAAAATAGGGGTAAAAGCCAAATCTGGGAATCAGAAAGTAACCGGTAACTCGAGAATTTGGTCGCCCCGCATGACCCGTGCCGTTGTCGTTTGTCCCTTACTAAACGCACTCAGCGCTTTCATGTAAGCATCCATATCTGCCGTCTCATAGGACCCAAGCTCAATGAGCAGATCACCCTTGAGTATGCCTGATCGTGCAGCTGGGCGGTTGGGGGTAACACCATCGATGCGCACACCACGGCCCTCATAGAAGTAGTCGGGCATGATGCCTAGGGTGACTTTAAACGAGGGCGCACTGCTCCTGTCGCTATCGGTTGTACGCACAAAAACTGGCTTCTCGTTGGGGGGTATCGACTCAATCAACCGAACCACATAATTCACCACTTCGGCCATACCGGTGAAGTTGATCCGATCGGCGTCGTCGGAGGGCTTGTGGTAGTCGGTATGCGTGCCCGTAAACAGATGCAGCACCGGTATGTCTTGCAGATAAAAAGAGGTATGATCACTTGAACCGCTGCCCGATTCATGCGTTTTGGGCTTGAGGTTTCCGGCCAGAGAATCGACGCGAACCCGCCAAATGGGAGATGTACCCACGCCATAGACGCCAATAGACCTTGATTGGCTATCGAGCCGGCCAATCATGTCGAGATTGATCATCGCCGCCACCTGATTGAGGGGATAGGTAGGGTTCTTGGCAAAATAGGAAGAACCGAGCAGTCCTAGTTCTTCACCCGAAAAAGCCATAAACAAATAATTAAAGGCCTTAGCTGCGGGATTATTGGCATTCGAAAAATACCGTGCCAATTCGATGAGTCCGGCCGTACCGCTGGCGTTGTCATCAGCCCCGTTGTGGATGGCCGGACCACTTCCATCGCGCTGGAGCGTACCACCCCAGGTGCCATCGCCCAGGTGATCATAGTGTGCCCCCACCACCACCGTATAGGCTGCCCCATGATCCAAAAACGCCACCACATTATGTCCGGTTACTTGCAGCGCATCTACCCCCGTTTGCAGTTGAACAGCTACACCCGTTTCTGGCTTGAGCTCCAAATAGGCCGAGCGGCTCAGGCAAACTGCGGGGAGTTCTGCGCTTTGGGTTCGTCTGTCGGGCTTAGCCGTGGGAATCACATCTTCGTCGCTTCCTGGGTAAAAAACAACCGCCTTGGCCCCCTTTTCGAAAGCCAAACGGATTTTGCGGGCGGGCAGGCTGTGGGGGCCGAACTTCCCGTGTGGGTTGTTGCCGTCGGGGCTATTGACCCGAATCAGCGCGATTTTTCCAGCCAGGTTGGGTTGGCCTGCGTAGTCATCGTGACCCAAATCGGGTGCACTGATTCCGTAGCCAACATCTTGCAAGCTGCCTTTAATGGATCCATTGCCACTTTCAGGCAAGGTATGCCAATCTTTGCCCCATACAAGTACACTTTTCCTGATCCGAAGTGTTTGAAGAGGCGCGAACTCTTTGCGGGCGGTGAAGGTGAATCCTTGCTTCCAGCCTTCTGAAGCAGCCGTTCCCATACCCCGAGCTGTAGTTCCCATACCCTTGGCAGCAGATCCCTTACCCTCGGCAGCAGATCCCATACCCTCGGCAGCAGATCCGCCAGTTTTCGGGCGCTCACCTGCGGGCCTCAATTTGAGCTCACTGAATGCCCCTATTATATGTTGCGCGGCTTTATGTTCCTCAGCGGATCCGGTCTGCCGACCCGCCATACTGTCGTCGGACAAAGCATAGACATGCAAACGAAGTCGATCAGCCAAGGCATCGACCTGCATTTGGGCAGAGGCTCTAAAACTGAACACCACAGAGCCGATGCAAAAAATCAAAGAGAATCGGTAAAATTTATTCAAGGAGACGAAAATTGAGTTGAAGAATAGCCAATGAAAAAACCAGCAGCATGCAGAGCTTGATGGCCCAACGCGGTGAAGATTGGTGCAGCTGAACACCCCACGGGGCGGCCAGCAGTATACCCACTACCAGCGGCAAAAGCACAGGCGGATAGAGCATCCCCCAACCCCCTTGAAGGGATGCCGAAGGAAAGGCCAGGGCATACCAAAGACTGTGAAATACGGACATCAGCACAATCGACCCCAAACTGATGGAAGCAGTTTTACTGAGGGAAATTTTCAAAATACCCGACAAAACCGGTACCACCACAACACCCCCTCCAAGCCCACTCAAAGCCGAAACTACGCCGCTGGCCAAGCCTGAAAGCCAAAGTGGACGCGCAGCAACGCGCCCAGCATCCTCCTTTGCCCCATCAGACCCACCCGATCGAAGGACCCGCCACAAAAGCGGCACCATCAGCAATGAAAAAAACAAGGCAAAACTTCGACGGTCATACATACCCGGCCGGGCGATCAGGGCAGAGGTCAACAAGCCGCTCAACCCGCCTGGTAAGCCCACCAAAAGCACCTCACGTAGATGAAAATTGCCCATTCGGTATTGCTTCCAACTGCCTGAAAGGGCCGAAATTAGCGTGAGAAATAGGGAATTGGCAATCACCCACAATACGCCATCGACTGAGGAGCTGCCCAACGAGCCGTCTGAAGCAGCCACTACCAGCTGTGCTCCGTGTAAAGCAAACCAAGCCGTGAGCAAGGGCACGAAAACGATACCACCACCTACACCCAGGTAGCCACCCAAAAAACCACTCAGAAATCCTGCGCCGAGCAATTGAAGGTTCTCGAACTGAAGCCAATGCACGCTCAAAACAATTAATGAAACATGGAATGGAAATGAATCAGCTTAGGGCTGCAACAGTTTTTGGTAGCGTTCTTTATCATTCAGTAACTTCCGCGCTTCTACGAGCTCCTCATCCATCCGAAATGCGGAACGCAAGCGACCTTTTTGGAAATGGTAGCGCGACACCAATTCCTGTGCGAGGAAGTACTTGATTTCAGCTTTGTGGCGCTCGAGATCCTGTTCCTTGCTCTTCTTCTTCTCCGCCATCAGTGCATCGTAGTGCGACTGTACCTGATCGAAGTACTGTTCCTTAACGGCCTTTTCCTTGAAATCCTCCAACGCCTTCTCACTTTCCGTGGTGTAGGAATAATCTTTATCGCGCAGATATGATAAGAACTCCGCAAACAACGCGTCACTCACCTCAAATTCATCGGGTGAGGCCGGCAATTGTTCGTGGCGGCTGCGGTAGCGCGTTGCAAAATCAAATATATGTCGTTTACCAATCAAAACAGCCGTAATGTTGCTCATTTTGGCAGGCTCCACAGCCAGGTCTGGACTAACCCCACCGGCATCGTAGACCACCCGCCCATTGCGGGTTTTGAACGCAACGCGCGACGACTCAGGGGTTTTAACAGGACGGTTGAGGCTGTCCTTTCCTACATAATCGACCGCCTGAATGCAACGACCACTAGGGATGTAATATTTCGCTGTGGTGACCTTCACCTGTGTATTGTAGTTGAGGTTTTTGACCGTTTGCACGAGTCCTTTTCCAAATGATTTTTGACCGACCACCACCCCGCGGTCATAGTCTTGAATGGTTCCCGAAACAATCTCCGAGGCAGAGGCACTCGACCCATCGATCAACACCACAATCGGCATGGTCGTATCTTCAGGGTTGTAATAGGAGTTGTAGTCCTTCTCCCACTCTTTCACCTTGCCTTTGGTGCGTACCACCAAGCTGCCCCGCGTTATGAACATTCCAGAGATGCGCACGGCTTCATCCAAGGAACCGCCAGGATTACCACGCATATCAAACACCAACTGGGTCATTCCTTCCTTCTTGAGATCTTGCAGGGCCTGCTTCACTTCCTCGCCTGCCCCCGTACGGAAGCCACTTAGGTTAATATATCCTGTGTTTTTATCGAGCATTCCACTGTAACTGACGCTGGAAATCTTAATTTCCTCGCGCATTACCTTCTTCTCCAGTGGCTTACTTTCCCCTTCACGGCGAACGAGAACCGTGACCTCCGTTTTGGCTTGTCCTTTGAGTAGTTTGCTCACATCATCCGTGTTGCGGCCTTTCACGCTTTGTCCGTCCACCTCCAACAGGATGTCACCCGCTCTTATATCGGCCCGTTGCGCCGGCATACCCTCGTAGGGATCGGCAATCACCACATAATCCTCTTGCTTGGATATCAAAGCGCCAATTCCGCCATATTGTCCGGTGGTCATCAGCCGGAAACTCTCAATTTCCGATTCCGGTATGTAGTTGGTATAGGGGTCGAGGCTCTTCAGCATGGCGTCGATGCCCGTGCGTATGAACTTGGCCGGGTCGATATCGTCTACATAATAGGTATTGACCTCACGGTAGAGCGTCGCAAAAATCTCCATGTTCTTAGACAGTTCGAAATATTGGTCGCCAGCGGCCGTTGCGCCCAGCAGTACACTGCCTGTCAGGAGCACCCACAAGAATCGATGCATCTTCTGTCGTGCAGCAGTCCAAAATATACGCGATTTGCTCTGGGCTTGATTGATGTCGACAGGCTCTTGGAAGGTGTAGCTTTCGGACTTCAGCCCCGCTTGATCCGAACTCAAGTCTGAATGCGGATTATGGTTCGAAAGCGGATTATGATTCGAAGGAGTGATGGGCATATTAGTCAACAGTTATCAAATTGATTCGAATGAACAATCGCCGAAGAAGCCTTTCGCGCCTCTTGGCGATAAAAATAAAACAACCTCAAAAATACGCAGGCTCGACCTATTTATTTCCCCCCGGACATGATATTCCTTGAAAAGCTGAGCGGGCGTTGTGCAGCTTAAGGTACCGGGTCGTGGCCGTGGCCGCCCCAGGGGTGACATCGTCCGATCCGCTTGAGCGTAAGCCACCCGCCTTTTAAAGCACCATGCCGTCGAATGGCCTCCATCCCATATGCCGAACAAGTAGGGTGGTAGCGACAAGACGCTGGAAGCAAAGGCGACAACAACCGCTGGTAGAGCCAAATCAGAGCCAAAAAAAACCACTTCATGCTGAGGGGATTTATGGGGAATTGGGGGGATTCTGCAGCTCCTGGCGCGGAAGATTCTGCAGCTCCTGGCGCGGAAGATTCTGCAGCTCCTGGCGAGGAAGATTCTGCAGCTCCTGGCGCGGAAGATTCTGCAGCTCCTGGCGCGGAAGCTTTTGAAGCGCATCACACAGCGCCTTACGAATTTCTACATACGATAAAGAATCTGTTGCCACATAATGTACCAAAAACACCGGAAGATGAATGAAGTCGAATGTTCCCAGTAAACACTCGCCCGCATGCTGCCGCCAGGCCTCGCGCAGTTTTCTGCGGATGCTGTTTCGGTCGACCGCCCGCGGAAATTTCTTCTTAGCCACCATCATCATCACCTGAGGAGGCGACTGATTTGGCACGAGGGATGCGGTTGACGAACGAGGCAGCCAACGCAACAAAACAGGGTGTGAGAAAATCTTCTTACCGTCCCTAAGAAGTTTATCCTTTTGGATGCGACTGTTCAGTCTCTGCGACTTAGGGAACGTATGGCCCATCAAACAGCAAATTCAACCCAAGATGGGCGTTGAAAGACCACGTACGACCGCAATAAATCGGGCGAACGAAGAGATCGAGAGACCGCAATAAATCGGGCGAAAAATTACGCTTTGTGGCGCTTTTCGTCGGAAACCGTCAATTTATGACGACCTTTGGCACGACGACGAGCCAAGACAGCGCGACCGGTTGGGGTCTCCATCCGACTGCGGAACCCGTGTTTGTTTCTGCGCTTGCGTACAGAAGGTTGGAAAGTCCTTTTCATAACCGGAATTTTTTAAGGAGTGCAAAGATAATGGAAAAAAATAAAGAAACCAATAGAAATCAGTAAAGTATGATTCACTACCGAATCGCACGCGATCGTGCAGAACCCGCGCACCTGAGGGTGGACATGGAAATCGGCCTCACCATCGAACAGGCTTCAATAGCGCTGACCGTTTACCTGCCGGAATGGCGACCGGGACGCTATGAACTCGGGCACTTTTCGCGCAATCTGCGCGGTCTGCGATGCTCTACCCCAGAGGGAAAGGCCATCGACCTGGAAAGCACGGGTCGGTCATCCTGGAAAATCCACCCAAATGGCCACCAAAGGCTCCAACTAACGTATCTATATCTAGCCGACCAACCCGACGCTGGAGGATGCTATGTCGATGATCAACTCCTCTATGTGAACCCCGTTCACTGTTGCCTCTACACCGAGGAGCATCGCCATGAGCCATTGACCGTGGAGATAGAAGGCTCCAAAAAATATAAGGTGGCCTGCGGACTAACGCCTGAGGACGACAACCTTACCATCACGGCATCGAATTACGACGAGTGGGTCGACATGCCGCTCATGGTGTCGCCCCTCCTCACACACCGCTCATTTCTGCACCGCGATCTGGAGGTGCATCTGTGGGTGCATTCCCAAACCTACCCGGAGCTCCTGCCGCGCTACATAATGGACCTGCGTCGCATCATGGACATCCAAGTCGAAATTATGGGGCCCCTGCCAGTCGACTCCTACCACTTCCTCCTATTGGCCCTTCCCTATGCCCATTACCACGGGGTAGAACACCGAAACAGCACCATGATGGTACTGGGGCCCGAATCGGAAATCTTCGACAGCCTATACCCCGAATTGCTGGGGCTCAGTTCCCACGAGCTTTTTCACACCTGGAACATCAAATACATCAAGCCCAATGACCTGATGCACTACGACTACCAGCATGAAAATTATTCGCCACTGGGCTATGTTTATGAGGGATTTACGACCTATTATGGCGACCTAACTCTACTGCGCGGTGGTCTTTTCAGTTGGTACGAATATGCCCATGAGGTCGATGTTTACCTCAATCGACACCTGCTCGGATACGCCCGCGACAATGCCAGCTTGCGCGATTCCAGTATCAACACCTGGGTTGATGGCTATGGCGGCGCCGCAGCACCCCACCGAAGCGTGAGCATCTACGCCGAAGGCATGCTCAGTGCGCTTTGCCTCGACCTGAACATCAGAAAAAAGAGCGGGAACCGATATTCGCTCGATGACCTCATGCGACAGCTTCGCCAGCGGGCCGATCATGGAAAAGGCTATGATGAGTCGGACCTGGTCGATTTTCTGGAACAGGCTACCGGTCATCCATTCAAGGCCTTGTTCGAACAGCTCTACCACCGTCCAGCGACCCTTATTGAACCCCTTAACCAAGTGCTCGACTGGATTGGATGTGTCCTGCAGCCGATCGAATCGGAAGATGCATGCGCCCGTTCCATTGGGTTGCGTCTACAGGGCGGAACCGGTGCCCAGCAGGTCATTGGGGTGGCCCCAAAGAGCGTTGCCGACTACTCAGGCATCCGTGTAGGCGATCGGGTAACAGACGTTAAGGAAAATCAAGGAGAATGGGTCGTGCGTTGGACAGACCGCATGCAAAGGAGCCAAACCAGTTATATGGAGACCGATGCTACTCCATGGTTTGGCAGTTGCCGGCTTCTGAGGCTCCCCACTACCCATCAAGAGCAGGATAACAACTACCGACTCTGGGCGGGATCCACCCTCATCTAGCCGTTCATCGACTGCAAGAACTCCTCATTAGTGAAGGTACCCCGCATATTCTGCAGCATCAACTCCATCGACTCTTGAGGCGTCATATCGGCCAGGTGGTTGCGCAGCACATACATTCGGCGCAGGGTGTCCTTATCGAGCAATAAATCTTCACGTCGCGTGCTGGAGGCCACCACATCGATGGCCGGGTAGATGCGTTTGTTCGACAACCGCCGGTCGAGCTGTAGCTCCATATTGCCTGTTCCTTTGAACTCCTCGAAAATCACCTCGTCCATACGTGAGCCGGTTTCGATCAAAGCCGTGGCTAAAATGGTGAGTGAACCTCCCTTTTCAATTTTGCGGGCCGCACCGAAGAACCGCTTGGGTTTTTGCAGTGCATTGGCATCTACACCCCCCGAAAGGATTTTGCCCGATGCCGGCTGCACGGTATTATAGGCGCGGGCCAAACGGGTAATGGAATCGAGGAGGATGACCACATCGTGTCCGCATTCGACCAATCTCTTGGCTTTTTCCAACACAATGTTGGCCACTTTCACATGGCGATCGGCTGGCTCATCGAAGGTCGACGCCACCACCTCTGCTTTCACCGAACGCGCCATGTCGGTAACCTCCTCCGGGCGCTCGTCGATCAGCAGAATGATGAGGTATACTTCGGGATGGTTGAATGCAATGGCATTCGCTACATCCTTCAACAAGAAAGTCTTTCCTGTTTTGGGCTGTGCCACAATCAGTCCCCTTTGCCCTTTTCCTATGGGCGTGAATAGGTCCATGATGCGCATCGACATATTTTCCGGGCGGTGACTCAGTTTGAGCCGCTCGTTGGGAAACAAGGGGGTGAGGAAATCGAACGGGATGCGGTCGCGGATTTCCTGCGGTGTCATGCCGTTTATGAGTTCTACCTTGGTGAGGGCATAGTATTTCTCCCCTTCGCGGGGCGGACGAATGAAGGCCTTGATGGTATCGCCCGTTTTGAGACTCAAAGACTTGACTTGCTGCTGGGTCACAAACACATCATCAGGCGAAGCCAGGTAGTGGTAGTCGGCTGAACGCAAAAAACCATAGCCTTCGGGCACCACTTCCAGCACCCCCTCAGTAGATACCACCTGGTCGAATGCATAGTAGGGCTTTTGTGGACGCTCCGCCTGGGGCTGGCGCTCATGGGTTGATGGGCGTTCGCCGTGGGCGGGACGTTCGCCGTGGGCAGGACGTTCGCCGTGGGCAGGACGTTCGCCGTGGGCAGGACGTTCGCCGTGGGGCTGGCGGTCATGGGTTGATAAGCGATCGCCCTGAGATTGACGATCAGTATTGGTTTGACGATCAGTATTGGTTTGACGATCTGAACGTGGGCCACGGTCGGCCGAACTTTGTCGATCCCAACGCCCGTTGGCTTCGCGCGGCTCTCGTCCACCTTCACGCGGCTCGCGTCCACCTTCACGCGGCTCGCGGTTTCTTCCGGGATATGGATTCTTTTCACCCCTGGCCCGTTCAAACTCCGATTTTGCGGCCCTTCCATCTGAAGAACTGCCCTCCGCCGCTGAACCATCCACAGCATCAGGCGACCTTTGAGCATGGGCAGAATTGCCCGAACCAACAGCATCCATGGAATCAGATACAGCGAATTCGGTGGTTGAAACGGCGTCGCCCAAAGTCATTAGGTGTTCGGGCTCATCATTCATTGCAACCGGCAATTCAGGTTCCTCGAAATAGGCGATTTCCGCCTCCGGACTATCCCCCGATGAAGAGCGTGTCGGGGGTGATGTTCGATATGCCAGCTTGTCGGATCCATGATCCACTGCAAACTTCGGCTTACGACCGCGTTTCTTTGGTTCAGCCGCGCCAGCAGTGGTCGAAACCGCAACAGGCAAAGATGGTTCGACAGAAGTTTCGATAGAGGAATCGAAAGAGGATTCGACAGATGATTCGACAGATTCAACAGACGCAACGGAAGAATCATCCGTGCGATTCAGGCGTGGACGACCACGCTTTTTTTCTGACTGCATAAAAACAGATAAAGGAAATTTGTTAGGGAGGGTACTAACCACTCGTCCAACGCCACCAATCGATGCAAATATAGCGAAAATTAACGAACAACCACGCCGGGTCATTCGAAAAATGCTGCAAAAACATTAAACTCACTAACTTTGACACTGGAACTTCGACACCGAACCATGACTACAGCGTTTCGCAGAATGGCAACAAAGGCAAAAAAAATCCAAACGACTGGGTTGATTATTGCGTGGATTGTATTTCAGTTACCCCGCTTGTGCCTGTCGCAAAACAACAGTTCAGCCGTACAGCGTGCATCAAAAGTCAAACAAACCATTGAATTAGCCCGCAGCCTATACGACACCAAACCCGATAGTACGGTCGCGTTGATGGTGCAACTACTGGATGCCACCACGAAAACCAACAACCCTGAACATCGCGCCCTCGAGGCCGAAATGCGCAAAACACTCAGTACGGCGCTGAACCTGGTGGGCCAATCCGCACGTGCCCTGAAAGAAGGAAAAAAGGCCGTTAAATTGTATACCGAACATGCAGACACCATTGGCATGGGGGTGGCCCACGCCAACCTGGGCATGATCTATTTCGGGCTGGCCCTCTACACCGAAGCGGCCAATGAATACGGCAACGCCCTTTTTTACTTGAAAAACAGAGGAAAAGACGCGGCAATGGCTGGTGTCAACAACAACTTAGGCAACCTATTGATGGTGCAAAACCGATACGACGAGGCGCGGGCCCAATACGAAAGCGCACTCAGTACCTACCGCCAACTTAATATGCCGAGTGGGGTGAGCTATACCATCAATAACATTGGAGTCATCCACGAAAAACAGAAGAAATATGCAGCCGCGCTCGACTGCTACCTGCGGGCGCTGGCCATCGACGAACA
>VFQT010001768.1_pt1 | contig 24487 bp, 23 predicted proteins | sample 3512381 | NCBI WGS metagenome assembly VFQT01 (sample SAMN10412376, study PRJNA504923) | tailings metagenome | isolation source: Relicate 2 Philex TSF3 active mining site | place: Philippines: Tuba, Benguet | collected 2017-08-29
TGCATAATAGATCGGACTCCAATTTCAAGTGCTACTGTTCTTGGGGATCACGTCGCGGGCAAACCGGTATTGGTGGATAGGAAGCCTGTCATCACCACGACTTACAAGAAGCTGTAATTTCCCACGTCACCAGTGGCATATTGTCAAAACAAAACCCGCCTAGGCGGGTTTTGTTTTATATATTCGGCTTCCGAAGTTCATAAAAACTTTTCCTTGTTCATCCCAAGATAATTCGAAGCCGCAGAAACCGCTTCCAATGGCTTCAACAATTTCGTCGAAGCGTTCAATATCAACAGGTTTGATGCATATATATTCAGTATCAAGGCTATTGCCCAGATTTCGAGTAAGAACCAGGCGCTCATAACCTCCATAAAGGAATGTTGCTTGCACGACGAGGAATCCCGTATCAATGAGGCTTTTCAGGCTTTTCAGGTTTCGAGGCGATACTGTGACTCCGATGATGTCTTTTCCAAGATCGCGCGCATAACACAAGCGCTCGGCTATCAACGCATGATGTAATCCGCGCAACTGCCAATCAGGGTGAACCGCTACTCCGTCAAGCAAGCAGAAGCGTTTTCGAATCTCGAGTTTGAGTTGAAGTAAATCTGCGATGTTGTGTATGGCTATATTTGATGCTGTCAGGGCAGCATATGCAACAAGCGACTTTTTTTCTGTAAATCCGCCGACAACGAAGCCATCGTTGATCTGTTCGCGAATAAAGTTCAGAGAATCTTTGCGAACGATGTCACCAGATAGCCCGGTTGTTGCTGCGCTATGAACCGCGAATGCAGCTTGTGCGTCTGACTCATCAAGCAAACGGAGCGTGATGCCATTCCTGATCTTGACGCTCCTCATCAGATCACTTCGGCAAAATTCACGACCTTCAGTGAAGGGTAAAAGTTTAGTTGGGCGGCAATACTCATGTTTACGATGTATGAGAATGATGGCAACGTCTCAACTTCGATTTCTCCGGGTTTTCTGGTCCCTTGTAGTATTAATGAAGCCTTGTATGCAGCGAGTTGCCCAACGTTGCGGTAGGGAGAGACGAGTCCAAATAATGCCTTTCCATCGCGCAGCATGACCTCCGTAGCCGAGTAAACGGGCATTTTCAACTGAAGCGCTGTCTCCGTAACCAACTTACGGTGCTGCCCGAGGAAGCTGTCTGCACCCAAGTACAGGTAATCCGGCTTTCGCTGTGAGATTTCGCCGAGAAGCTCTGGCAGAGACGACTCGATCGGCCGCTTTTTGCCATCAAGAGGTACGGGAAAAACAAAGAGCACAAAATTTGCTCGCTTACTGATTGCCTTGAGCTCGTCCACTCCCTGTTTTGAATTGGGCTCCGCAGGGTTGAATGCTACAGCTAGGTTCTTGAAGCCTCGGTATGCGCGTATCGCATCGATCTGTCGTTCGATTGGAACGACATGCGACACACCGGTGATATTTCTTCCGCTGAAGCTTCGCTTGGCAATCAGCCCGGCTCCTTCGGGCGAGGAAACCATTGTGAATACTATGGGTATATCAGTAACGTGCTTTTGCGGGTCTATTTTGCCGATCCTGCCACAAACAGCCAATGTGACAGGGGTGCCCCAGACGTAGATTAGATCGGGGCGCATCGACCGTGCTTCCCGAATCAGTTCGGGCACACGATTTACATCACGGTCGACATTACGGACAATGAATTCTGCGGAGATGCCCTTTGATCGGAAGTAGTCTGTGAATCCAGCCTCAACAGGGGTTTCTCCCCTGAAAAGGATCATGTATATAAGGAAGGGTTTCCCATTGGCTGCATGTAAAGGACTCATGGCTGCTCCGAGAGCACCGGCAATACTCGCTCTCAAGATACCCCTGCGATTCAAGTTCATTGGGCAACCCTTTCGTCGCTTTTCTTAAGCCATGCAATTATTAACATGCAGAAAATCGTTGACGACACCATGACTGCGCCCAAAATGGGAATTGCGCTAACAGGTCCCAGACGCAGTGCGATCATTCCAGCAATTACCGGACCGAGTGCGCCGCCGATGCGCTCGATCAGGCGGAATATTCCAAGTGCGTTACTTGCACTTTCTGGGCTGTCGTCCGCTTTGACGGCACAAGAGATAAGTGTGAGTTGGGAAGAAATGCTCATCGCTTGCCCAAGGCCTAATCCTAGTATGCCGAGAAATACCATTCCGGATGAGGGTTCAAAGGCGATAGGCATCATGCTGACGCCCGATATAAGGCCGCCAGCGATGACCAGCGGAAAGTGGCACCGATACCGATCGCCGATCTTCGAAAACAAAGGCATTGCCACTAAAGCCATGATCCCGTAAATGATTACGAATCGGCCTATTTCAGAGGTGGAACTGCCGAGTTTCGCTAGGACAACAGGGGTAAGGAAAATCAGGAAACCGCTGAGCAATATTTTGGCTGGTATCGCGGCAAAGATGGATATGGTCATGAATCGGCTGTTGCGTAACGGGCTCCTGCTCCCGTTAACTCTATCCGTATCCCTGCTGCGTTCTTTGGAGCTTGATGCGCTATTGTTTTGGGCAAGGAGCTTCCACGCCAAGGGCAGCGCAAACAAAGAAAGGATGGCGGCTAATGTTAGAACACCGCGGAAACCCATGGAGTCTGCAAGCACGCCGCCAACGGCAGGCGCGCAGACTTCCGCAACCATGATGGCGCTGACAAATGTCGTGACTCCGCGGCTGCGGTTTTCCAAGCCTGTGTTGTCAACTACAAAGCCTTGGCAGGACATGAAAAGCATTGCGTATCCCAGGCCTTCAACTGCTCTGGAAACTATAAGCACCCAGAAATTACCGGTCAGTGCCGTGCCCAGTAGCCCGACAGCCATAATCAACGCGCCTAACATGTAGCTGTTGCGGCGTCCATGTCGATCAGACCAGCGGCCGGCGTACGGCATGGTAAGCGCCATGCAGGCTAGGTAAACCGTGATCGGGATGCTGGAAGACAGCTCAGGCGATAGCACGGATGCGCTGTCTGCCATCTCGCCCAGATAGACCGGGAGAAACGGTCTGGATAGCATTGAAGCAGACATGAAAATGAACGTCAATATCCGCACTCTTACGACATCTCCAGCGTTTTCGTGAATGTCGTAAGCTTGATTTAAGTAGAAGCGTTTACGAATGGATTCTAGTGTTAACGCGGCGGATTTTGCTGCGCTGTGCGGCAGACCCCTAGCGGCTTCAAATGCGTTGAAATAGGTTTGATTAATCTGTTGGATGATTCGATCTAGCTGCGCATTTAATCCGGCTACTATGACTGCGCTGGGGCTTGAGGTCGTTCTGCTGAAGTTGCCACTAGCCATAAGTTCAATTCGGTTGGCCACGGTTTTCAGTGGGCCGATAAAATTTCTGGTCAGTATGGCTAGCAGGATCTCAAACCCAATCAGAAGGCTTGCAAACAACACGATGACTAAGTCAAATTTGAGGTCACTTACCTTGCGCTCTGCGTAGGCGGGGTCAAAACCGACATGTACAAGGGCTTTCTCAATTTCTTCTTGCTGAAAGACTTTGACAGCTGTATTGCGGTAACTCTGGACTGAGCTTGAGGGAACGGTGGCGCCCGAAAGAGTCATAACCACCGGGTTACCCAAAGTGCTCGTGATTAAATCTAAAGATGCCGACAAACCTTGCTGCAAGTCCTTGGCATTGATACCCCTACTGACTATGACTTTACCGTCAAGCTTGCTGAGGGCGAGGTAGGAAATGCCTTCAGTCTGTTCCAGTACCTCATCAAAAAAGATGTCTACCCCAGATAATTCTTCGAGCGGCACGCCGTGGTCCAGGGCGCGCGCAATTTTTGTCGAAAGCGAAGTGCTGATCAACAATGCCTTTCTGTCGAGTTCAGGCACAAGTTTCCCCTTGATTTCTGGCCAGCTGATGATGGAAACGCTCGCTTGGGAAATCAGCATCAGCAACAGCGTAAATACAAAGAAGCTGCGTGCCGCAGTTATGTAAAGCTGTCTTCTTGCCGGAGTCATTCTTGCTCCAAGCATTTTTCAGCGTCCCGAATTTCCTGGATAGCGCGTCGCGCTGCGGAGATTGTAGGTTGAATTATTTCGCCAGCCTGTCCGATGGCTGGCATGGCGCTGTTTTCCGTTTCAGTTAATTCTAGAGACCGCTCAATGTCACCTATCTTTTTGAGCGCTTTACTTACCAACCAATGCACGCCGAATATGCCTATCAAGATGCTGAGAATGATCACTACGAAATTCGTGGGTGCTAACGCTTTGAAGACCTCATGCATCGTTTTGTCGTGCATTTCCCGCGAATAGCGAATAGCCATTGCCCCAGAAAAATCCTCTGTAATGCCCTGCAATGGCGCTATTATCAGGAAAGAGTCCGGGGTGATGATTTCGATCGTCTTTAGTTTCTTGATCACGCTCGTGTGCCAATTCTTTGGTGCTGAAAGCAGAGTTCGTTCCCGGCCTGTACTGAATAGAGGATCTCCCTCATGAGATAACACATCAATTGAAATAATCGAGCTATCTTTTTTTGCGGCGAATGTGATGATTTCTTGCGCGTTGGCAACAGCCTTTATCTGCAACCCTAAGCGCAGCCCAATTTCAAGATTCGCTCTAATGTCATCAACTGAAAACCGCATGCGCGATAACTCGACCTGGATCAGATGTTTCTCGAACTTTGCGTAATTAAGGTACCCGTTGAATGCGATTGCAAAAATCGCTATGGAAAGAACCGGCAGAGTGATCTTTAGTGAAAGATCTGAGAATTTCATATTCGATTCGGCTGCCTGTGCTCAAGGCAGCTTTATTCCTTCAGTTATGTGTTGCATTTCTGGTTTTCGAAGTGCGCGATCCAGGTCGCTTAGCGCTTTCTCGTGTGCTTCAAAGAAAAGTGGATAGAACAGCACGCCAATGGCGAAGTAGCGAGCTACAGAAGATTCAAAAATACGCTCCCAGTCCGGTGCAATTTGTTGCATGGCGAGCATCCGACTGGGTAGGAAATTGTCGAAGATGGTCGCTGCCCTTGATCTGGCGGTTACCTTTGAGCAAACTGATTTCGGTCGCAATGTCCTCAATGAAAATCCGGATTTGCGATTCTTCAAGATTGGGAATCTCTTCCAGTCTTGTGGTGCTGATTTCGTTGCCATTTAAAACACCGGAATCTGGTGTTTGAGTTTGCGGTAGGGGGAGGGGGGACTTTGCTGCCGCTTCTTTAGCATTAGGTAATTTTGTTGAGTTGGATGCCTTGGTTAAACCGATTTTGTCTCCAGTAGCACCACAAAATGGGGCCAGCAACAGAAAAATTAACGTTACGCCAAGTTTGTGCTTTGTATTAAACATCACCATTCGATTTAATAATGCGAGTCCAATTCCAAATTTCTTTAAGGATCTTTGCAATCTCAGGAAGCAGCGGGGCCGATTTTCTCGACAGCGTAGACTTTGACAGAAGCTTTTCGTCCCTTGACCGCGTGCTCGCCCAGGTAAAGGCCATTGATATTAGTTCTCCCCTTTATCGCCTCGTACAGATCGTCATTGATTAAAATCGGATGATCTTTGAACTCCCGGGTCATGCTCTCAATACGGGCGGCGATATTGACCGTATCACCAATGACCGTATAAATACACCTTTCCGGGGAACCCATCTGCCCTGCGATGACTTTTCCCGAGGCTATCCCGATACCATTGTCGATCGGATCGTCTCCGCGATCGATTCTGCGCTTGTTTAGAAGGGCCAGTCTTTTGCGCATTTCAAATGCAGCGTTGACTGCGCGTAGTTGCATATCATCTGAATTGGTCGGTGCTCCGAAGACCACGACGATCGCATCACCGATAAAGTTGTTGATGTAACCATTCCAGGGCTTGATGGCTTCGGTCATTTCGGTCAAATACTCGTTAAGCATCAAAACCACTTCATGTGGACCGGTGGTTTCAGAGATCGAGGTAAAGCCACGAATGTCTGTGAACAACACGGTTACGAGCAGCTGTTCCCCACCCAGTTTAAGTTCGCCATTTACCAATTTGTCACGGACATCTGGGGAAACCAATCGACCAAATATTTCCCGCTCGTGTTCACGTTTTTTCAGTGCTTCGCTCATTTGATTGAACGTCTGCGCAAGCGTGCCCAGTTCATCTTGCCTGGAGATGTCAAGCTTCACTTCGGCAAATTTCCCGCTGGCGAGAGCGTGTGCGGATTGGGTCAGTTGTTTGATTGGATGGGTCAGCCATCGAGCGAACATTGTGATGAGAATTGCAAATAGAATCGCCAGCACCGAAACTGCAGTGATGTTGCGGATGAAAAACGCCTCTATCGGAGCAGCAAACTCGGCTTCTGGCGCGCTAATTACGACCGTCCATGGGTGGACTCTGACCGGCGCATATCCTGCAATGTGCGGTTGGTTTTTCTGGTCTGGAAAGAGTAGTGCGCCCGGTTCCCTTGCGCCTGTTACCGCATTGTTCAATTCGACCAAGTTCAAGCTGTCGATCGTTTCTTTTGCGAAACGGCGATCCTGCGAGATGCGTTTTTGGCCGTCCTTGGTCAGCGGCATCAAGCTGTGATGTAGCCAGCCGGCATCTGGGTGATAAACAACCACGCCGTCGCTGTCAACTATGAATCCAAGACGTGTTTTGGAATAACGCACTTCCTCAATAATTGAGCGAATTGACCTCTCTGTGATCCGCAGTACTACGATGCCGTTCACGAGCCCAGCCCGGCTCTTTATAGGGTTTGCGATGTAGACACCGGCTCCGCCCAGCGTTGATCCGATAATGATGCTGGTGGTGAACGGTCGCCCCTGAATTGCTGATTGGAAATACTCGCGGAATTTAAAATTTTTTCCGATGACACCTTGCTCCGTGCTGATTAATGCGTTTCCATATTTGTCCATTACGATCACAAGATCGATGTCTGGGTTGGAGCCGACAAGGTGCTGCATCGCAGCGGTCGCTAATGCAGCGTTGGATGATTTTGCATCTTCAGTAAGTTTGACCAAAACATCTTGGCCTGCCACATAAGCTGCGAATCTTCGAGAATCAGTGAGCAACTGCGCGATTCGGCCCGCGACATTACTAGCAACCTGTTGGATGTTCCTCATTTCGTTATTGCGCAAAGCACCAATTGAAAGATCGGTACTGCGGTAGGTTGATCCCAGAAGGGGTAGCAATGACATCAGCAACATGCCAGTCAGCAACTTGGCTAACAGCGGCCAATTTGAGAATAGGTGGAGGTTTTTCATTGGGATGCCGGGAAGGGCGGTGAGTTAACCCCGCTTGAACTTGAATTATCAGCAAAGAAACATAAAGATGATATTGTTAATTAGAGTTAACTTTATAGATGTTCTCGTAGATCATATAATTTATACTCAGGTATCATAAAAATGATGCTCTGATAATCTAAAATTTGATATGATATGATGTGTTTTTTGAAATAAATGAAATTTTATGTAATATTCTTGTAATCTATTATCATTTTAGGAGAATTTCATGATTAAGTTTATTGGCAAATCGTCGCAAACTGGTCAAGGCATGACGGAATATATCATTATCGTCGCGCTGATCGCTGTCGCCGCAATCGGTGTCTACAGCTTTTTCGGTCAAGCAATACGCGGGCAAATGGCGGGCATGACCAACGAAATTTCCGGCGGCAGTGCGGCGTCCGGGCAAGCAGCAGCAAAGGGTGCGGCAACTGGCGCCACTGGCGAGCAGGTCAAGAAAGACATGGGCACCTACGGCGGATCGCAAGGGGCTAAAAAGTAAGTGATACCCCTCCGCTTGATCGGATGTTGTCCGATCAAGCGGAAACTGTCTTGTGTATTTTCTGCCATTTGTTGGCAATAAATGACCAAATCGCTTGATGCAATCTAGGTGCTTTGGCGTAACTAAACCACCTGTCTGCAAGCGATTTTTTGAGGTGGTGGTTAACCAACAGGTCGTTAGCTACTCTAAATAAGCTAAAAATTGCATGGTTTCGATACTGATAAAGCCATTGTTTAACGTTTCAAAATTTAATACGCCCTTCCGGCTAATCAATAAGCACATTTGAAATGATCAAAAAAATAGTGAGCAGGCTGATGAAGATCAACCGTCTCTGGCTGCTCTTCATTGTTGCGATTGTTTTGGGAATCATTTCGACTTTATTAAGTTCTTCGTATCTCAAATCACGTGAAAAAAATATTAGTGAAGAACTGAAAAAACAGATGTCCGGAGGGCCGACAGTCGAGGTTCTTGTCTCATCAAGAAACCTGCCGCTAGGTGCTGCGGTGGGAGATACCCTGGTGAAGCGGGAAGTGCTGATGGATTTGGTGGAGGAAGACACGCTTACCCCCAACGATTTTGACCGGATTTTTGGAGCAAAACTTACCCGTCCGCTGCGCGCTGGATATCCGATCAATTCAAGCTATTTCGTTGAAAAAAGCAAAACATTTTCTGATGTGGTTGAGTCGGGAATGAGGGCCATTACCATTGAAGTTGACGAAATCAACTCAATGGCTCAGATGGTAAAGCCGGGCAACAGGGTTGACTTGATGCTGATCACTCCTGACAAGGCGGACCCGGAGGGCGGTGTGGAAGTGCTCATGGTCTTGCAGAACATAAAGGTCATGGCGACAGGGCAATCTGTTGTGACAAAGGATGGCGATGCCCGCAGCAAAAATCCTCAAGCTCCAATGGGAAATCAGCAAACTTACACAAACTTTACCTTTGAGGTTTCGCCACAGGATGCGGCAATCATTGCACTTGCACAAAGTAGCGGGAAAATCCGTGCCGTCCTCAGAAAGGCAGGGGACAACGAGGTTGTCACACTCAAGGATGTAAATAGCAGGAATTTACTGAAGATCGAGCAAAAAAATGCCGAAAAACGCAGGCTGGCAGTCAGTCAGAGAATGCAGGACTTAAGCTTTGAAGACACGCTTCAGTCTTCTGTTTCGAGAAAACCGGAGATTGAATATGTCATTGGTGGCATGGGGTCTTCGGATTTGGTAACCATGGGGCAGTCCCTGACCGGGTCACCAACAGCATCTCAGCCAGGATCAAAGTCACAAGACGCAAAACCCAGTCCTAACGCTATAAAAATAGATAAGCTGCAAGGCTCAGTTTCCGAAGCGCTCAGAAATTCGGGGGTCCCAGCAGATATTGCGGGCGGTGCTGGCGCCAAGGGTGCCAAATGACGGGGGCGGCAGGAATCATGGACACAATTTCGATAGAGATGAAATCAACCAAAACAGTTTCTGGTTTCATCAAGCTTGTGGCAATCACAGTCACTCTTCTGCTGCAGATTTGTGTTTCAGCTGCTGCTGCGACAGAAAAGGGCGGGGATATCAGATTGGTTGTTGGGGAAGTCCAAATGCTACCCATGCAACCAGACCTGAAAATAATTCGTATCGGCATTGGCAACGGAAAACTGTTCAGCGCCAAAGTTCTGGAAAAGGAGGGGGGGCTTGTTTTGGTGCCGGAAAACCCGGGGCGCACAAATTTGATCATTTGGGCGTCTAACGGTTCTACCATTGAGTACATAGTTAACGTGCTTCCCACCAATATTGAAAACACCGTTGAAAGCATCAACAAGATGCTCAAAGGAATCAATAACGTTAAAGCTGAGCGTGCGGGAGACACCATCCTCATAACCGGCAGCACAACCAAAATCAACATGGCAAGAATTGACGGAATAGCAAAATCCTTTCCGTTGGTCATAAACACTGTAAGAGACGAAGAACTTGAGATGAAGCGCATGGTTTACATGCGGGTCCAGATCGTCGAGATGAAGAAGTCTCTTGCAGAAAATATCGGTGTCAAGTGGGACCAGAGCGCAGCGGGGCCAGCAGTTGGCTCGATTGTCAACATCTACAATAACCCACTTAATGGCCCTGGTTTCAGACCCGGGGTTCCGCCCGCCGGCTTGCCCGAGGTGGATAACATTCCTCTTCGGGGATATGGATGGAAGCCTGTAGTTGGCCTCACATCGATCATCACCTCCACAATTAACCTCGCAGTAAATAACGGTGATGCATTCGTACTCGCTACACCGGAGCTGAGCACGCGTAGCGGCGGCAAAGCGGAGTTTCTGGCAGGGGGGCAAGTCCCTATCGTTTCTCCGGCAAGTGGAACCCAGCCCGCATCTGTCCAGTTCAAGGATTATGGAATCAAGCTGTCGATCGAGCCCGTTACCGATGACAAAGGCAACGTAAGCACAGCACTGGATACCGAAATCAGCAGTATTGACAACTCGGTCGCGGTAATGGGGAATCCAGGGTTTCTTACCCGCAAGACAAAGTCCCAGTTCAATGTCCAGGAGGGGCAAACAATTGTTATTTCCGGACTCGTCAATACTGAACTTGCAAAGGATGTTTCCAAGCTGGCTGGTCTTGGCAACCTTCCGATTCTTGGTGCCTTGTTCAGATCAAACAATTTCCGCTCCGGTCGTACGGACTTGGTTATCTTGGTTACGCCTACGGTGGTCGATCCGAGCGCCAAGGCCGTCCAGAAGGTTTCTGAGATTGAAGGAAATGCCAAAAAATTCGCTCTGGATGAGGGCTTGCTGATCAAGTGAGCTGCTGATGCGTTGTGAATAATGTTATTGATGGCCAGACTTATTTCATCGCGTCTTTTTGCTGTCTTTTGTGCAGTTGTTGCCTGCGCGGTTTCGCCTGTAGCAGGTGCATTTTCGTTCGGAAGGACTTGCAAGCCAGAACTTGTGGATGGTGTCAAGGCTGAAATAATCGCCTCGGGGATGTCGCACAACGGAACCAGTCTAAACATCAGCAAAATCAAGTCGAATGCAAGCCGAGAAGAGGTCATCAAGGCCTATCAAATCAAGTGGCGTTCAACACATGCTGAGCCACTGGATGCGAAAGTGGTTCGGTCTGGAAACTGGGAGATTGTCTCCAAGATAATCGGCACCTGCCTGCATACCGTGCAACTCGACAAACGTTCGCACGATACGAGCGGTTACGTATCTGTGAGGGAGCTCGATGCTGACGGTCAGTCACAGACCCCTGTCGTTGGCAAAAGTGTCCCCAAGCCATATGGAAGCCTCGTGTTGTCTGATATTTTTCACAACGATCCCGGTAAAAAAGCCAGAACCCTGATGATAGCCAACAATTTTTCAGTCGAGGCCAACGCTGATTTTTACCTGAGAAATTTCGTTAGCGACGGTTGGAAGGTTATTAACGACCACCATGTGCCGATACAAAAACGGGATCAGACTGCACGCGCAATTACATTTAGCAAGGCTCATGAGCAGCACATCATAGTTATTGCAGAGTCAAGATCGGGAAGTAATGTTGTTGTTCAGTGGATGGAAAAACCGTGATGACCATGATCTCCCTTGGAATCAGAGGATGGCGGATGCGGTTAAGTTCCCGTCAATCTGGACAAGCCACTTTTGAGTACCTCTGTGTAGTTTCTTGCTGCGTCATTATTTTGGTGGTGCCAGATTCCAGCGGCAATATTCCTATCGTGCAGTTGGCGAATGCATTCAAGGGTTTTTACAACGCTTTTGCATTTGCGATTTCATTTTCATCAACGATTAATCCGTTGTAGTAGCCCGGTTCTATGCTTGAGCTGGACTTGCTGCAATTTCAGATCAATTGACAGGGTAAGGTTATGTTCAGGGTTGAATATCAGATCGGAAAAAGTGAAAAACAGGTCGTGCCCTGCGAAATTGACTCCTGCACGATTGGCAAGTCGCCCGATAACTTGATCGTCCTTCGAGGTTGGGCCATTGGAAAAAAGCATGCAACTCTGGAAAAGCGGACTTCCGGTATGTATGTCGTTGATCATGGGTCAATGAGCGGTACCGAAGTCAATGGAAAACTTGTTGATGGGGAATATGGCCCACTAGGGGCTGAAGATCGTATCAAGATAGGTGACAACACCCTGAGTGTGGCTATTGCCAGTGAAAATGCCTTCATTGAACCAGAGTCCCTGAAAATTCCGCCAGTTCCGGCCAAGGAAAAATTGTCCTCCGTGGCGTCTTCCCAAAACATAGACACCGGCACGGCGGGTAGTGTTGAAGCTGGCAATAAGAAAAAAACAAATGAGGCGCGAAGACTTCTTCACGGGAAGCTGATAGCACAGATGGATTTGCGCCGGCTGGATGTCAGCAGTATGTCTGAAAACGATCTTCGTGCTGTCACCAAGACAATGATCGACGAAATCATCAGGCAGGAAAACTTTGCTGATTCGCAGATTGACGTCGAGGCGCTCTCCCGCGATCTCCTGAATGAAGTGGTGGGCCTCGGCCCTCTTGAGGAGCTTCTTGCGGACTCCGATATTTCGGAGATCATGGTCAACCGGTTTGACGAGATCTACATTGAGCGCAAGGGCCGTTGCACACTAGCCGAGATCACTTTCAGCAACGACAAGGCCGTGCTGGGCGCAATTGAGCGTATTGTTGCGCCGATCGGGCGGCGAATCGACGAAAGCTCCCCGATGGTTGACGCACGCCTGAAGGACGGCTCCCGAGTCAATGCGGTGATTCCACCGCTGGCGCTTAAAGGTTGCAACATTACCATCCGAAAGTTTTCCAAGAATAAGTTGATCGACAAGGACATGATCAACTACGGATCGGTAACAGCGGAGATGATGAAGTTTCTCGAGATTGCCGTGCATCATGCCGCGAACATCATAATTTCCGGCGGCACTGGCTCTGGAAAGACCACTCTTCTGAATGTTTTGTCCAATTACATTCCCGAAGACGAGCGAATTATTACGGTGGAGGATGCTGCGGAACTCCAGCTGGCCAAGCCGCACCTGATTTCCCTCGAGTCCCGCCCGCCCAATTCGGAGGGAAAGGGGGCGGTCCATATTCGGGACCTCGTCAAAAACTGCCTGCGAATGAGACCCGACCGTATTGTGGTGGGTGAGTGCAGGGGGGGGGAGGCGCTTGATATGCTGCAGGCGATGAATACCGGTCATGATGGATCCATGACCACTGCGCATGCCAATACGCCCAGAGATTGCATAGCCCGTCTGGAGGTGATGACACTGATGTCGGGGCTGGATCTTCCGATCCGTGCGATCAGGGAGCAGATATCCTCCGCAGTGCACATGATCGTGCAGCAAAGCCGCTTTCCGGATGGCAGCCGCAAGGTAACCCACATCACCGAAGTTACCGGCATGGAGGGCGATATCGTGCAGTTGCAGGACATCTTCCTTTTCAAGCAGGACGGGTATGACGAAAAAGGCAAGATCAAGGGCAAGTTCGTCGCGACAGGCAATATTCCTGATTTCTGCCAGGATATGGCCAAGCGGGGCATGCCCGTCGACCTCTCCATTTTCAGGCCTGAAAAGAGCGCCTGATGAGCCCGATACTCATATCCCTGTCGGTCTTGGCAACTACGATCGTTTTCAGTCTGTTACTGCTGATGGTTGTGCAGAATGGTCTTAGCAAGCATAGAGAGAATCTCGACAAGACTGCCAAATCGAGTTTGGAGTCGATGTATATTTTTGTCGATACAGACAAGCTGTTCAAGTTCAGTGTTGTTGCAGTGATTTTTGTGCCGATAATCCTCTGGTTTGTCTTTGATAACCCAATCATCCCCCTTGCTGGTGCTGTCGTGACCATCTTCGCACCAAAGTTTCTGGTTAAGCACATGCAGAAGAAAAGAGTGGATCTGTTTGAAAAGCAGCTTCCCGACGGTCTATTGATGGTTTCTGGGAGCATGCGGGCGGGCGCCAGTCTGGCGGTTGCCATGGAGTCGATGGCCAAGGAATCAAAGCCGCCGCTTTCTCAGGAATTTAGTCTTATGCTCGCGGAGCAGCGTCTCGGTGTAGAGTTCGACACGGCGCTCAGCAACATGGAAAGACGAATGCCGGTACCAGACTTTGTATTGCTGGTTGCGGCTATGCGCATCACGCGCGAAGTCGGCGGGAACTTTGCCGAGATTCTCGAATCACTGGCGATTACCCTGCGGCGCAAGCACGACATGGAAGGGAAAATCAAGGCGCTGACTGCCCAAGGGCGCATGCAGGGCATCGTGATGGCGGCTCTACCCATTTTTCTTATGGCAATCCTCACTTTCATGGAACCGGAAGCCATGAATCCGCTTTACAACACCTTGATGGGATGGGCCACGCTGTTCGTGGTGTTTGTCATGATTACGATCGGATACATGGGTATCCGTAAAATCGTAAATATCGACGTCTGATATGGATCCCATCATCTGGTTGATCGGCGGATTGATCGGTACAGCCCTGATCCTTCTGTACTATGTATTGAGCACTGTGTTCAGGGCGGTTCCGGAGGAGGACCGGGGTTACATGGACCCGCTCCCGCCACTGGTCAGGCTGATTTGGCCCATGGTTCTCTTTCTGGAATATCACGTCACTTCCCGAGTGGAGTCGTCCAAACTTGAAAAGATGACGACCCGGTTGAATCTCAGTGGTGTTTCCTATCTGATGACGGCCGAGCAGTTCTATGCCCTAAGAATTGTGGCAGCGCTGATTACTGTGACGCTCGTAGTCCTTGTGCAGATGATGCTGGGCGAGTTCTCCGCGACCTACGCAGCTATGGGGGGGCTATTCGGATTTTATTATCCTGATATCTGGCTGGGCGATGCCCGTAAGCGTCGGTTCAAGCTGGTTCAGAAGGCAATGCCAATGTTTCTCGACTTCATCACCATGGCGGTAGAGGCGGGACTCAATCTGACCGGGGCGCTAAACCAGGTGGTGCAAAAGGGGCCAGATGGACCACTGAAGCAGGAATTCTTCATGGTCGTGCGGGACCTGAGATCCGGACTTCCCCGTGCCGAGGCTTTGCGGAGAATGGAGGCAAGATTGCAGATGCCTGAAGTCTCGAGCTTTGTCGGGACGGTTATCCAGGCCGAAAAGATGGGGGCATCTCTGGGCAAAGCCCTGCGCTCCCAGGCAGAGCAGAGGAGAACCGAGCGTTTTCAGCGAGCCGAAAAGCAGGCGATGGAAGCACCTGTCAAACTGATCGGCCCGCTGATGATGTTCATTTTTCCGGTGACATTCATCGTGATCGGTTTCCCGATTGCCATGAAGTTCTTGAGCTCGGGCGCATTTTGAGGCACGGCGCACTCTATGACAACAAAGGGGGTGGGTGTCGAGTTCCCTCGGTGTGGTTTGCGGCGCTTTGGTGGGAGCGTGCTACCGGCCTTCTTGCATTGCCCCCGCTGAAGCGCGGAGAAGGTCTCTTGATTGATTCATGCAGGGCGGTTCACACCATCGGCATGAGTTACCCCATCGATATCATTTTCATCGATTCTGCCTGGTCGGTAGTCAGTGTCGTGAAACATCTTTCAGCTTTCCGATTTCGAGCGGATATGACAGCCTGTCGCACACTGGAAATGCTCTCGGGAGAGGCTGCCCGAGTAGGGTTTTCAGCCGGTCAATGTCTGACGTGGAAAGATGCGCCGAAATGAGAGCAGGGCACCTATTCGCCTTGTTTTCGGTTCTGGTGTCTTACGGTTGCGCAACGACAGAGCAGGATCGACAGGAAAAGGACATTCTCGTGCTCCAGGGCTTGCACAGGTCCGCTCAGGAGGCCTACGGCAAGGGTGAACTTGACCGTGCTGCCGAGATTTACCAGAAAATCATCTCCCAATCTGAGGTGGATGCTGATACCTGGTTCATCGTAGGTAATATTTATGCTGGCAAAGGTGATCATGACAAAGCCTTGTTCAGCTACAGGAAATCCTTGTCCATTAACAGCACGGATGCGAGAGTCTGGAACAATATCAGCGTCATTCTGATGAAAGACGCGTGGGTTGCTGCTCAGCAGGCCCGCAGCAGTTCCTTTGCCGAGGACCCGGCTCATCTCAGCAGCAAAAGGATTATTGATGCACTGAGCATGCTCAATTTTTTGCCGGCTGACAAAAGCGGGCTTCCAGCTGCCAATCCGGGGGATATCCGCGGCAAGTCCGCCCCTCCGCAACTGAATGATAAAAGCAAGCCCGAACAGCGTTCCTTGGGTAGGGCGGCTCCCGGCGTGCGTATCAATCCACTGGCATCTTCTGTGTCGCAGGCGGTAAAACCCGGAATCCAGCCGCCCACGACGCTTGCGCTATCCCTCGTTAAAAACGCTGCAGCTTCTGCAGTCCCCGACGGGATAGCTCCCGGGTATGTTGCAAAAGCTGAAATTCATGCATCAGGAACACCGTCTGACGAAAAGGAGAAAGAATTCTCTCGGTTCGTTGCCAAGACTGGGCTGCGTGTCGAAACCATACAAGGCTTGAAACCCGGAACCCGTGCGAATTCAGTGTACGTCAAGGCCACGGAGCGGCTGTCGCTGGTGATTCGCAATATTTCAGGCGGGGACGACCGGTATCTGACCCTGCTCAAAGGCGCAATTCTGCGCGTTCCTGTAAACCCCAGTGAAATTTACCAGTTCCGGAGCTCATCCTTGCCGGTGTTGGTTTATCAGGGAGCTGGGGTCCCGGATTCCATGAGACTCAAGACATGGCTCCGTTTTGTTCCGGCACCGGAACCCTGACATGTCAAGGCGATTAAGCAGTCATGGAAATTTCATTCTCATGAACTGCAGACCACGTCGGTGCATGTCAGGCCAATCGATGGTCGAGTTCCTCATTGTGCTCCCCTCATTACTGCTGATGGTGTTCGGGATATTGCAATTCTCGCTGATCTACCAGGCTAGAAGCGCGCTTAACCACGCGGCATTTGTCGGTGCCAGGCAGGGGGCGCTTAGTGGCGGGAACATAAAATCAATACAGGACGGTGTCGCCTCCGGGTTGACTCCCCTGTTTATGCGCATGAGCGTCTCGGAAGACCCCGCCATGCCTCACATCGTTCGCGCGCGGCTGATCTCGACCATCGAGATTTTCAATCCCAATACTGCAATGGTCGAAATACTCAACCCCTCTGCAGAGTCTTTTAATGCCCTCAATGTTAATGGCGTCATCCCCAACGATAACCTGATGTACAGGACAGGCTCTGGTGGCGGGGTGTCGATACAGGATGCAAATCTTCTCAAGATCAAGGTGACCTATTGCTTCAAGCTGGTTGTCCCATTCGTAAACCAGCTGATTTACGGGATGCATGCCGGCCTCACTACAGTGAATAACCTGACTGGGGTTTCATTCGACATGACGAGCCGGACGGAAGCCCGGCCCAATCTCTGCTCCAACATCAACAGGACTTACGCGCAGGCTATGGAGTATGTGGACAGCCTCAATTCGAAGGCGGGACCAATGGCTCCACTCGCGCAAAATCTTACAGACCCGCTGAAAAACATCATCACCAACAGCTTCAACGTGATTCCGTCGCTTAACTGGAACCTGGGCGGGATCAGGATTCCGATAACTGCAGAATCGACGGTCCGCATGCAGACCCCCTTTGCGGCATCGGGTGGCTGACTTCGATGACGAACCCCGTTTTTACATTAAAGTTCCCGTGCCGCCGTAGCGGTGGCGCCTCTGCGAGGGCCTTCTTGCAGCGTGGGCAGTCACTGGTATTCGTGACGGTGACGGTGCTGGTGATGGTGCTCGCGATGATGCTTACCTACAACATCGGGCAGTTGACGAACCAGAAGATCAGGCTGCAAAACACGGCGGATGCGGCCGCCTACAGCGCGGCGATTGCACAGGCCCGCGACTATAACTTCAGCGCCTACATGAACCGGGCGATGATTGCCAACGATGTGGCCGTGGCGCAACTGGTTGCCCTGCGGTCCTGGACCGAGAACTACAACGAAACTTTCAAATCGGGCTGCGGGCTGACGGAGAAGGCCAACCCTAACAAGGGTTGCGGCCAGGCCGCAAACTCGGTGCAGGCCGGGCCGATGTATTCGATGTGGACCGTCCAGGAGAGTATCTCCAGAACCGCGGCGAGGGCCTTGCAGGCGGCATTCAACTCCGGTGCCAAGGTCATGGTCCCCATGCTGCAGATCATGAATACCGGTTTTGCGACGACGCAAAAGATCTATCACTATTCGACCGCGCTGACGGTAGCACAGATACTGGGTGTGGATGACAGGTTCAATGATTACATGCGATCACTGGTGGGTTTCGACCTGAGCCTGATCACCAGTCTCATCCGCTTCGGCAACGAATATAATGTCGTGAAGATGAACGACCCCAATGCGGCGCTGAGCCTGTTGGGATTTGCATCATATGTCTACGATACTTCAAAGTGGCTCAAGTTTACGGAAAACCGCAATCCCGTCGGACCTTGGGGCACCGATCAGTCCGACGAGTCTTGGAGCTATACCCAGGAAGAATGTCATGGTGATTATGTCTGGAACCCTTTTGGTAAGGATTGGTGCTGGGGTGATGCAAGTGGCAGTTGGGGCAGTCGCGGTGGCTATGTTGATGTTACGTACCATGTATCTGACATAAGAACCAGGAATTATCCGGACGACGGAACTTTTGACGGGCCGAGGAAAGACCGTTATGCCAACGTCGTCATTTCTTCCTTGGACAGTTTTACAACCGATCGGAACGGCAACTGGTATCTTCCCATATTGGCAGATCCCGTCTTGTTGGTGGGGCCAGCCGGCAAGCCGCCCAGCTGGTTTTTCAAGATGCTTTTTCACGACGCCACGGGTGTGGAGCTGTGGAATGACGATCGTTTAAACAGCCGGGCTGGCGTCGGCAAAGGATATAAAAAGGAGCCCGGCAGCTGGAACAACCGCTGGAAAGCCAGCGACCAGACGACCTTTCTCGGGCTCGCAACCTTTCCGGTCTGTGGCATTCCGTTCTGGGGTTGTGTGAATATTCCGGGCATCCCGTACAAATCCGGTTTGAATTTTCCCCAAACCGACGTCAAGGTTTCCACAGGTAACGCCAGTGGGCACCCGATCCACATCAGCAACTCCGAAATTTTTAGATCTTATCGGGATGTCAAGGATATCGAGCAGGGTACCGACAGCGCGCATCAGAACTGGACTTCCCCACCCATCCTGGTCGAGGTCGAGCGCCCTACCGGGACGATACGCACCACCCAGGCCGGGGGGTATGGCGGCTGCACCTTCGGCAACCGCTACATCAAGGGCAGCCAGGTCACTGCCGTATTCGCACAGGGCAATCTGACTTTGGGTGACGGTTCCAGCGCGAACTGCATGCGTGCTTTGGCGAAATCCGAGGCATATTTTTCGAGACCAAATGATCTATGGCCAAGGTCAGATCGTAAGACTGAATACGGCAGTCTCTACAGTCCTTACTGGCAGGCGCGCCTTATCAAGACCACGCCGGTAGACCAAACGCTGTCCCTGATCACCCACTATTGTACTAATCAGGGGAGCGTAGCCTCCTGCGCTAATCAGCTTATCAACGATTTTCGCGTGGTCAGCAGTGATTTCGTCAGTGCCATCCGGCAGGCGCTGAATTGATCATGATCAAGGGGCAGGCACGCGCCGATCAAAGCTCTCGCCTGCACCTTAACAGGCAGTCGGGGCAGGCGTTGGTTGAATTCACAATTGCAGCGATGACGCTGCTGGTGCCTTTGTTTTTCATGATTTCGTATGTGGCCAAATACCATGACATGCAGGCGGCGACCATACAGGCCGCCCGGTATGCGGCATGGGAGCGCACGGTCTACTTTGGCGAATCCGACTGGGCCAGCGGCACCGCCCAGAAAAGCGACAGCACCATCCAGTCCGAAATCAGAAACCGTTTTTTTTCAGGGCCAGGCAGCGGTTTCCAGAGCGGCGCAGCCAACCCGCTTTGGGTTGACCATGCCGGCGCCCCGATTCTTGGTACCTGGGGCGAGGTGTCATCGAACGGCCAAACTCCGGGAACCGGGGATTTTGTGCTGGGCAAGGTGACCGAGGTCATTTCAGTGATTGGCAGAGCGCTGGGTGCGGATGGCTTCAAGCTGGATATGAACACGCTTTATACCGCACAGGTCAGCGCAACGCCTGCAGAGAGTGGTGCCATTGCGCGGATGTTTACCGGTGGCGCCGGGTCTTTCAGACTGCCCGCACTCTCCGAGCGTCATATGGTCGTGGCGAACGGCTGGTCGGCCAACGGCCCCGATTTCGTGAAAAAGCAGACCGAATCGCTTTCCCTGACCAATGTTTTCTCTAGAAGTCCGCTGCAGGATGTTCTGGGCGTGATCCAGGGGGTTGGCGGTACGTTCATGGAAGAACTGAAGCCAGACAGTCTCAAGCTCGGCGGTGATATTCAGGTTGACCGCGTGCCGAGCGATCGTGTCAGTGGTGGCAATGCACCTGCGCCTACCAAGGCCAAGGTCCCGGTTAGCGATCGCATGAACCAGGAGCAGGGGCAGCAGGAGAGCGCCGCCAACCAGAACAAGGACCGTTTCAATACCACAATGACCAATTTCCAGAACGAGTACAACTCGATTCAGAACAAGATCAATTCCTGCCAGCAATCAAAGCAGGATGAAATGTGGGGAAATTATTACGGCAAAGCGGAAGGATCGCGCTGGACGGTGAACGGATGTTCTAGAAGAGAGCGCTATTGCTCGGCTGAAGGGCTTTTTGGCGAATGCTGGTGGTATTCGACAAGGACTGTTTACTACGATTGCAGCGTTCCCTACAGCTATGAATACATCAAGGACAAGCCAGGCAGTTCCTGGACTCCGAACTTTGATGCGGACTACAGCTGCCATGGCGGGCTGGATGCACGCATCAACCAGCTCCAGATCAATCTCAATAATGAACAGGTGATCAAAGATGCGCGCGCTGGTTGCGCGGGCAGCACCACTCCGGACTGCACAGACATGAACAACAAGCTGAATGAACTTGATGCCAAGATCAGTCAGCAAAAGTCAGACAGAAATGCTCTTGATTCCCCTTTCAGTTCATGCAACTGCAGGGCGGGAGATGGTACCAGTTGCACCACAGCCCGTTCTACCCCGATTGGCAAGGTTCTCAATTATTGTCAGTAGCATTGCACGCTTTGTACATGAGTTGTTTAAGTAAACAAGAATGAATATGAAGCTTGCAAATCGCTGCTCAATACGATCTTCATCATCGAGATGGAACTGGGCACAGTTTATGATCGGCTTTGGGGCGCCCTTTGCCATCGTGCTGGCAGTGATCTGTTTGCTACTTTTGCCGTTTTAATCAAACCAAGGAGAAAACACATGAGGCTCATCAATCGCTGGTCGATACGTTTTGCGCTCATCGGAGTGGCGTTGGGATTCCTGCAGAGCTACAAGGTGCTTACCCTGCCGCACTTCATGATCGGTTTTGGTGTTCCATTTGCCATCGTTCTGGCTGCCATTGGCATACTGATTGATTTTTCACTAGCCAAGAAAAACGGAACGGCTGGCGGTGCAATGAGCGGCCGACTGATGGGCAAGTGGTCGATCCGCCTTGGGTTGCTCGGTCTGGCTATCGGCATGGCGCAGCACTTTCTTGCTGGCGGTACTAATCTCGCAGCGATGATCGGTTTTTCGATTCCTTACGCGGTGGTGCTGTCCGGCATTGGTTTGCTGGTCGATTTCTCAATACGCAAAAAAACCTAATGGCTTGAGTCGACTCGGTACGTCTTAGACTGGTTGACAAAGCGCAAATGGTTTAAATCCAAAAAGTTAGGAAGATCCGATGTCATCAGAAATTGCCGGCGAGTTCACTGATAAGTTCCATTCCTTGGCTTCCGAGTTGAGCGAGAGCGACCTTGACCGGTTCCTGCATGCGGCATCGATGGTTGAAGTCCCTGCGGGTCGGAAACTGATTAAAGCCCGAATGCCGGTCGATTCCATCTACATGATTCTTTCAGGAAGCCTTGACGTTTTCGCTGAAAGCGAAGGGGAGTCAATTAAGGTCAGCGAGATTGGTCCAGGTGAGTGGGTGGGTGAGATTTCCGTTCTTAGCGGTGATGGACGGGCAAGCGCATCGATATCCACCTCTACAGATTCCCGTATGCTTCGGCTGAGACATCGGGCGTTTGAGGAGCTGATTGCTGGTGACGGCGAGCTGCCTGTCCTGGTGCTTCAGCATCTTGTATTGCTTATGTCTGGACGTTTGTCGGGACTCGTCGAAATGCTGTCAAAGTTGACCCGCGAAAGGTCTGCGGCTAGCAGGAGGGCAGAGACTGAGCTCGTGGGGGAAGGTGCACAGGAACGGGCTGCTTACTGGCCGGAGTGTCGATTGGCGGATGCCTCTGCGAGTTTTCGGGGGTTTCTCCGTTCATTGCCTGGCGTGGAGAGTTTTTCGACGGCCGAATTTGAGTTGCTCTGCAATGCGGTTAAGTCAACCCTGTACCCCGCTGGGCATGTGTTTACGCTTCAGGGGCAACGTGGTGATTCAATTTTCTTGATAGTGGACGGCGCGGTATCTCAGCGCAGTCATAACCCGGTCGACAACACTGTTAATGAGGCAGTACTCAATGTAGGTGAATGGTTTGCGCTGTCCTCATTTGCTGAGGGGCAAACGGAATTTTCGACTACATTGGCAATCAAACCGGTATTTGTCGCATCCCTCACGCGTGATGACTTCAACAGGCTTTTTGATGAATCCAGTGCAATCGCCCGCTTCGTCCTTTATATGCTGGTTAAAGAGCTAGCGAGAAAGGTGCAGCTGACACTCCAATTTATCCTCAGTCTCACCATCAAGTGACTTGTAACATGGATAGCTATGTATTTTATTTCAACAGCCGTATGTTTTACTCAGATTAATCTGCGGGTTTAGTGCGGTATATGATTTTTGACAAAACCCGTAGCTATTTCCTTGCCGTAGCCTTGGCGCTCATGGGGGGGGCACTTGCGCACCAAGAATGGCTAATATTTCAGCGGGAGGCTCGCCTGGAATCGGGTGGCGTTATCACGCAAGGCGTGTTGCGTGGCGTTCGGGCAAACAAGTACGAATCAATCGCTTTGGTCGAATATGCTGTTCCTGGGGAAGGTTTGCGTGTTCGCGAGGTTCCCGTGTCGAGACCCTTTGTGCATGAAATAAAAGCCGGTGGAAAAACGCTTGATGTCAAGGTGCGCTATCTTCCGCAAGATTACAACGTCGTGGATATCCCAAATGCAACACAAGTAAGTGGATGGGGAATTTTCGTAGTCTTAGTGTTCTTTGCGCTTTCAGTGTGGGCATTCCGTAGGAGGGGGGCGCTGGGCTGATTTGAGTTGAATATGGTGGCATACAGCTTTCTGATTTCTGGCGATTAGAAAACGCAGTATCTCCCTTATGTTGCTATACAAGCTAAGCCTATGAAGAAAAAGTCGATTTGCTATGTCCGAGGGGGGCATGGTGACAGTGTAGGCTAATTTTTAGCCCGCATGAAAGTCTTGATTCAACAATGGCAAGGCACAGCGTCTGAATTCATTGCCTGTTTGCTTTTAAAAAGCATCGCTATAGGTTCAGCGCAGCAGATTTTACAGAATTACATTATCGCGCGTTATTTGCGTTGCAATCTTCAAGCTAAGAGTGAGGCCATAAAGGGGGGGGGATGGAAAATTCATTGATATCAGGTTCAATTTCATTAATGTACATATTGGCCGCTAGCCCATCTTTTGCGGGTGCTCCGACAGATAATTCCGTATCAGCTATTTTAGAGACTCAGAATGAATCTCTGGAAAAAAACACGATTGGCAAAGGCTTTGGTCCTCAGTCACCTCGTGATTTGAATGTTCGTAATGGCCTTAACAAGAGGTTTTTTGCGATGGCTCCGACATTTCAAAAAATGAATCTGTGTAATATACATTTTCACAAAAACGCAGAGCACAAGGGGGGGGATTTCACTTCATTTGCGGGATACGGTGACGATCAAGTCGGAGGGTCTGGTTATAAATACTCAGGGATACTCAGTGAAGCTGAATCCAGACCGCTGGAATCAGGACTATGCAAGAGTGAGTACAGTGAGCTTAACGTCGGTGACACCATTGAAGTTCACTATGTATTCAGCACCGCAGAGGTTTCTCCCGGTCCCACGTTAAATTCGTGCTTTGGTGAGACTGCTATAAATCCTCAACTCAGGGTCGAAGCAGTCGTACTTGTGCTTGTGAATGACCGCAACGCTACTGATTTTAATCGGCTAACAAGTTTGGCTAAAATTGAAGGCTATCACCAAGCGATTAATATCCCGAAAAATGCCGGTAAACCGGTTCAGTATGCCGGATCCACAACGGGGCCCTCATATAATAAAAAAAGCTCGCCATTTCAGGTCTCTTGGAGCGTCAGGCCTAGAGTAATTAAGGTAAATGCAGAAACTGTTGGCCAGTGGTGTAATGGTAATATTTTTGCAGAAAACCATGCGCACGGTGTCCGCAATCTAGTTACTATACAGAAATTACTTTCAAAAATTAAATGAATCGCCCCCGGTTTGATAGACACCTTTGAGCCTTAAACTTGAGGCTAACAGGAGGTGTTATGAGCGGCAAGCGATACGCGGAGGAGTTGAAGGTCGAGGCAGTCAGGCAGGTCACCGAAGGCGGTTATCCGGTGACCGAGGTGGCGCAGCGGCTGGGTGTGTCGGCGCACAGCCTCTATCAGTGGGTCAAGCAATACGGTGCGCCGGAAGCCGAGCGGCTGCAGACACGCTCACAGGCTGATGAGCTGCGGCGGTTGAAGGCGGAGCTGAAGCGTGTCGACGTGATCCCCAATTTTAGTAGCAGTTTGCATTAGAGTCCGCGCCGTTTAAT
>VFQT010001769.1_pt1 | contig 24481 bp, 22 predicted proteins | sample 3512381 | NCBI WGS metagenome assembly VFQT01 (sample SAMN10412376, study PRJNA504923) | tailings metagenome | isolation source: Relicate 2 Philex TSF3 active mining site | place: Philippines: Tuba, Benguet | collected 2017-08-29
CGCGAGTACGACCCGTTCCTCGCGTATGGGGCGGCCAAGACGTGCAACGTTCTGCATGCGGTCGGAATCGATCGACGGTGGGGTGATCGTGGCGTGCGAGCCGTTGCCATTCACCCCGGAGGGATCCACACCGAACTCGGGCGGTACATGACTCCTGAGGTGATCCAGAGTTTGCTGTCACGCATGGAAGACGGTGTCGCGTTCGCATGGAAGTCGATACCGCAGGGTGCAGCGACCCAGGTCTGGGCTCTGACGTCGCCGTTTCTGGAGGGTCACGGGGGCCTCTACTGCGAGGACTGCGACGTATCGCCCGTTCTCGCCGAGGACGTGGTTACCGTCGATGGTCGGGGAGTGGCGGCACGCGCCGTCGATCCGGCTCGAGCCGACGCGTTGTGGTCCCTCAGCGAACGCCTGGTCGGCTGAGTCGGTTACGATCCGCACGTGGCGACGATCCTGGCCCACATCACGGTACGTCCGGGCGCCGAGGCCGAATTCGAGGCGATTTCGCGCGAGCTCTACGCCGAGAGCCACGCCACCGAAACGGGTCTGCTGCGGTACGAGTACTGGCGGGGTTCGGAGCCGAGCACGTACTACACGTTGTTGTCGTTCGACGATTTCGCGTCGTTCATCGCGCATCAGACGAGCGATCATCACGAGTCCGCTTCGCCGCGATTGGGGGGAGTGCTCGCCGGCCTCCGACTCGAGTGGCTCGACCCGGTCGACGGCGCCGCTCCGTTGCCGAGAACCGAAGCTCAGGATCTTTCGCACGTCGCCGACGAACTGACTCGCCTGTACGCCGATCGTTTCGCCGCTCGCATCGCTCCCTGGTGGACATCCGTCCGCCGCTGACCGTCTCTTCCGAGGAGGACACGACATGACCGACATCATCGACGAGAAGAAGCCCTGGTTCCTCTCGGGCAACTACGGACCGGTGTTCGACGAACTCACCGACACCGATCTGTTGGTGACCGGCACGATTCCGACGGCGCTGTCGGGCACCTACGTGCGAAACGGTTCGAACCCCAAGGACGGAACCGCTGGTCACTGGTTCTTCGGCGACGGCATGGTGCACGGTGTACGACTCGAGAACGGGAAGGCCCAGTGGTACCGAAACCGGTACGTGCGCACGCCCAAACTCGAGAAGGGCCTCGACGCCATGGACCCCGATTGCATCTTCGACCCGGCGGCGAGCGCGGCCAACACGCACGTACTGGCCCACGCCGGTCGGATCTGGGCTCTCGAGGAAGGTCACCTTCCGTGGGAACTCTCGCCCGAGCTCGAAACCATGGGTTGTGACGACTTCGGCGGAAAGTTGACGACGGCGTTCACCGCCCACCCGAAACTCTGCCCCGAGACGAACGAGCTGCATTTCTTCGGTTACGGCGCCTTGGCTCCGTACGTCACCTACCACGTGCTCGACGCCAAGGGTGATCTAGTGCACACCGCTCCCATCACCACGCCGAAGGGCACGATGATGCACGACTTCATGATCACGCGTGAGCACGCGATCTTCATGGATCTTCCGGTCGTGTTCAACATGGACAACATGGCCAAGGGCTTGCCGCCCATTGGCTGGGACGACGATTACGGCGCACGCATCGGCATCCTGCCTCGAATGGGAACCGATGCCGACGTGAAGTGGTTCGAAATCGATCCGTGCTACGTGTTCCACCCGCTGAACGCTTACGTCGACGGCGACGAGGTCATCTGCGACGTGGGACGCCACGCCTCGATGTGGCGTGGTTCGATGGACAACTTCGAGCCGTGTTACATGTACCGCTGGTCGTTCAACATGAAGACCGGTGCGGTGAAGGAGACCCAGATCGACGATTGGGCCCACGCGTTCCCGCGGGTGGACGACCGAGTGGTCGGACTCGAGCACCGCTACGGCTGGGTGTCGGGCTCCCGTCCCGAGACCGATCGCAAGAAGGGCATGGACGCTCCTGGAGTTGTCGCTCGGTACGACATGACCGATGGGTCCAAGTCGATTCATGATTTCGGACCTCATGCGCACCCCGGCGAATTCGTCTTCGTTCAGGAGACCTCGACCTCGGGAGAGGACGAAGGTTGGGCGATGGGTTTCGTCTACGACGACGCCACCGATTCGAGCGACCTCGTCATCCTGGACGCGAGTGATCTGTCCAAGCCACCGGTGGCGCGAGTTCACTTGCCCCGGCGCGTGCCGTTCGGTTTCCACGGGAGTTGGATCGACGATTCCGTCATGAACTGACGGTCGTTCACGCCCTGTTGTCGCCGGATGTCGCCGAAACTTCGGCGAGCCGTCGGACGTGGGCATAGAAGGCGAGCAGGCCCTCGCTCGGTTCGTACATCTCGATCAGATGGCCGAGGTCGGCTCGCGCATCGCACATCACGAACCGTTGACCTCCACGAGTCGTCGCGTCGAGGGCGATGGGCCAGCCTCGATCGGAACAGTGCCGGATCCCTCGTTCGAGGGAGTCGACCAGGAAGGCGAGGTGATGCACGCCGGTCGGGGGCCCGATTCGTTCGCCCTGATGCTCGACGACCATTTCGACCATCAGTTCACCCCATTGCCCGTATGCCGAGGAGTGATCGAAGACTGCTGGTCGACCGTGCATTTCGCACGACGAGAGTTCGATGTGTTCGACGGTGACGAAGGGGCCGGCGCCCAGACGAGTCGACCACGTTTCGATCGTTTCGGCCGACACGTCGGGAACCGCGAAGGCGATCTGGCGCGGAGAACCGAGCGGTGACGTCACACCCTCAGACTGCCATGCCGGGAGGTCTAGGGTGCTCGCATGGATCCGGCTCTGCAGATCTTGCTCGATCGTCAGTCCATCATCGACCTGACCATCGCTTACACCTATGCCCTCGACACCAAGAACTTCGATGCACTCGACGACGTCTTCGTCCCGGACGCAACGGCCGTCCTCACCGAGGCGTTGACGGGACGTGAGGCGATCAAGGGTCGAGTTCGACGGGCCCTCGAGCCTCTCGACGTCAGTCAGCACATCATCTCCAATCACGACATCGTGATCGACGGAGATCGAGCCACCTGCCGCTGCTACTTGCAGGCCCAGCACGTCCGTCAGGCGGCGCCGGGCTCACCAAACTTCATCGTGGCCGGTCGATACGAGGATCGCCTCGTCCGTACGTCGGTCGGTTGGCGCATCGAGCATCGAGAACTCGCCATCATGTGGACCGACGGCAATCCGGCGGTCGCTCGGGAGCGTGGTCACCACTCCACGTGATCGGCAAGCAACTGTGCGACCCGCAACTCGGCGGGAATCGCATCGATGCCGATCGAGCGATCGAGTTGTTCGTGGAAGTTCCAGATGCGGCGTTCCTGATAATTGATCGGGACACCCCGCATGGCCGGTGATTCGAGCGACTTCTGCATGGGAGCCATGTTCCAGATGTCCTCGTCCATGATCCGGTCGAAATTCTGCAGACGGGTCTGCCACTGCGACGGAAGTTCGGGGTCGGGCCCGAAGTCCTCCAGCGCGTAGTGCGTCCATTCGATGCGAGTGGTGGTCTTGTCGATCGGCCAGAACGTGATGAACGGGAAACCGTTGGCGGCGATGGGGGTGATCAGATTCGGAAAGATCGAATAGGCCGAACTCGTGCACCGCACCATGTCGTTGACGGTCTCGATGTCGTCGAATCCGGGGATCACCACGTGCTGGTAGTCGTCCCAACTCTTCATGCCGAGGGCGGTCCAGGCCGCGGTGGAGAACGGTGTGATCATGCGCGACGCGCCACGAGGAAGAAGGCTCATGACAGCGCCACGGTTGTCGAGGAAACTTTCTCCGTTGTGACCATGGATGTGGCGGAAGTGGTACACCTCGAGGAACGCTTCCGCGGTGACCTTCCAGTTGCACGGAACGATCTCGCTGCGGCGGGACACGGTGTGCAGTCGCCGACCTTGCAGTTCGGCGAGTTCGTGAGGAATCGGCGCGAGCCATTCGAGAAGAGGTACCGCTGCGGAATCCTGGTTGACGAAGATCCATCCGTCCCACTCCTCGCAGCGGATCGATTTCAGGCAACGCAGAGATTTGTCGAGACCGACGAAATCTCGCTCGTCGGGAACCGACACCAGGTGGCCGTCGTCGATGTCGTACGACCACGAGTGGTACTGGCAACGAAGCAGGCGGCTCGATCCGCGGGTGTCGCGAACGACCGGAGCGCCGCGGTGCTGGCACGTGTTGTAGAACGCTCGGACCACACCGTCGTTGCCGCGGACGAGGATCATCGGTGATCCGAGTGAATCGAAGGTGACGAAATCTCCCGGACGCCGGACGTCGTCGACCCGAGCGGCCAAGACCCACGAGCGGGGCCACAGATGCTCGCGTTCGAGAGCGAAGAACTCGTCGCTCGTGTAGCGCCCGATCGGAATGTCGGGGAATGCCGGAAAACCGTCAGGAGGGGCGGTACGAGCGAACTCGTAACGCATGCTCTCGGTGAGGCGACGGACGAGAGTCTCGTGCATCAGCCGGCCAGACTCCCGGCGTCGGCCACCACGACTTCGCCGGTGATCCAGGCCGCCATGTCACTGGCCAGGAAAGTGACGACTCGCGCGATGTCGTCCGGTACACCCCCGCGGCCGAGAGCTGTCCGTGACATGACCGCGGCGACGTCGAGGCCGGCGGCCTTCAGTGGCGCCATCTGTTCCTGCACCCCGGGTGTGTCGATGGGTCCGGGGGCGACGGCAACGACCCGTATGTCGAGCGATGCGAACTCGAGCGCCAACGCGCGGGTCAGTCCGACGACGGCGTGCTTGGAGATGGAGTAGGCGCTGATTCCGGGTGCGGCACGGAAACCAGTGGTGGATGCGAGATTGACGATCACTCCACCGTTCGACATGCGGCGCGCCGCCTCGCGGGAGCACGCGTAGGTGCCGCGAACGTTGACCTCCATGAGTCGGTCGATGAAGGCGTCGGCGGCATCGATGGCTGGTCCGGTGGTCGGGTAGATGCCGGCATTGTTCACCCACACGTCGATCCCACCCCAGAGCGACACGGCGTGTTCGGCCACGGAGACGATGCTCGTCGTATCGCGGATGTCGAGAGACGTGCCGGCCGTCGAATGACCGGTCGCAGCGCCGATTGTCGAGGCCATCGCAACGGCTGCGTCGGCGTCGAGATCGGCGAGGAGAACCGATGCTCCAGCTTCGGACAATCGTCGAGCGATCTGGGCTCCGATGCCCTTGGCGGCCCCGGTGACGACGGCACGTCGACCCCCCAGGCTCCAGAGGTCGGAGAGTGGTCGATCGGAGAGCTCAGGAATCATGGTCGTGTCTTTCGTGGACGGAATCCGATGTGGAGATTCTTCAAGGCGCGCAGACAGAAGTTCGGATGGTGCATGAAGTCGTTGGCGCCGTCGACGAACCACATCTCTTCGATTCGATCGACGAGGGCGCGAAAGCCGATGACGAGTTCGCGCCGCGCCAGCGGAGCGCCGAGGCAATGGTGAGTTCCGAAACCGAAGGCGAGATGACTGCGGACGTTCTCGCGATCGAGATCCATGTCGGCCGGGCAGGTGAATTGCTGTGGATCGCGGTTCGCAGCCGCGTAGCGCACGTTGACGACCGAACCGGCGGGGATGGTCACGCCGTGCATCTCGACGTCGACCGACGCCGTGCGAAACAGGCCCTGCACCGGACCTTCGAGTCGGAGTACCTCTTCGGCCAGTAAAGGAACGTATGTGTCGGGATCGGAGACGACCTTGTCCCACTGGTTCGGATTCTCCACGAGGAGTCGAACGCCTTCGGCCAGCGCGTTGGTCGTCGTCTCCGAACCTCCGACGAAGGTGTCGGCCATCATCTCGGCGTGCAACTCGTTGTCGGTGAGGGTTCGACCCCATTCGGGAATCACCGTGTTCACGAGATCCGACAGGAGGCTGTCGTCGGGTCGGAGTCGGAGACGTTCGAAGATCGGTTGGAAGTAGTGCTGGGCGGCGATCTCCTGTTCGGTCGACCAGACCGCTTCCTCTTCGCTCTGCATGAGGCCGAGTCGTTGCACCCACGCGTCGGTCCAGGCCTTGATCTGCCAGATGTCCTCCTCCGGGGCGCCCATCTGGCGACCGATCACCACGAGAGGTAGCGGCACCGCGAAACTCCGCACCCAGTCGCAGCGACCGGAATCGATGAAGGCGTCGATCAGGCGATGCGCTAGCGACTCGATGAATGGATCGAGTTCTTTGATCTTCGACGGGCGGAACGCATGATTGAACAGTCCACGCATCTCGCGGTGCTCGGGGTCGTCACGGGCAGCGAGGGTGGGTGCAGGAAGCCAGCCCTGCTCCTCGTAGATGCGTCGCAGGCGCGAGGAGCGCGGGTCGACTCGCCCTCGGTGTTGCGCACTCGTGAAGCGCTCGGTGTCGAGCAACACCGAGCGCACGTCCTCGTAGCGCGTGATCACGTACATCCCGGTCCAGTTGTCCTTCCAGACCGGCGCCTCGTCTCGCAGGACGTCGTAGGCCGGGTACGGGCATTCGGAGACAGAGGGGTCGAGGAGGGACAGGCGAGCGGGGTCGATGCCGTCGTTCGTGCCCCCGCTCACCCCCTCATTGTCGCGCAATCGACCGGGTCTGCGAGGTGGGCTAGAACAGGGGCATGACCACACCCAGTTCCTCCGCCGGCCCCGATCCGAGTCATCGTCCGGTGAGCGTCGTCGATCTCGTCGCGATCGGTCGCCTCGTGAACCGCTACTCCGATGCGGTCGTGCATCGCAACGGCGTGCAGTGGGCCAGTTGCTGGGCCGACTCCGCTGTCTGGGATCTCGGTGGTGGACGACTGGTGGAAGGCAAAGAGGCGATCGTCAAGTTGTGGTACGCCGCCATGGGCGGCATGACTGCCGTCGTGCAGCACGTTCACAACGGTGATGCCTGGTACGAGGAAGGTTCCTCGGATCGGGCCGTCGGTCGTTGGTCGATCAGCGAGCGCTTCCTCACCGCGAACGGTGTGCGAGGAATCCTGCTCGCGGAGTACCACGACGGGTTCGTTCAGCAGAACGGTCAGTGGCTGTTCTCTCGTCGTCTGTTGAAGCCGCACTACCAGGGGCCGGCCGACCTGTCGGGCGAATTCCGCAACTCCGGTGACGGCCTGCGGGCCAGCGGCGAGTTCCCCGATGTCTGATCGTTCGACGAGCCTGCTCTAGCGTCCGTCCATGCCTGCATTCGCGACCGAGCTCGCCAACGAACGTCCCCACGAGACGGCAGTACGTGATCCACGCCGATCGTACGGGTGGGCCGAAGTCGGCGACATCCTCAATCGCACGGCCAACAACGCGCTGAACACCGACCTCGGTTCACGACGTCGGGTGGCGGTGTTCGCCGAGAACGCCGCCGAGACCGCCTTCGCCCATCTGGGTTGTCTGCTCGGCAGTGCGTCGACCGTGCCGGTGAACTTCCACCTCACGTCCGAAGAGGCGGCCTACATACTCGTGGACTCCGATTCACGGATCGTCTTCGTCGGACCGGAGACCGTCGATCGGGGGGTCGCCGCGGCCGAACTCGCCCGAGCCGAAGGAGCGACCATCGAGGTGGTGGGTTGGGACGTCGATCACCCTGGCGTGACCCCGTGGCGCGAGTGGCTCGATCGTGGCGATCCGTCGGATCCGCCACTCGACGTCAAGCCGCGAGCCAACTTGCTGTACACATCGGGCACGACCGGTCGACCGAAAGGAACCGAGTTGCCTCCCACGATGTTCGCGGGCGGCCACACCATGGCCGAGCATCTCGAGGGTATGAAGGCCAATCGCTTCGCGGCCTTCGGCACCCATCTCGTGGTGGGTCCGATGTATCACACCGGACCGCTCAATGGGATGCGTCTTCTGGTGCGTGGAGTACCGATGGTGATCCTGGCCAAATTCGACGCCGAGAACACCCTCGCCGCGATTCACGAACACCGCACCGAGTCGTCGGTCATGGTCCCGACGCATTTCGTACGCCTGCTCGCGCTCCCCGATGACGTGAAGAAGAAGTACGACGTGTCGTCGATGAAGTTGGCCGCCCACACCGGCGCTTCGTGTCCGATCGACGTGAAGCGGGCGATGATCGAATGGTGGGGTCCGATCTTCATCGATGCCTACGGGGCAACCGAGGTGGGAACCACGTGTCAGATCACGAGTCAGGAGTGGCTCGAGCATCCAGGATCGGTTGGACGCCCGATTCCACCGTTCTCCGTCCGCGTCCTCGACGACGAGGACAACGACGTCCCGGCTGGAGTCGAGGGGCGTCTCTTCTTCGTCGACTCCACGGGTCGTGGCGTGATCTATCCGAACGATCCCGAGAAGACTGCGGCGGCGAACATCGCTCCGGGCGTCTTCACGCTCGGCGAGATCGGCTACGTCGACGCCGAGGGGTACGTGTACATCACCGATCGCTTCTCCGACATGGTGGTCTCGGGAGGAGTCAACATCTACCCGGCCGAGGCCGAGCAGGTGTTGGTGCAACACCCCGCCGTCCTCGACGTGGCGTGCATCGGAGTTCCGCATCCCGAAATGGGCGAGGAGTTGAAGGCGCTGGTGATGTTGCGCGAGGGAGTCGCCACGCCTGATCCGACCGACATCCTCGGCTTCTGTCGTGAACGACTGAGTCATTTCAAATGCCCACGTTCGGTCGAATTCGTCGACGATCTCGGTCGCAACACGATGGGCAAGATCAACAAGCGCAAACTTCGTGCGCCGTACTGGGAGAAGTGAACCGTGCCCGAACCCGTTCTGCTCATCGACGACCCAGCGCCGAAGATTCGGCGATTCACGCTCAATCGTCCCGAGAAGCGCAATGCCTTGAACGACTCCCTGAGAAGCGCGCTCTTCGATGCTCTGAGAGCCGGCGACAAGGATCGGAACGTTTCGGTGATGATCGTTCGCGGTGCCGGGACGTGTTTTTCGGCCGGCTACGACCTCGGCTCACCGAACTCCGATGTCGAACGATCGAGTTCGTACGCCGATGGCTGGTGGTCGCGTCACGTCGTCAACAACTGGTTCGAGATGTGGGACATGTCGACGCCGATCATCGGTCAGGTGCACGGGTACTGCCTGGCCGGCGGGAGCGAGTTGGCCACGGCGTGCGACCTCGTGTACGTGGCGCACGATGCCAAGATCGGTTACCCGCCGGTCCGGCTCATGTCGCCTCCCGACATGCAATGGCAGACGTGGCTCATGGGTCTGCGCCGGGGGATGGAGGCCCTCTTGACCGGCGACTCGATGTCGGGAGACGACGCAGTGTCCTCCGGTTTCGCCAACCGGGCGTTTCCCGTCGACGACCTCGACGCTGAGGTTCTGGCGATCGCCGAGCGGGTGGCGAAGATTCCGGGAGATCTTCTCGCGCTCAACAAGCGTGCGGCTCATCGGGCGATGGAGGCGATGGGGATTCGCGCCGGAATCCGCGCCACGGCCGAGATCCAAGCCCTCGGGTTCCACCAGCGTTCGTCGATGGATTACATGTCGTCGTTCGCCACCAAAGGAGTCACCGCCGCGTTGTCGGAACGAGATTCGTCGTTCGGTGACTACCGAGAAGGGACGCCCGACAAATAATTCGAGACCGGCCGGTATCGGCCGGTCTCGATACTGATCCGGCGGTCAATTCTGCTAAACATTTCCCGGGGGTCGGGGAGATGGCCCTCATCGACTCAAGGGGAGAAACGTGACACAACGTCTACGAGGCCGTCGAACGGCCCTTGCCATGGTGGCGGCACTCGGATTGTTCGCCGCAGCGTGTAGTGAAGACAGTGGGTCGGACGCTCCGGCGACCGATGCCCCGTCGTCGGAGGCGCCGAGCACCGAAGCGCCGACATCCGACGCTCCGTCGACCGATGCCCCGGCGGGTGAGCTGCCGGTGTCGCAGTCGACGATCGACACCGCGCTCGCCTACATCGGTGGTACTGCGGGTGCGGCCTCGGGCGACCCGATCAAGATCGGCTACGTGAACGCCGATGAAGGGACCCCGGCGTGGCCCGAAGCATCCTTCGGAATCGACGCCGGCGTGTGGCTCGTCAACAACTTCCTCGGTGGAGTGGGTGGACGTCCCGTCGAACTCGTGAAGTGCAACGTCGCCAAGGAAGAAGACGGCCAGAAGTGTGCTCAGGAGATGTTGGCTGATGCCGATGTTCAGGCCGTGATCACCGGTGCGTACGCCCTCGGAAACCAGCCGCTTCTCGACACCTTGGCGGGCCAGAAGCCGGTGTTCATCAGCAACCCGGTCACGACCCCTGAATTCTTGGCAACCGATGGCATCGCGTACACCCCGGGTGTGCCGGGCGTGATCGGCGGTATGGCCGTCTTCGCCGCGAAGTACCTCGGTGAGATCGAAGGTCGTGACGTGAAGAAGGTGGCCGCCGTGTACAACGACAACGCGGCCGGCATCGCGTCGTACGAGAGCTTCATCAAGCCCATCATCACCGGCTTCGGACTGGAAGTGACCGGGGTGTCGGTGCCCGACACCGCGGGTCCGACCGAAATGGCGACGGCCATCCAGGCCGCTGGTGCCGATACGGCCGATGTGTTCATTCCACTCGTTCAGGTTCAGGGTTGCATCGGCGTGTACGAGGCACTCAAGACTCTCGAGATCGACACCGCCGTCGTGACGACGGGTCTCTGCTTCGGCATTCCGATGCAGGAGCATCTCGCTCAGTCCGGCGAGGCCGGCAATCTTCCTGACGGTTGGTATTTCGGTGGTTACGGTTTCGCCTACGAGATCCCGGGTGACCCGGCGACCGACGCTTACATCGACACCGCCCTTGCCTGGGGTCGGGAGAATGGCGACGACAGCCCCAACTACACCGGTTTCGGTAACCCGACCTTCGGAACGTTCTTGACCGTTCTGAAGTTCATGAACGCCGGCGCGACCGATTCGGCGGCACTGCGGGAGGCCGGAAAGGCCTTCACCGGTCCGATGTGGGGAGCAGTTGGCCCCATGGAATGCGGTGCGAATCCGATCTTCCCGTCCCTCTGCGGCATCGAGATCGGAATCCAGCAGCAACAGGGCACCGAGTACGTCTCGGTGATGGACGGCTACAACGGCAAGGCGATCAACCCGACCAAGGAGTTGGCCGCCGGCTGATTCGCCTCGGCGAAGACGTGGTGACGGAGGGTGCGGGGAGATTTCCTCGCACCCTCCGTGTATTCGGTGCGACGGCACGACTGGGGAGTCCGTCGAAGGCTCGGGGGAGTGGCACATGAAGCAAACACTCAATGCTTTCGTGAAGCGGCAGAAGTTCGTCGTCGCTCTTGCGGTCGTGATCGCGGTCTTCGCGATCCTGTACGCGTGGGATGCTCGTCAACTGGCGCCGATGTTCTCCAACGTCGGAACGGGTGCGCTCATCGCCGCCATTGCCCTCGGCGTCGTGCTCACGTTCCGTGGTTCAGGAGTGGTCAATTTCGCCAACGGAGTGATCACCGTCTTCGTCGCCTATTGGTATTACGGGCTTCGGATGGAAGGAAAGTTCTACGTTCCACCGTTGCCCAATCCGTTCGTCCTGATCGAAATCCCGGTCAACTGGTTCCGGGCCGAGGGTGACAATCTCGATCTCCCCAATTGGCCGACGGTGATCGATCTGCCCGGTGATCGATTGACGACCTTTTCCGCAGTCGTGATCGCTCTCGTCGTCGCGGTCGCTCTCGGTCTGTTCCTTCATTTCGTGATCTTCAAACCGCTTCGGAACGCTCCGGTGCTCGCCAAGGTGGTCACGACGGTGGGCTTGTTCGTCGTCCTGCAGGAGTTCATCCGGTTGCGCTTCGGCGAGACGGTGAAGACCGGGGTCCAGTTCCCGCTTCCCGGCGGCAAGGTCGATCTCCCTGCTCAGTTCGGCACCATCCCCACCAATCAACTGCTCTTGGTCGTCGTCGTGTCGGCCATCTCCGTCCTTCTCTGGGCCTTGTTCAAGTTCTCTCGGTTCGGACTGGCCACTCGTGCCGCTGCCGAGAACGAAAAAGGCGCCATCGTTCTCGGTTTCTCGCCGGACTTCCTGGCCGGAGCGAACTGGGTGCTCTCGACGGTCGTCGCCGGTTTGCTCGGCATCCTTGCCGCCCCCATCACCAACGTCGATTCGGTGACACTTCCGTTGCTGATCGTCCCGGCCCTCGGCGCAGCGTTGCTGGCCAATTTCACGTCGTTCGGAGTGACTGTTGCCGCTGCCATCGGCATCGCCATGATGCAGGGATGGGTCCAGTACCAAGGGGCGCAAGAGTGGTTCCCCAGCGGGGTTCTGCCCGCGGCCGGTGTCGCTCAGGCACTTCCGTTCTTCGTGATCGTCGTGGCGATGTTTCTGCGAGGGAAGTCGTTGCCGGTGCGCGGTGCAATTTCCGTGGGGAGAATGCCCTTCGCGTCGGCCCCGAAGCACGTGCTGCCGTTCACGCTGTTCGGAACTGCGTTCGTGCTCTTCGTGTTGTTCGGATTCGGATACGACTGGCGGCAATCGACGATCAACACTTTGGTGGCCGTCGTCATCGCCCTCTCGTTCGTGGTGCTGGTGGGTTTCGTCGGTCAGATCTCGCTGGCGCAGATGGCGATCGCGGGTACAGCAGGGTTCTTCATGTCGAAGTACTTCTCGGCCCTACCGTTTCCGATCGCACCCCTGGTCGGAGCGATCGTCGCGGCGGCCTTCGGCGTCGTCGTCGCGATACCGGCTCTTCGTGTTCGCGGCGTCAACCTGGCCGTGATCACCCTGGCAGCTGCAGTCGCCATCGAGCAATTGATCTTCAAGAACAAGACCTTCGCTGGTTTGACCGGAGCGTTGCCGGTCGATCCGCCGACGATCGGTGGGAAGGATTTCGGTCCGAACAACACCGCGCTCAAGGTCGCAGGTCTGAAGGCTCGGGACGACATCCCGCCCAATGTGTGGTTCGGTGTGATCTGCCTCGTGTTCGTGGTGCTCCTGTGCCTGATGGTCGTGAACGTTCGGAGGTCATCCACCGGACGGCAGTTCCTCGCCGTGCGTTCCAACGAACGAGCGGCAGCCGCAGCAGGTGTCGACGTCGCTCTGACCAAGGTGGTCGCCTTCGGGCTGTCGGCCTTCATCGCCGGTTTGGGTGGCGTTCTGTCCGGATATCGATTCGGTTCGGTGACTCCGACCTACTTCGGGGCCTTCGCGTCGTTGTCGTTCCTCACCTTCGCGTACCTGGGAGGAATCGCCATGGTGTCAGGCGCGATCATCGCCGGGCTGCTCGCTCCGAACGGTCTCGGTTTCAACTTCCTGGAGAAGGTCCTGCACATCGATTCGCGATACGCGATCATGCTGGGCGGAATCGGACTGATCATCACGGCGGTTCAGAATCCGGAAGGGCTTGCCGGAGCGCCACGTCTGCTCGCTCAGAAGAAGATCGACAAGGCCGTTCGAAAATCGGCGTTGGCCGAGCGAAGTAAGGTGGGTTCGACCCAGGGGGAGGGTTCGTCATGAGTCTGCTTCGGACATCTGGTATGTCGGTCACGTTCGGAGGCCTACGCGCCGTCAACGACGTCGATCTGACCGTCGAGAAGGGCAAGTTGGTGGGCCTCATCGGTCCGAACGGTGCGGGCAAGACCACCTTCATCGATGGCATCACCGGCTTCGTGCCCACGACCGGCCGCATCGAGTTCGACGGACGGGACATCACGGCGATGCCGGTGCACAAGCGTGCACGGCTCGGGCTCGGGCGCACGTGGCAGTCACTCGAATTGTTCGACGATCTCACGATCGAAGAGAACGTCCAGGTCGCCTCCGAACGTCAGACGACCAAGAACTTCCTTCTCGACCTCGTTCGGCCGAGCCGACAACGCGATCGGTCGGGAGTCGAATTCGCCTTCGACGTCCTCGGTATCGGCGACCTTGCATCGAAGTATCCGAACGAGATCAGTCAGGGTCAACGCAAGTTGGTATCGGCGGCCCGTGCCCTGGCTGCCCGCCCCGAACTGGTGTGCATGGACGAGCCCGCGGCCGGCCTCGACACCACCGAATCGCAGGAATTGGGCAAGCGACTACGTCAGATCATCGATGCCGGTATCACGATCTTTCTGGTCGATCACGACATGGGTCTGGTGCTCGACGTGTGCGATTACATCTACGTGATCGAGTTCGGCGTGAAGATCGCCGAGGGGACTCCTGATCAGATCAAACGAGACCCCAAAGTCATCGAGGCGTACCTCGGCAGCAGCGCAAAGGAGGCCTGAGATGGGTGCACTTCTCGAGATCGACAATCTCAACACCGGGTACAACGGTGTGTCGGTGGTGCGCGGACTGAACCTGCACGTGAACGAGGGTGAAGTCGTCACCTTGCTCGGGCCGAACGGCGCCGGCAAGACCACAACGCTGCTCACGGTGTCTGGTCTCGTTCCGATCATCTCCGGTGACGTGAAGGTCTTCGGCAAGAGCGTGAAGGGTCGGCGTCCGCACCTGATCGCCCGCGACGGCTTGGCTCATGTTCCTGAAGGGCGATCGCTCTTCTATCAACTCACCGTCGCCGAGAACCTACGTCTCGGGGCCGCCAAGGGGTCGGCTGATGTGAAGAAGGCCCTCGGGTACTTCCCGGCCCTCGAAGCGATTCTCGATCGTCGAGCCGGTCTTCTGTCGGGTGGCGAGCAGCAGATGCTAGCCATGGCTCGAGCTCTGACGGTGAGTCCGAAATTGTTGATGGTCGACGAGATGAGTCTCGGACTGGCTCCGATCATCGTCGAGCGGTTGCTTCCGATTCTGCGGCAAATCGCCGACGAAACGGGAGCGGGTGTGCTCTTGGTGGAGCAGCACGTCCATATGGCCCTCGAAGTCGCCGACCGTGCCTACGTGCTGAGTCACGGTGAACTGGCGATGGAAGGCGATGCCGCTGATCTCGCCAAGGACCGCAGCTTGATCGAAGCGTCCTACCTCGGCGAAGGCCACTGACCGTCGATCAGCGTGGTGCGTCGGTCGGGAATTGCTTCAGATAGCTGGCGAGATCGAAATAGTCGCGCCACAGGGTGATTTTTCCGTCCACGACTTCCCAGACGCCGGTGACCGGCAACTCGATCCAACCGTGGTCCATGCGGAACTTGTCGGTTCGTTCGTTGAAGACGATGTTTCCGTTCGTCACTTGACGATGCACTGGCCATGAGATCTCGTGACAACGGGCGAGCATTGGTCCGAGAATCTCGGCGATGGCCGCAGGCCCGTGAACCTTCATCATGGGCACGTTGTCGTATTCGCAGTCGTCGGCGACGAACACGAGGGCCGATTCCACGTCGTTGCGCTCGATGGCGGCGATGAATGCGTTCACGGTGTCGAGCGGAGTCATGGTGTGGTCCTTTCGGGATCGGTGGGCGGCTCCTTGCTCCAGAGCACGTCGAAGTCACGTTCGACGCCGAGTACCTGGAACGCGCGACCGAGGCCGACGCAGAAGCCGATGGTCACGGTGAGTTCCAGAAGTTCGGTATCCGAATACACGGCGCGAAGTCGGTTCCAGAGTTCGTCGTCGATGGCGGTGTGATCGATGGCGAATCTTTCGGCGTACTCGGCGGCCAGGCGTTCGCGATCGGTGAAGTGGGAATTGTCGTGGTAGTGCTGAACGGAGTTGTACAGCTCATCGGTGAGTCCTTGCTGCATCGCCGATGCAGCGCGTGTATTCAGTCAAACGACACACTGGTTGAGTTGGGCGATTCGCATGCGGGCGACCTCACGCTCGCGAACGGCCAGACTCGACTGCGCGTACACCGCTTCGGTCATCGCGTGGACACCCAGGCCCATGTGTGGCGCGAGCTTCCACATGCGGACGGCCTCGAGGCCATCTCCTTCGGGGACATCGATGCGGGCCATGAATCCTCCTGAAACGTGAACGAACGAGTTCTAGCCGATGAGGCCGGGGTGGCTGACTTCCAGAACGGCGACCCGAACGGGAATGGCGCTCTGGACGACCATGCCGGTGATTCGGTCGTAACCCTGGTCGACCGAGACGAGTCGGTTGGTCGGTGAACCGATGTCGCGAACTTTCTCGTCGGTCAGGGTCGAGCCGCCCCACGAATGAGCCATGGAGATCACGCCCCGGCGGACGTCGGGAGCCGATGCGACGACGGCGTGCAGGCTGGCGCGAGGTGAGGTGATCTCGAGCAGGCCGCCATCGGCGATACCGATCTCGGCCATGTCGTCAGGATTCATGTAGGCATGATTGGTCGTTCCCTTGGCCGCCAGGCCGGGAAGTTCGGTGCCGAGCGAGTTGAGAACGTGCTTGAGTCGGCGGCTCACGAGTCGGAACGGGAAGGAGGACCATTCGTCGCTCACCGCGGCGGCCGCATCGGGCTCGTTGCGCACCTCGGTCAGTTCGATCACGATGTCGTCGGGGGCGAGAGTGAACTTCGCGGTGCACGATGGGTCGGCGGCATCGACGACGATCGCCAATTCGGGATGGATTTCCATGCGATGTCGTCGGATGTCGTCCATCGACATTCGCGATCCGGCGTAAGCGAGATCGAGAACCTCGTCGTCGGTGGGATGGTGATCGACCGGTGCCGCCCCACCAGGGAAGGCGAGAACGGTGCCGAGACGTCGACTGATCTCCCAGAAGACTTCCCACTCGTTGAGGACGTCGCCGGGGCGGGGCAGGACGGCCTCGGTGTAGTTGGTGTAGGGAGCCCGGAACCATCGATCCATGAGGTGTGGTACGTCGGCTCGTTCGAGGGACAGGGTCGGTGCGATGACGTAGTGAGCGAATTCGGCGGTGGCCGACATCCGATGGTCGACGACGACCAGCAATTCGAGATCCCGCATCGCGCGAATGGTGAGCTCCTGATCGGGCCAGGCGACGACCGGGTTCCCTCCGCTCACGACGAGCGCGCGGATCTGCCCGTCGCCCGGGGTGAGGATCTCTTCGGCGAGAGTCGTGGTGGGCATCTCGCCACGCATGCCACGAAGGTTTCGGAATCGCGATGACGGTCCGGGTGTCGGATTGCGCGGCGCGATGACTTGCGCTCGGCGAGGCATGTCGGGATACAGGAAACTTCCGCTCTCGATCCGATCGCCAGCTCGATTCACGCGACCGCAGATGGTGTTCAGCACGATGGCGAAATGCTCGGCCAGCCCGGAGTGGGGAGCCATGTTGGGGCCGGTTCCGCAGCCCGCCGTTCCGCGAGTACCGGCGGCGAACATTCGAGCCGCGGCGACGACGTCGTCGGCCGGTACGTCGCATCGCGCGGCGACGTACTCGAGGTCGAAGGGGCGAACGGAATCGATCAATGCACCGAGGTCACCGACCCATTCGTCGCAGAACTCATGGTCGAAGAGGTCCTCGTCGAGAACGATACGCGTGATCCCGGCGAGCAGAGTCGGGTCTTCCCCGGGCCGCACGGCCAGATGGATGTCGGCCTGCTGAGCGAATTCCGTGCGTCGGGGATCGATCACGATCAACTTGAGACCGCGTTGCTTCGCCTCGCGAAGTACGACGACGGGATTGGTTCCCTGCAGACCACCGAGTGGACCGAAACTCGACACCATCGGGTTGTATCCGACGGCGAGCAGGACGTCGGCGTCGGAGAAGTTGTGGTATCCAGCCTCCCAGATGCCCGTCCGGAACGGTGCGGTTCCCTTGGCCGGCTGATCGATCGTCACCGATGTGTAGAACGACGACGAGCCGAGTCCTTGGTGAAAAGCGCGTGCGGCGGGCACGGCGAGGGAGTTCTGGTATCCGCCGGTTCCGGTGTAACTGGCAACCGCATTCGGTCCGTGCCGCTCGATGATGGCGGCCAGCCGAGAGGCGATGTCGTCGAGGGCGTCGGACGACGCGATCGACTCGAAGGTTCCGTCGGTTCGCCGTCGTTGGGTGGTGGTGAGGCGAGCGGGATGAGAGATCTGATCGGGCAATTGGCGACCTTTGATGCAGGTGTAGCCACCGAAGAGCGGATCGTCGGGGACACCGCGAACCGCCGAGACGCGACCCATCTGAACGTCGACTTCGAGTGGGCAACTGGCATGGCACACGCGGCAGAAAGTGTGTTGAGTCGTCACCGCGTTCGGACTCGCACTCATCGGCGCCCCCATTCGTCGACACGGCCGTGATCGGACCGTGGCCTCGAAGCGACCCCCGTCGCTTCGGGATTCAAACTAATCCATCGGTAAGTTCGAAGCCAGACCCTGCTCCGTCGTGCGCCGGGTCGAGTCTGGTCGGTCGAGTCTGGTCAGTCGAGTCAGGTCAGTCGAGGCACGAAAGGTTGGAACCATGGTTCGGATAGATCCCGCGACACAGGAGAGGGTCGACGCGCTCATTGCCCGTGACCAGTCGGCGATCGCCTGTCCTTATCCGATCTTCTCCGAACTGCGGTCGGCCGAAGGTCTTGTCTACAACGAGTCACTCGGTGCATGGCTCGTCACGCGTTACGACGACGTGAGGGCAATCCTTCGGGACACGGAGCGGTTCTCGAGCCTGTTTCCGACCGGTCCCCAGCCGGGTGGTCAGTCGCTCATGAACGGAATCATGGCGTTGATGAAGGAGCCCGAGATGGCCGAAGTGCTCGGCTCGGTCTCGATGACGCGCGGTCGAGCCGCGGTTCTCCTGAACGCCGATCCACCCGAGCATCGACGTCAGCGCAAACTCGTCAATCCGGCCTTCCGCCCGGACCGAATCCGACAGCTCGAACCGTTGATTCGTTCGACGGCACTCTCCTTGATCGGCGATGCGGTCGAGGCTGTTCGTCGTGACGGTTGCGTCGACATCGTGGCCACGTTCGCCGTCGGTCTGCCGATGACGATCATCGCCCATGCTCTTGGAGTGCCGGACGACGATCTGGCGACTTTCAAACGATGGTCGGATGATCTCGTCATGCCGGTCGGCAATCATGATCCGTCCACTGAGCAGGTGCGCGGCTTCGTCCTGTCGACCAAGGCGTTCAATGAATACTTCTTGGCGCGAATCGCCGAACGGCGGGTCCAGCCGACCGACGACATCCTGTCGGACATCGCGAACGCAGTGATCGACGGCGAGGAGCTCACCGATGACGAACAACTGGGGATGTTGACCCAATTCCTCGTCGCCGGAAACGAGACGACCACCAAGTTGATCACCAACATCATTCGACATCTGGCTGAGGTGCCTGAACTCTTCTCCCGTCTGGCCGCCGACCGAACCCTCGTCGACGCGTTGGTGGAAGAGATGCTGCGAATCGAGGCGCCCGTCGGTGGGCTGTTCCGGCAGGCCAAGGTCGACGTCGTGATCGACGGCACTCCAATTGCGGCCGGTCAGCACCTGTGGTTGCTGTTCGCCTCGGCGAATCGCGACGAGTGCCGGTTCGCCGAACCCGACATCGTCGACGTCGATCGGGTCAACGTGAGGGAACATCTGGCCTTCGGGAACGGCGAGCACTTCTGTCCGGGAGCGGGGCTGGCCCGGGCCGAAGCCCGGATCGCCACCGAGGTGATCCTCGATCACCTTCCAGGTCTGCGCCTGGCCGAGGGCAACGACTTCCGATACGGCGACTCGTTCGTGCTGCGGGGGCTCGAGCGCTTGGTCGTGTCGGCGGAGTCGACCTGACCTCGCTGAATCCCAGGAGCATGGCGGGAAACTGACCGATGGATTAGTTTGACCGTGCTGGCGGATCGTCAGCGACTGGGGGAGTGATGGATCGAGGACAGCAGTCAGCCACGGCATTAGGGGCGACGTCGTGAGTCGGGCATTTCGTTTCGGAATTCAGGGATACGCACCGTCATCGGCCAAGGAGTGGCGAGAGACGGCGAAGAAGGCCGAAGACCTGGGCTACTCGTCGTTCCATCTCGCCGATCACGTGATCGGACCGGGTCCCGCGCTCACGCCGACCGGCCATCCGGTTCAAACGGTGGCGGCGATTCCCGCCATGGCGGTCGCGGCCGAGGCGACGTCCACCATCAAGATCGGCTGTCGAGTGCTGTGTGTCGACTACCGCAATCCGGTGATGTTGGCCAAGGAACTCGCCACCCTCGACTTCTTCTCCGACGGTCGACTCGAGATCGGCATCGGTGCGGGTTGGTTGCAGAACGAATACGACGCCATCGGTGTGCCGTTCGATCGAGCCGGTGTTCGACTCGATCGCATGGAAGAAGTGATCGACTTGCTTCGCGCGTCGTTCGCGCCGGGCGAGTTGAACATGAACGGTTCGCATGTGCACGCCGTCGGGTTCGAGGCCGTGCCGAAGCCGGTGAATCTTCGGCCGCCGCTCATGATCGGTGGTGGCGCCCAGCGTGTTCTCACGATCGCTGGACGTGAGGCCGACATCGTCAGCCTCAACTTCAACAATTCCACCGGACGGCTCGGACCGGAAGGAATCGGTTCCTCGACGGCCGAGCTCACCGAGCAGAAGATCCGGTGGGTGCGAGACGGGGCTGGATCGCGGTTCGCCGACATCGAACTCGAAATCGCGGCCTACTTCACCGTGGTCACCCCTGATGGAGAGGGGACTCGCGCCAAGATGGCTCCGATGTTCGGTATGACCCCCGAGGTGATGGCCGATCATCCGCACGTTCTCATCGGCTCGGTCGACGAGATCTGCGATCGACTCGTCGAGAGGCGTGAACGTTTCGGAATTTCCTACGTCTCGTTCGGGACCTCGAACATGGACGCCATCGCTCCCGTCGTCAGCCGCCTGAGCGGGAACTGAGAAAGGATTCGTCGTGACCGTCGATCTCAGCACTTTCAATCCATTCGATCCCAACACCATGCAGTGCCCGTTCCCGCACTACGCCAAGATGCGCGAAGACCAGGCCGTCTACGAGATTCCGGGCATGGGCATCAAGATGGTGACCCGGCATGATCTCGTGATGCAGACCCTTCGTGACCCGCAGACGTATTCGTCGGCGTTCGGCACGTCGAGCATGCCGATGTCGCAAGAGGTTCGCCAGCGGTTCGCCGAGGTCTTCGCCGAGGGCTATCCCCGCGTCGGGACGATGCTCACGGTCGATCAGCCCGACCACACGCGCTACCGACGACTGGTGTCGCGGGCCTTCCATCCGAAAGTCATCGCCGAACTCGAACCGACGGTTCGGGAGATCACCGTGCGACTCATCGATTCCTGGATCGACAAGGGTCGCATCGAGTTCGTGAGCGAGTTCGGGGTGCCACTTCCCGTTCAGGTGATCGCCAAGGCTCTGAACGTGCCCGATGATCGCCTGGCCGACTTCAAGCGCTGGTCGGATGATTCGATCGCTGGCATCGGCACCAACATCACGATCGACGAGCGGATCAGGGCCGAATACGGTGTCAACGAATTCCAGCACTATTTCGCCGAGCAGTTGAACAAGCGTCGGACCGATCCGCAGGACGACATCCTGACCAACCTGTTGAACGCCACGGTCGAGGACGACGATCCCGATGTGGCCGACAAGCGCCCCCTCGACATGCCCGAGATGCTCAGCATCATTCAGCAACTGCTCGTGGCCGGAAACGAGACCACGACCAAGATGCTGACCGAGATGATGCGGTTGTTGGCCGAGAACCCCGAGCAGTGGGACATGGTGAAGAAGGATCCGACACGTGTCGAGCGAATCGTCGAGGAAACCCTCCGACTCTCGACCCCGACGCAGGGGATGTGGCGAATCGTCACCGCCGACACCGAACTCGGTGGTCATGCACTGAAGAAGGGCGACCGGCTGATCATCGTCTTCTCGTCGGCCAACCGTGATGAGTGCCTGTACTCCGATCCCGACGCCTTCGATCCCGATCGCGAAAACCTCCGCGACCACCTCGCCTTCGGTAAGGGAATTCACTTCTGCCTCGGGGCGAACCTGTCACGACTCGAAGGCAAGGTCGCCCTCGAGGAGTTGTCGAAGCGGATCGATTCGTTCCGGCTCGCCGAATCGAACACGTTCGAGTACTTCCCCAGCTTCATGTTGCGTGGACTCATCAGTCTCGACGTCGAGTTCACGCCGGCCTCGGTGACGGCATGAGCGGACGGCTCGACGGGAAGATCGCGGTCGTCACTGGTTCGAGTCGCGGTATCGGCCGCGGCACCGCCATCGCGCTTGCCGAATTGGGGGCCACCGTCTACGTGACCGGCCGAACGACCGGGCCCGGGACGTTGTCGATCGACACCACGGTGAAGATGGTGAACGATGCCGGCGGCACGGGCATCGCGGTACCGGTCGACCATGGTGACGATGCGCAGATCGCAGCCCTCTTCGATCGGGTCGGCAACGATGTCGGCCGTCTCGACATCCTGGTGAACAACGTCTACAAGATTCCCGACCCGCCGGCATGGGGCGGAGGCTTCTGGGAGCACTCCGTGAACATCTGGGACGATCAGGTCGGCATCGGTCTGCGGGCCCACTACATCGCGTCGTGGCATGCCGCGCCGTTGCTGTTCGCATCGGGTCCGGGTGGAGCGATCTTCAACGTCTCGTCGCCGGGGGGTTCGTCGTACCACTTCAGCTCGTCCTACGGTGCGGGCAAGGCGGGCCTCGATCGATTGAGCGCCGACATGGCCATCGAATTGAAGCCGAAGGGCATCGCGTGCTGTTCGATCTACCCGGGCACCGTGGCCACCGAGTTCATCATGGAGTGGGCCGGCGAGCGGGGCAGTGACATGTCGAAGGCGCAGACACCGATCGGGGTCGGACGAGCGATCGCTGCGTTGGCCGTGGCACCCGATCTGATGGATCGCAGTGGCACGATCCAGTGGGTCGAGGACGTCTCCGAGCAATTCGACGTGCGCGACGAGAACGGACGCCTGGCCCCGAAATACCACTCGCGTCAACGCTGAGATCGAGCGTCGACCCGATCTCAGAATTCGAGTTGGAGACGGTCGACGCCGCGAATCGTGAGCCGATCACGCCAGGTGATCGGCCCGACGGATCGCATGGCCGGGAAACGTCTCACGAGTGAACCCACGGCGATCTCGGCTTCGAGAAGAGCGAGACTGGCCCCGAGGCAGTAATGGATGCCGCCGGCGAAGGCCAGATGGCGATTGGCGTTGGAGCGATCGAGGCGAAGTGTGTGCGGGTCGGCGAACACCGTCGGATCGTGATTGGCAGCTCCGAGAGCCGTCACGACGATGGTTCCTGGTTCGACGACGATGGGGCCGTCGAGGCCGTGGTACGTGACCGGAACCATCGGAACGCGAACCGTTTGTTGCACCGGACCATCGAAGCGCAGACATTCGTCGACGGCTCGACCGGCGACGGTCGGGTCGGTGCTCCATGCAGCGAGCTGATCGGGATGTCGGAGCAGTCCGTTCACCGAATTGCCGATCAGGTTCACCGTCGTTTCGTGTCCGGCGATGTAGAGCAGGACGACGAAACTGATGAGCTCGGGCATCGAGAGGGTGTCGCCCTGGTCCTCGACGGCGAGCAGGGCCGACAGGAGATCGGCACCAGGTGCACGTCGGCGTTGCTCGATGATGTCGATCAGGTATGGGATGAGTTCGGCAAAAGCTCGATCGACGAGTGAGAGGTCGTCGAGGGTCGACGTGGGTTCGAGGCTGAAGGTGATGATCTGACTCCAGTCGCGGAGTTCCTCGGCTCGATCGGTCGGCATGTCGAGAAGATCGGAGATCACCTGGAACGGGATGGGGAAAGCCAGTTCGTCGACGAGCTCGATGCCGCCGCGCCGGGCGGCCCGGTCGAGGACGTCGTCGACGAGCTGTTGAATGCGCGGCCGGAGGCGCTCGATCGACGAGGGAGTGAAGGCTTTGCTGACGAGACGGCGCAGGCGGGTGTGATCAGGAGGATCGAGATTGAGAATCGACTTGGTGGCGTTGCGATCCTGACGGCGCGCTCGCTTCGCCTTGCCGATCTCGTCGGTCGGTTCGTTTCCGTTGGCCTCGATGTCTCGACTGAAATCGTTGCTTCGTAGGGTGAAAGCGACGTCGTCGTACCGAGTGAGCACGACGGTGTCGAGTGGTGTTCGGTGCACGGGATCGAGTTCGCGGAGCGTGTCGTAGAACGGATACGGATCGGCGCGAAAGGCCGGATCGAACGGATCGAAGGCGGGGCGTCGGTCTGAGCCCGTCATCGCGTGGTCACGGCTTGGGTGAGTGCGTCGACGACTCGATCGATCTCGTCGTCGGTGATGACGAGGGGAGGGCAGAAGGTGTTGGTATCGGTCCCCACCGCGCGGGTGATCACGCCGAGGTCGAGCATGCGGTCGCGGACGATCACGGGGTCGACGCCGGGCTTCTGGGCGACCGCCCACACCGCGCCGTCGCCGCGAACGCCAGCGATCAGGTCGTCGGAGGCGAGAGAATGAAGTCCGGCCGACAAACGGCGACCAATGTGATGGGCACGCTTGACCAAAGCCTCGCGCTCGATGATGTCGATATTGACGAGAGCAGCTCGACACGCCGTTGGGTGGCCGGAATAGGTGAATCCGGTGCGGAGGAAGAAGTTGGGGTCGGCCTCCAGCGGTGCGCGCACGGCCGGCCCGACGAAGACTCCGCCGAGGGGCTGGTACCCGGACGTCACCGCTTTGGCGAAGGTGACGAGGTCGGGGCGCACGCCGAAACGATGCGCGGCGAACCAATGGCCGAGTCGTCCGAAACCGCTGATGACTTCGTCGTAGATCAAGAAGGCGCCGTGCTGGTCGCACAATCGGCGAACGCTCTCGAG
>VFQT010001770.1_pt1 | contig 24480 bp, 19 predicted proteins | sample 3512381 | NCBI WGS metagenome assembly VFQT01 (sample SAMN10412376, study PRJNA504923) | tailings metagenome | isolation source: Relicate 2 Philex TSF3 active mining site | place: Philippines: Tuba, Benguet | collected 2017-08-29
CCTTCTGCGTCCGGTGGTAGAGTCGAAATGCGGCCCAGACCCAGAGGAGGCCGAGGGTCCAGCCGGCGAGGACGTCGGTGGGGTAGTGCACTCCCATGCAGATTCGGCTGAGACCGACAACGAAGGAGATTCCAAGCGGCAGCAGGGTCAGCAGCCTCTGAAGGTGACGCTCGCGTGTTCGTGTCGAAAGAAGCAGGCCGATCGTCAGAAACACAATCACCGACATCATGGCATGAGAGCTCGGAAAGCTGGTCGCGCCTGACACGTGGGACAAATGCGGAACGAGAGCCGGGCGTTCTCGCTGAACGACGTTCTTCAGGATAGCTCCAAGGAAGTAACCGCTGACCGTAATCGCCACAAAGAAGCGGAACGCCTCGCGACTCAATTCGGCTCGAAAGAACAGCGCGAACGTCACCGTGGTCAGCAGCAGCACGGCGTAGCCACCGAGCCCGGTAAAGTCTCGCATGGATTCTTCGACAAACGGAGGACCAATCATGCGCGAGGGATTTTCAGGATCTCGAAGCATCAGGATCGTTCGGTGATCCAGATCATCCTCCTTCCGTTGCGCGAGACCATCCGCCAGCTCAAACGCAAGGGCGCCGAGCAGAACCACGACGAAGACTCGAGGAACAATCGGAAGAAAGGGTGGCTGTCGCATGATCCGGGATCGATGAAAGTCAGAGACGGGATGGCGTCAATCTGTCGACTACTGAGCGGGTGTGTGGCTGCTTCCCGGAGGAGCTTCGCGTCTTCTTCGTCGCAGCTCATTCAGGCGCTCACGAAACTCCTGTTCGCGACCGCGGTCGACGGGCTGATAATATTCCTTTTCGACCCCCAGATAATCCTGGTTCACCCAGCCATCCGCAGACTCATGAGCATATTGATAACCCTTGCCGTGCCCCAGGCGCGCTGCTCCGACATAATGCCCGTCTCGAAGATGCATCGGGACTGGAACGACGGAATTCTGTCGGATGTCCGCCAGAGCCGCATCGATGGCAACATAGGACGCATTCGACTTGGGAGCACATGCCAGGTACGTCGTCGCCTGAGCCAGGTTGATGCGACATTCGGGCATGCCGATTGTTTCCGTCGCCTGGTATGCTGCCATGGCAATCGGCAGTCCCATCGGGTCCGCATTGCCGATATCTTCGGAAGCTGCAATGACCAGACGTCGTGCAACGAAACGAGGATCTTCGCCGGACTCCAGCATGCGAGCCAGCCAGTACAGAGCGGCGTCCGGATCGCTTCCACGGATGCTCTTGATGAACGCTGACGCCACGTCGTAATGATCATCGCCGGTAGGATCGAACCGGACGACTCGCCGCTGCATCGACTCCTGAGCCACCGCCAGGTCCACGATCTTTGTTGTTCGCGACACGGACAGAACGGCAATCTCCAGCGCGGTCAGGCATCGTCGTCCATCGCCGTCAGTCAGTGTTGCCAGGAAGTCGAAGGCCTCATCGGTCACGGACACTTTCAGGTTCCCGAGTCCTCGACGAACATCCGCCAGCGCACGTTTCATCAGGGTAAGCAGATCATCCTTAGCGAGTTCCCTGAATTCGAACACCTGGCTTCGACTAATGAGCGGCGCGACGAGCGAGAAGAACGGATTCGCTGTCGTTGCGCCGATCAGTGAGATCACTCCTGCTTCAACATCCGGCAGAAGTATGTCCTGCTGACTGCGGCTGAAGCGATGAAGTTCGTCGATGAACAGAACGGTCTGGGTTCCGTCCGCGGAGAGACGATCGGCCGCTGCCTGGAGAACATCACGCACTTCACGGACACCAACGGTTGTCGCGTTGAGCCGTTCGAAGTGTCGGCGCGTCTGTCTGGCGATGAGTTCCGCCAGGGTTGTCTTTCCGGTTCCCGGCGGGCCGTAGAAAATCATGGAGCCGATACGATCGGCATCCAGCATTCGGCGCAGTAGTTTTCCGTCGCCCAGAATATGTGTCTGGCCACAGAATTCCTGAAGGCTTGTCGGGCGCATGCGAGCTGCAAGCGGGCGAGCATTCTCGCGGTTCTGTTGTTCGGCGGCGGCGAAGAGGTTCATGGAGGCAAGTCTGCGAAACATCGACGGCGGGACAGCGAATGTGTAGAGATGCGGATTCTGAGCGATCGTCCGCCGCTTGTCATCTCAGTGTAGAGCGGCGGTTCTCAGCCGCTGATTCGCGAATGTACTTGATGCCTGAGCTACTCTGCCCATGGAACACATCGGCCGTTTCCGCGTTTCCACGGTCACCTGCATTCCGGTGGCAACTCGTTCGGTCGCTGGTCGCGGCGGGGCCGCGAAGTGCCGCTCGGCAAGCGGCACCTACAATGCAAAAAGGGTCGAAGAACCTGGTTCTTCGACCCTCGGGAGGTATCGGCATTTCGGAACGTCGGAGTGACAGCGAACCGTATCAGACTCGACCGGCCAGCAGTGTGCCGCCGGTGTAACGAGGGATATCGACGCCATACTTGACGGCTTCCACGACCGCGGGAGACGGGTTTTTGGGACCGCACACCTGAACGTCGCTGAAGCGAAGTCGGTCAGGCCCGTTTTCCGTGAAGAGATTCACGCAGATGTTCAGAACTTCGCTGAGATTGCCCAGGATGTTCTCACCGACGTTTCCGGCCTTCGTTGCTTCATTGGCAACGCCTGACGGAATCATCGACATTGCGGCGCCCATGGAGTTTGCCAGAGCGAGATCGCACACGAGAACTCGCTGCACATTGTTGGCATCGTCAACATAGCGGGCCACGACATGTGGTTTGGCCACGTCAGGACCATTCGGAGCCTTGCGGGCTTCGACCTGATTTCCCAGCAGGCACTGCATTAGTTTTTCAACAGTATCCAGAGTTGGAAGTGGATTGCTGCTCACAAATCACCTCAATGTTGTTCAGTCAGGGGCATCCGCCCCGAGAATGGAATCGATAAATAGTTGGAGCCACGGGAGATCACGAGAGCCACGTTTCTATGCGCCGGCGTGCAGAACCGAGAAGTCGATGAATGCGGACCGGCAATGTCCGAGGCTACGCCAGTAGCGGGCTGAGAGCGGCCTCGAAAGCTCCTGGCGTGAATGGCTTCACGATGAAGAACTTTGCGCCGGCATCTTCTGCTTCTTTGCGAACTTCCGGACTGCATTCGGACGTTACGAAGCCGAACAGGACATCGTTTCCGCCAGCGCGAAGGTTCTTGAGCAGGTCGATGCCCTTCATCTCGGGCATGTTCCAGTCGCTCAGAATGGCATGTGGCTTTTCGTCAGCCACCATGGCCAGAGCTTCGACGCCATTATTGGCTTCGATGGTTGTCAGATTGCTGATCCCGGCCTGCTTCAGAGTCCGGATCACAATCATGCGCATAGCTTTGCTGTCATCAACGACGAGAACTTTCATGAGTACTTCCCCCCCCGAGAATCGCTCCGCAGAGCGTGAGATTTCAAATGATGGACCAAACGACCATGAATTCAGGATTACGATTCGCAGCGTGAGCGATCGAAGACTCGCACAATCAGCGGATCACCCTGACAGTTATTGGAGATTTCGAGCCCCTTGAAGTTGGCATCGAACGGAGCGGAACCAGTTGCTTCGCCGACGCACGGCAGTGACAGGCTGGAGTCGCCTTCGACGATCCCTTTGAGGTTCCCGCCGACCATGTTGACGATTTCCCCGACAGCATCCCGAATTTCGGCTTCTGTCAGTTCATCTTCACTCATGGCGAACATCGTGGACGCGATGGCCTTTGCTGTCTTGCGCGGAGCAAGCACCTGAACCAGGGAGTCCCAGCCGCCGGAGATTTTCACAACGGCGGAGAGAGCATCTCCGGTTTCATCGCTGTTCTTTTCTGAAGGCTCAACTTCGAGCCCCAGCATACCCGAGCAGACATCAGTCACGACCTGCTGCAGCGTCTGTTGGTCGATCGTCATAAAGCAGTCCTAACAAGGGCTGAAAACCCTGACCCAAAGGAGCCTGTCGGCTCGTTGCCAAGTCATCGCTCACACTGTTCGCTTATCGCAAACATGCACGCACCGTGCGCGCCAGAAACATGTCAGATTCAGGTTGTGACCGGTCTGAAACAGACGGTCTTGCCGATTGGTTCCCGGAGGAAAGGAACATTCAGGTTGATGAGCGTCTCGCCGCCTCCAAGGAACAGGTACCCGTCGGGACGCATCACTTTCGCGATTCGAGTCAGAATGCGTTCCTTGGAAGGCTGGTCGAAATAGATCAGCACGTTCCTGAGGAACACTACGTCATAGAATGTGGTGGTGGGCCATGCACCAGTCAGATTCATTCGACGTGCATCGATCAGTCTTCGGAGTTCCGGCTTAGCACGCCAGTTGGCTCCGCTGCGGTCGAAATGTTTGACCAGCAGCGCCGTTGGAAGGCCTCGGTTCATCTCGAACTGAGAGTAGGAACCGTCTGCAGTTCGCTTGACCATTTCTTCTGAAAGGTCTGTCGCAAGGATCTTTACGTTCCATGAATTCAGTTCATTGAAGAACTCACGAATCGTCAGAGCGATGCTGTATGGTTCCTGTCCGCTGGAACTGGCTCCGCACCAGATGTTGATGGACTTCGTTGCTGTTCGTTTCTGAATCAGAGTGGGAAGGATGTCAGTGCGAAGAGCTTCGAAAGGAGCACCGTCACGAAAGAAGCTGGTTTCGTTGATTGTCATTGCTTCGGCAATACGCTCAGGGAGGTATCCACCGGGCTGCTTTTTCAGTTCAGCAACAAGAGCATTAACGCTTGGAAGACCAACAGATTTTGCGACAGGTGCCAGACGTGACTCCAGCAGATAATCCTGATTGGCAGAGATCACGTTGCCGGATCGTTCGGCAATGATCTGCTTCAGGTAGGCGATTTCGACGGGTGCCAGTGGCATAGCGTGGATCCACTTCACAGTTGAGTGGTAGGGACTTTGTAGAATCAGTCATCAGGCTCAGGATGTGTCAGGTTTCGAGGTTGCTGGATCAGTGAATGACGTTGTCAGGCGTTAACAAGTGCGCCCTGAGAACCTCGGATTCGGGTGACGATGGCGGCGGCCATGTCCTTCAGATTCAGGACAGAATCTGCCAGGCCTGCTTCCGCCACGGACCGGGGCATTCCCCAGACGACTGAGGATGCTTCATCCTGAGCATAGATCGTTGCACCACATTTCTGCAGAACCTGGCAACCAGCCGTGCCGTCTCGCCCCATACCTGTCAGCACAGCAGCCAGAGCCTGGTTGCCGTACACGTTGGCGACAGAGCGGAACAGAACGTCAACAGCTGGCCGGCAGGAATTTTCAGGAGCCTGCTGATTGGTTCGGATCAGAGTGTCAGTACCTTCGCGAGAGACAGTCATGTGGAAATCACCCGGAGCGATCCACACTTCGTTGGCACGCAGCGGAGCCCCGTCCATTCCTTCGCGGACTTTCAGTCTTGATCCCCGGTCAAGGCGTTCGGCGAGAAGCTGCGTGAACACCGGTGGCATGTGCTGTACGATCACGACCGGAACACCAAGATCACCAGGAAGCAGGCCGATCAGTTCAGCAAGAGCGTTCGGCCCGCCGGTTGACGAGCCGATTGCCAGGACACTCACCGCGCCGGCTCGCCGACGCGGAGTTGTCGACGGCATGGCGGGAGTTGTGACTCTCGGAGTATTGATGGTAAACGATGAGGAACCTCGCAGTGAGATCGGCGGTGCCGGAGCCGCTGGTGCGGGAGTCGCGACAGGCGCCGACTGAATTGAAGGCGTCGTTTCACGTGTGATCGTTGGAGCCGCACTCTTCTTTTCGTGGCGATCCTTGTACCGCTTGCCCCAGGTGCGAAGCTTTGGAATCACTTCGCTTCGAAGGTACTGAATGGCCTTATCGAGGTGACCGACACCGGTAGGTTTTGCAGCATAGTCGGTTGCCCCTGCGGACAGAGCATCCAGCGTTGCTTCCCCGCCCTTCACGGTCAGTGTGCTGAACATGATGATCGGCACAGAATCGTTCAGTGCACGAATGGCCTTCAGTGCACCGATGCCGTTCAGGTTTGGCATGTCGACGTCCAGCATGACCACATCAGGACTCTGAGCCTTGAAGAAGGCAACGGCTTCGTTGCCGTCCGTGGCCGCACCAACGATTTCGAGATCCTGCTCGGCACTGATGGATTCCGTGACGATTCGACGAGTCACGCTTGAGTCATCAGCAACGAGGATACGAATCAGATTTCCCATTTCGGTTCTCCGCGGGTACAGGCCCGCAAGAAAAGACAGTTTGTAAAATTCCTGAGATGCCGTGTCGTTTGTTACAGCGACATGGCGAGATGAGCTTCGCGGCAGACCATTTTCATCATGTCTGCGTGAGTTTCGCGAATACGGGCAATCGCGTTTGGAAGGCCGTTGGCCGCAAGTACGCTGATTGCTTCGTTGGATTCAATGTCGTATCCGTCAGATGTTCCGTGGTTCTGAAGGAAATTGGCCATGTGGTCGCAGACAGCGATCAGAGCAACCAGTCGCTTGCTGTGAGATGCCGCTGCGGGCCGGTGGTGATAGCGAATGACTTCAGTGAATTCGGGAGGAAGCTGATTCTGCTGAGCCAGCCAGACACCGGCTTCGCAATGATCTGAACCGATCACCTGCTGTTCGTGAATCAGAGTTTCCACACTTTCTTCGAAGTGCATCGGGTCAATTTCGGAGAACTTCTGAGGGAGGCAGACTGCCAGCAGGATGCGTCCAACATCGTGAATCAATCCGGCAGCAAATTCTTCACCCTGAAATCCTGCGCTGACGACTCGATTCACACAGATGGCCAGCAAGCCGGTCGTGACACCGTGTTTGGTCAGACCGTCACGAATCCATTCCTCTTCCAGAGTCAGCTTCTTCATCAGAGCCGCCATGCCGGTGGAGAGGATCAGATTTCGGCACTGGCGGAATCCCAGTTTGATGACCGCCTGATTCAGAGTTCGAACTTTCTGGCCACTGCTGGCGAACATGGCGGAGTTGGCCATGCCCAGCATGTCTGTTGCGAGTTTCGTGTCTCGTTCCACAACGGCAGCAAATTCTGAGATCGTGCATTCAGGATCTCGAGTAATCTCGAGAGCCTTGACGGCAACGGCCGGAAGCATTTGAAGATTGTGAGCACGATTGCGGAAAGCTGCGGACAGCTCCGGCGTAATCGGGCGGGCAACAAAGGGTGTCGTGACGCTCATGATGCAGGACCTTAGAGGGCGGCTCAGCCTCAATGGATTGTTTCGTACGTCCGGAGAACAACTTAGTTCGTAACAGGGAGCTGCATGGAAACACCGATCAGTCGGAGCTTCTCCAGCAGGATGTCCCGCGTAAATGGCTTCATCACAAACTCGTCAACACCCGCCATCAGGGCTCGCGCCATTTGCGCTGGTTCTGTTTCGGTTGTGACCATCATCAGCTTGAGATGGCGATCCGGTTCCTGTTTGCGAACCGTCTTGACAAAGTCCAGACCGTTCATCACCGGCATGTTCCAGTCGACCAGGCAAAGTTCGACTTCGTCACGTTTCTCGTTTAGAAGTTCGAGGCCCTCCTGTCCGTGTCCTGCCTCCAGAATCTGGAACCCAAGTGGTTCCACAATCTGACGGAGGATTTTTCTCATCGCCCGAGAGTCATCAATGATCAGTGCGTACATGGAAACTCCATTGGAACAGTTGCGTCTGCAGTGAGCTGACACAGGTCTTGGGTGAATCAACCGATGGGTATTCGAAGCCTGGCACGAAAACTCATTTTCGGCCTCTGGCCTTTTCAAAAAACAGGTCTGCTGCGGGAACACCGAAATGGGTAAAAGTCCTGCCCTAAGTACGTGGCTCGTGTCTCCGACGCGAGTAATAAGCGTGGTTCGTGTCTCCGACGCGAAGGTTCCCGCCACGGAGTGACGGGCTACTGTGGACGGGTTACTTTGTTACGCGAAACTCAATGAAGCCTGAGGCAGAGACGAAGTGGCGTTTGTGCTCTTTGCACCACCATTTGCATCTCGCATCAGTGTGTCGGCCGTTTCCTTCATGTTGCGGCTTGCTGACGCAATTTCTTCGATGCTGCGAGCCAGCTGCAGAGTCATGTCTGACTGCTGAGTGACTGCGGCGACGATATCGGACTGAGACTGTGAAATGGCTTTCACAACCTCGTTGACGTTTTCCATGGAACTGAGGGCGGAGGATGTTTCGCCCTGGATTGATTCAATCTGATGGATGATGGATCGAGCGGCTTCGTGAGTCTGTGACGCCAGTTCCTTTACTTCCCGGGCGACCACAGCAAACCCGGCTCCCGCATCGCCGGCTCGAGCGGCTTCAATCGTTGCGTTCAGAGCCAGCAGGTTTGTCTGGTGAGTAATCTTCTGAATGAGCTGAATCACTTCTCCGATCTGGTTGCTGCTGGCACCAAGGCGGTGCAGAACATCGGTTGTGCGATCCACAGAGTCGCGGGCCGTGGTGCAGACATGTTCTGCCTGTGTAGCGCTCTGAGTGATCTCACGGATGCTGGCATCCAGCTGCTGGACCGAGGCTGAAACGCACGTCAGAGAATTGCTTGTTGTCCCTGCCTGATCCAGCATGGACTTCGCCTGCAACTGCAGCGGAGCAATTGTGCTTCGAACCAGCATGGTGCCAAGAAGGAAGACGATTACCGAAGTTCCGATAACGACACCCCAGCAGTATCGGACGCTGGAAGTCAAGGCCGCTCTGGCGTCACTCTCAGTGACGGCATTGGTGTCATTCGTCATCTTCACCAGTTCATCAACAGCCAGACGGTGCTGTTCATAGGAAGCGAACAGGTTGGTGTTCAGGATCTCCCGGGCCTTTGCTGCATCTGCGGCCTGACATGCCGGAATAAAGCTCTCAGTCGCAGTTCGATACCATTCACGAGCCGGCATACTCAGCCCGTTCAGCATCAGGTCTCGCTGTCCTTCTGAGGTCAGGTTCTCCGTCCAGTATTCCTGCCGGTCTTCAAACTCCTTCTGAAGCTGAAGGATTCTGGCAGACAGCCTGGCCACATCAGCCGAGGCGCGGTTGTCCACCGCGTTCAGCAGCTGAAATGCCACAAGCTGCGATTCCACGATGTACTCAGGGGGCGGAAGAATATCGGCGATGACATCCTTTCCCTGCACGATGGAACCAAAAACTGGTCCCATGACCGAGTACTGATTCAGACTTCGATAGAAGCCGACGCTGCTGATGAGCATGCCGACCATTGCAACCAGGAGGATGCACTGAAGTCGTCGGCCAATGGAGATGTTTCGAATCATGGAAAGTCACCTGAGGCTGCAAACAAGGATGTCATTTCCGGACGAAAAAACAGTCACTTCAAAGCAAAGATCACGAGTCAACGGGGCTGAGCCATTCGCACAGCCCCTGATTCACAACTGTCAGCTCATTTCGAAGGCACGGCCGGATCGGGGTGAGGATGTACGATCGGCAGAGTTCTTTCGAGCAGGCGTTTCATTGAACTCGGTTACGGCACCGACAAGCTTCAGCAGCTCATCAGCCATCTCTTCGATATCGCCAGCCGCTCGGAGTGTTTCATCCGTTCCCTTCGAGGTGGATTCAGCAGCACTGGCAACCAGCGTAATGTTGCGGGCAATTTCACCGCTGCCAGCAGCCACTTCAGAAATGTTGCGGCTGATTTCACCGGTCATTGCGGACTGTTCTTCAACAGCACTTGCAATGGCGTTCTGTGTTTCGTTGATCTGTCGAATAATTCCGGAGACCTGACCGATGGCGTCAATCGCCTGCTGAGTATCATCCTGGATCATTGCGATCTTGCGGATGATGTCTTCAGTGGCCTGGCTGGTCTGCTTTGCCAGTTCTTTGACTTCGTTGGCAACAACTGCGAATCCCTTGCCCGCTTCACCGGCTCGGGCTGCTTCGATTGTCGCGTTCAATGCCAGCAGGTTGGTCTGTTCTGCGATGGAGTTAATGACCTTGATCACGTTTCCGATTTCAACACTGCTTTCACCCAGTTTGGTGACCGTTGCCGTCGTGCGATTTGCCGCATCGACGGCCTGGCCCGCAACCGTGGCAGCGTTGGAGGTGTTTCCGGAGATTTCCTTGATGCTTGTGTTGAACTCATTCACGGCCTGTGACAGAGCCTGAGCATTTGTGCTGACCTGTTCGGCCGCACCGCTGGCGAGGGTCGCCTGATGAGTCGTCTCATGAGCGTTGGTTCGCATCTGATGACCGACGGTCACCAGGTCATTGCGAGCGAGGTTCTTCATTGCGAAAGCAGAGCGACGCAGAGAGTGAGCAACTTCTCGTGAGGTGTACCAGCCGAATGCTCCGCAGCCCAGGACAACAGATGCTGCAAGGCCAATGGTCCACCATGTGGCACTGTCAACGTAAGCGACCGTGGAAGCCTCCTGAGCAGCCGCTTTTTCGGTGACAAGACTGACAACATCGCGAATCGCCGCAGCATGCTTCTCAAACAGTGGTTCCAGTTCAGCGTTCAGAATCACAGAGGCTTCTGCGACTTTGCCCCCTTCAATCGCTGGCAGGAACTTCTCTTCGGCAGAAGCGTAGAACTTCACAACCGGTTCATGGCAGTCTTCCATCAGCTTCTTGCGAATGCTGTCTGAAGGAAGCGCCTTCTCCCAGTGCGAATGACGTTCATCATACTCCTTTGAGAGTCGATGCATGTCGCTGATGAGTTCCGGAATCTCCTCCTTTGCGTTGGCGTCCGCCCGCTCTGCGGCCTCCTGCAGATGTCGAACCGTCAGATAGGACTCAATGATGTAGTGTGGCGGAGGCAGGATGTCAGCGAGCAGATCCTTGCTTTGGACGATGTCCTGATACAGGGGACCTGTGACCTTGGCTTCGTCCAGCGTGTTATGAGTCCACAGGCCGTAGCCAATGAGACCCGCTGAGAATACGCCGGTCAAAACCAGGATCTTGACTGGAACCGTCAGGTTGCGAAGAAACATTGATGAAAACTCCAGAATCGGTACTTAACAAAAAAGACACTACCGGCAGGTTCCGGTCACCAGTTTGACGCCTGCTGGTCAGAGCCAGGTCTGCTCTGCCAGAATTTCATTCCCCTGTCAGTCGCCCGCACAGAGCACGACTGTTATAGAGAATGCTGTGAATCGTTCGGCCAATCTCCTCGGTTGCAGTTTTCTGCTGTCCAACTGCTCCCGCGATTGCCGTTTGTGAGTTTTCAATTTTCTGCACGACGTCGCTGACGCTCTGCAAATCTGCAAGCAGTTCATGCGAAGCCGACTGTATCGCCGTTACTTTTTCCGTGATGGCGGTGGTTGCTTTAGAAGTCTCGCGAGCCAATTCCTTCACTTCACCGGCGACCACTGCGAACCCTTTGCCGGTATCTCCGGCTCGAGCTGCTTCAATGGTTGCGTTCAGGGCCAGAAGATTTGTCTGCTCAGCGATTGCTTCAATCAGCTGGACGATCTCTCCAATCTCGGTACTGCTCTGGTTCAGTGTTGTTCCGCGAGCATTGGTATGAACAATTCGACCGACCACATCGTGTGCAAATCCGGAAGCGTGTTCTGCCCCCAAGCTGATGTCTTTGATGTTCGCCGATAGTTCTTCCACTGCACTCGCGATCCCTGCCGTGCTGTCTGTGATTTCCTTGGAGATCTCCGTTCCAATTTCTGCTGATGCTGACCGAAGATCGAGCTTCACGGAATGAAGCACAACCAGTGACAGAGCCCCGCAGACTGCAAAGCAAATCAGAACAGACCACAGGGCACTCGATCGGGTTTTCTGAGCAGCCGCATCAACGGTCGCCAGTGTCGTGACGATTTCGAAGGCGGCATGCAAATCACCTTCCTTGAATCCCTCCATCTTCATTCCCGTCACATCAGTTCCATCTTCGGTTCCCCAGAGTTCCTTTGAAGTGGACGGATCGCCGTGACACATCAGACAGGACTTGGCGAATCGGACCGGCCGAAAGTAGTGAAGAGTGTTGGTCTCTTCATTGACGGCCACATATTCGGGAGCATCAGAGGAGCTCAGGTAGCGAAGTGCATCGGCTTCAAATGCTGTTGGCTTGTTGATTGGATTCCGAGCATTCAGGGACGGGACCCGAAACTCGAAGTCCGCCTGTTCGCTCGCGTGCTGAATGGAATTCATCGAAGACACAATTGGAACAACAGACATGACGCGGTCCATCTGGCCCCCGTCGGCCCATTGTTTCAGTTCACTGGTCTTGAACTGAGTAACGCTCTTTTCCACGTGTTCACGGACAGATTCTGCAGACAGACACAACGCTCGTGCACGACTGGTGCTGGCATCGATAGCGTTCTGACGCATTTCGCCACACTGGCGAAGTGTGATCATTCCAATGAATAGCGATGGGATCACCACGGCAACCAGTGGGATGCGAACGATTTGAGGAATCTTCTGGAACACCCGTAACATGAACGTACTCCGCAAGTATCCTGTGACCTGATTTCTCAGAACGACAGGGACTGACTCACACTTGCCAGTTTGGGGCGGCATTTCCCGCTGGCCGAGGATGAAAACTCAACACTCGATGTCATTTCCTGGGAGTACGTTGAATCGTTACCAAATGGCGATGCAGGACCGTTGTTCCAGTCCTGAGCACCGATGCCTGTTTCCAGTGCCAGTTCGCTGGCGTGACGGCTGAGTTCCAGAACGATGGCTCGCTGTTCTTCAACAGCCGATGCGATCATGTCCTGAGACTCAACACATTGTTTCATCAGATTCAGCAGCTGAGTTGTGCTGTCGATCGTCTCGCCGCTGGATGACTGGATGACACGAACGCGGTCGATCACCTTCGTTGATGTCATGCGAGTATCATTCGCAAGCTGCTTGACTTCGTTGGCGACAACCGAAAAGCCTTTGCCAGCTTCACCGGCCCGGGCAGATTCGATTGTGGCATTCAGAGCCAGCAGATTGGTCTGTTCTGAAATCGTCGTAATTTCGCCAACCAGTTCCGTGACCGATGCCGTGTGTTCTCCCAGTGATGCAACAATGGATGAAGACGTCTCGGCGTGCTGCAGAGCCTGCTGCAGAGCGGTTCCGGCAGAAATGGAGTTGCGGGAGATCTCATCAATGCTGTTGGCAGTCTGATTTGCCATCGTAGCGAGCTGCTGCGAATAGCCCTGAATTTTGGAAGCTCGTGACGTTGCTTCTGACTTCAGGGACTGAACCTGTTTCCGAAGTTTATGAGTGATGGCCACACTGAATGCGGTGCAGATGATGAAGTTCACGAGGAACGACCATTGAGCGGCTGAAGAGACAAGGCTGATGGCTTCGATGACCGCTTCCGTCTTCTCCGCTTCCAGTGTCGCTCTGGCTGACTTTTCGGCGTCCCAGACCGGAATCATGACGGCGACGTACATGGACGCAGCCGCAGCGAGGATCAGAGTCCAGCGAACGCCGGGATTCTTCTGTAGTCGTTTCATAGAAGTGCACTCAAAGAGAAGAATGAAGTCGTAAGGTCCGGGGAGAACTGAAGGCCAAAGTACCCTGAAGCAGCTGCTAGGCAGCCAGTCGAATGGCGACGTCCAGATTCAGCACCAGCAGAAGCCGGCCGTCGAGCTTGTAAGAGCCGGAAATCAGCTCGCGGTGAATCCCCTGAAGAGTTTCCGGTGGCGGTTCGAACTGATCGCCATCAACGACCAGAACATCGCCGATCTCATTGACAAGGAGACTGACCGGACCGTCAGGCGTGCGAACCACCACGTTCATCAGTGGTTCACTGCCTTCGGTTGATCCGAGGTTCAGCCGACGGCGCATGTCCAGTGCCGTCACGATCTGTCCTCGAAGGTTCATCAGTCCTCGTACAACTTCCTGTGACCCGGGGATTCGAGTCATCTTCTGAGCTCGAATCACTTCCTGAACACGGTGCACTTCGACTCCCAGGTAAATGGAGCCGACTCGAAATGTGCAGTAGGAGTTTGTTTGCATGGTGTCGTCCGTTGATGAAATCAGATCCGGGAAACTCAACGTATGGAATGTGCTGTCTGCTTCGCTCAGGCGTTCATTGCAACCTGAGCAAGATTGACGACTCGAGTGACACGACCCGCGATGATGCGTGTATCACCCTCGCTCTTGTCAAACTGGCTTTCGGCCTGACTGACGATGTCGACGATACGGCCAACCGCGACACCGACATTGCGATTGCCGTCGTTGTAAACCACCAGCGAGATGCTGCCGTGTTCGTTTGGCTCGACCTGACCGAAGTCGTTCAGCGACACCAGCGGCATGATCTGACCGCGGTACTGAACCACCTGCTGTCGTCCGGTCTTCTCGATGGCATCCGTTCGGACTTCTTCCAGTCGTGCGACCGTCGAAAGCTGAATGGCGGCGCGAGTGCCGTCCTGAGGATCGACGATGAGCCACGAGTCACCGACGCGTGACTGCTCATTGCGGCCTTCAGAGCTGTCGATAAGTGAACGTGTTCCGTGCTGGCTGAGTACGTGTGACTGCTGAGCGATTCCGATCACGTCCAGAATCAGCGAGACGGTTCCGTCACCCATGATGGTTGAACCAGCATAGGTGGCGATTCCCTTAATATGCTGGCCTAGAGGCTTCACAACGATTTCCTGAGTATCATTGATGTGGTCGACCACCAGTCCGAACTGACGGTCTTCCGCCTGAAGAACGACGATGTTGACGATGTCAGCAGACTGTCGTTCTTCCTGAGTTCGACGATGACGCAGTCCGAGCTCCTCGTCCAGGTAGACGAGCGGCAGCAGCTGGCCTCGCAGCCGGTACACGGGAACGGAGTGCATCAGTTCGATGTCATGGCTTGCCCGGTCACCTTCCAGTCGCACAAGTTCCAGCAGGCTGACCTGAGGAATGCAGTAACGATCGTTGTCGCAGGTCACGACAAGAGCCGGTACGATGGCAAGGGTGAGAGGAATCTTGATTCGAAGCGTTGTGCCCTGTCCCATCGTGCTGTGGATGTCCAGGGTTCCGCCAATCTTCTCGACGTTGGTCTTCACAACGTCCATGCCGACGCCGCGTCCGGAGACGTTCGTCACCTTTGGAGCTGTTGAAAACCCCGGCAGCAGAATCAGCTGAATGGCTTCCCGGTCAGACATGGCAGCAGCCTGCTCTGCCGACACCATGCCTTTTTCAATGGCCTTCTCGCGAACCCGGTTGACATTGATGCCGCCACCGTCATCAGCGATTTCAATGTTGACCTGACCACCTTCGTGGTAAGCTCGCAGCCAGAGGGTGCCTTCAGCAGACTTGCCGTTCTGGACTCGCACCTGCGGCGGTTCGATGCCGTGGTCTACTGAGTTTCGGACAATGTGCGTAAGCGGGTCTTTGATGGCTTCCAGAATCGTTTTGTCGAGTTCTGTTTCGGCACCGTCCATCTTGACCTGGATCTGCTTACCGCAGCTGATCGACAGGTCCCGCACGACGCGAGGCAGTTTGCTCCAGGCGTTGCGAATTGGCTGCATGCGTGTCTTCATCACGCCTTCCTGCAGCTCGGTTGTAATGAGATTGAGACGCTGTGACGCGGCGACCATGGCCGCATCTTCAATGCTCTGGCTGTACTGCAAAATCTGATTGCGAGCCAGAACAAGTTCGCCGACCAGGTTCATCAGCTTGTCCAGCAGATGAACGTCAATGCGAACGGAGGAGTCCGTGACCGATCCGGAGCGATCGCCGCCATCACCGCCCGATTCCTGATTTTTCTCAGCCTTCTCGACCTTCTGTGCCGGAGCCGCTGCTCCCTGCGGTGGTCGAATTTCGCAGGTGTCCGCCTGGGAAGATTCCGCGGCAGACGGCATCAGTGATTCCGCAACGGCCGCCATGGTTTCGATGACTGATTCAGGGGCCTTCTTCTTCCGCCCGGCCTTTGGAGCTCTCTTCGCCTTGCTGCCGGCTTCAACTGCGGCCGTGACTTCCGCGCTCAATTCCCGCACGACCTGCTCAACCTCAATTTCCGCGCTGGCAGCGGGAGCTGATTCGCCGTTCTTCAGTCGTTCAAGGCGAGTGACAAGGTCTTCGTAAGCCTCTTCGCCTTCGCCGCCCACGCCTTCAATGTTCGACAGGATGCTGCGAACAGCGTCGACCATCGCAAGCAGTGCCGATGTAATCTCAGCATTCAGCCTCAACGCACCGTCGCGAAGAAGAACCAGCAGGTTCTCACCAACGTGTGTAATGTGCTCCAGCTTGGGAAACGCCAGGAAGCCAGACGTTCCCTTGATGGTGTGAATCGTTCTGAAGATTGAAGAAAGACGATCGCGGTCATCCGGCCTGTCTTCAAGAGCCATCAGGTCTCGGTCCAGCTGATCAAGGTTCTCGTAGCTCTCTACAAGGAACTCTTTGACAATATCGTCGAGCATTTCCACGGGGATCGCCTTTCGCTGCACTCGTCTGCATGAAATTACCCATGCACTTCCGCTCCAGAGAACCGGAAGGCGTCCCGTAATCGAAACAGTTTGTTGCTTTCTTGCCCCGTTTCTTTTGCCTGTGTTGCCTCTTTTCACCAGGAGGTTGGAGTTGTTCGGATTGAATGGACCCAGGTCTCCGAAATCCGGAGAGGGTTTTTGCCACCTTACCGAGGCTTAACGCATCGGAATCCAACATGGTTACTGGCCGTGCTCACTTCACCTTTGCCGCGTGTTCCGATCATGTATCGAGTGCAATACAGGTCGGTGCAAAGGAAGGAACCTCCGCGATGAACGCGCTTCTTTTCCGTCGGCTCAGCAGGATCGAACGAGGAAGCCGGGCCCTGAGGATTTCTGGCCACCTTGTTCGTGCTGGCCAGTGTTTCGTAATAGTCCGGACGATACCAGTCACTGGTCCATTCCCAGACATTTCCGCCGACGTCATACAGCCCATAACGGTTGGGTGCGAACTGAGCGATCGGGGCAATTCCCGCAAAGCCATCCTGGGCTGTGTCGCCGCCACTCACCGGGAAACTTCCCTGATAAATATTGGCGGCAAACTTCCCGTCCGGCATGATCTCATTGCCCCAGGCATAGAGCTGCCCGGCGATGCCTCCGCGAGCAGCAAACTCCCATTCGGCTTCGGTGGGAAGTCGCTTACCGGCCCATTTTGCATAGGCCTCTGCGTCTTCATATGCCAGCTGAACGACGGGGTAATCGTCCTTCCCCTCGATCGTGCTTTCCGGCCCGGTGGGGTGTTGCCAGTTTGCGCCGGCCACATAATTCCACCACTGATAGTAATCATCCAGTTCGACGGGTCCCGCTGTGGGAGTAAACACGGTAGAACCGGCGATCAGGTTTTCCGGGGGAGCACCAGGAAACTCTTCAGCAGTCGGGACCCGCTCGGCAACAGTCACATAGTTTGTCGCGTCCACGAACTTCCTGAACTGAGCATTCGTGACTTCGGTCCTGTCCATCCAGAACCCATCGACGTAAACCCGATGAATCGGCGCCGCGTCCCGAGTGACTCCCGGAAGACTGCACAGCGATTCCGACTCCACGTTACTGCCCATGGAGAACTCCCCGCCTGGAATCCACACCATGCCGTCAGGAGCGAGCTCATCCGGCTTGAATGTGTTCTCCACCGTCGGCTCAAACGCCAGAGCAAACTCGTCCGGGGATTTTTTGACAGGAGGCTTCTCGAGCGTGGCGTTCTCGGCGGACGAGTTTTCTGGGGGAGCGTTCTCCGCCGGTTCCATTGGCTCGTTCGGAGGATTGCTGACCAGGTACAGCGCGACGACACCCACAAGCATTGCCAGTGCTGAACCAATCCAGTGCAAAGCCGATCGAGGCTTTCGTACTGGCTGCTCAATTTCACTGTTGGTCAAACGAGACATCGTTGATCCCATTCCTGAATTCGTGCAAGATGCGTTGTCGCTGCGGCGCAGATGGTCACTGACTTGACCAGGGATAGATGATCTTCCAGTCATTCTTCATGTCCACCAGTTGCCATTTCCGCTGCGACGCTTCGTCGAGAGCCTTATTCAGCTGGCCGATGTGGGACTTGCGGTCGTAGGCGAATTCGCGTTCGCTGTCCGTGTGATGAATGATCAGACCGAAGTGAGGGCCATCCGTGGACGTTGTCCATTCGAGCATCTGGAAGTCACCATCGGAGTTACCGGCGGCAAAGATCGGGCGCCGCCCAATATGCTCGTGAATCCCCAGTGGTTTGCCGGCCTTGTCGTCGATGAAGGCCATTTCGGGAAGGCGGATGATGACGGGCTGACCGTTCCGAATTTCATAAGATGCTCGAACTCGGCTGCCGATGACCTGTTCAGGCGGAATACCGTAAACCCGCTCACTGAAGACTCGCATAAAATCAACACCGCCGCCCGACACAATGTAGACTCGAAAGTCATTCGCCTTCAGCAGGGCCAAAAGCTCCAGCATCGGCTGAAACACCATCTCCGTGTAGAGCTTCCCTGTTTTCGGATGTCGTGCCGTCTCGATCCACTGACGGACACTCGTGTCAAATTCTTCCGTCGTCATGCCTGCATGAGTCGCCATTACCATTTTGAAAAGCGCACTTTCCCCGCCTTCAAGTGCCGTCTTCATGTCGCCTTTCAAAACTGCCGAGTACGGCAGCTGCTCCTTCCATTCCGGATGGTCGGGGGCCATCTGACGGATGCGATCAAATACAAACATTGCCTGAAAGTAAGCAGGCTGCTCTGACCACAGGGTACCGTCGTTATCAAAGACGGCAATTCGGCGGGAGGGCTCGACATACTCTGGTGAATCTCTGTTTGTGACTCGTTCCACAAACCTGACGATTGCTGCCTTTGCTGCTCTTTCATTCCAGGACGGAAGTGGATCATCAGCCATACTCTCAGCGGTCAACAGACAGCAAAGGACTGGCAGGATTCGGTTCATCGGAAGCACGATTGAATTTCCGGGAAGAAAGACGGCGGGACCTAATTAAGCTCAGGCCCCGCCGATGGATGCGAAAGACACTTCAGAATCCAGTCGTCGCTCAGCGACCAGCTTCCGTCATTGCCTTAATCTGCCGTTCGAGTGACTGAAGACTCCAGTCTCCCGGAGCCTGGCTTGGCGGATAGTCCTTCAGAGTCAGCAGGAACTTTGCCGCCACGGCCTGCATCGGTCCCAGCACAAAGGCTCGATCGATCATCCAGTCGTGATATGTGTTGGAGTTTTCCTGAGCCCGCTCGAAAGGATCGCGTCGCAGATTGAAGAGCAACGGCAATCGAAGCTGAATGAACGGTTCTCGCCAGACCTGCAGCTGCTTGGCTCGGTTTTCCAGATAAACGGCCTTCCAGTCGCCGTAACGAATCGCCACAACTTCCGCAGCATCGTTGAGGTAAATGAATTCCGAGCGAGCCGATTCGGTGCTTTTTCCTGTCAGGTAGTCCATCTGGTTGTAGCCATCCAGATGATTGCGGTATTTGCGACCATTGAGTTCGACGCCCTGGAGCAGTTTGTCTTTAATGTCCGGTGCACCGGCGGCGGCTGCGAATGTCGGCAACCAGTCTTCATGAGACACGATGCCATTCAGTGTCGTGCCAGCGGGGAAGTGATTGGGCCAGCGAATAAAGCAGGGGGCTCGGAAGGCGCCTTCCCAGTTCGAGTTCTTCTCGCCGCGGAATGGCATGGTTCCGGCATCCGGCCATGTGTTGTAATGAGGACCATTGTCGGTCGAATACTGAACGATCGTGTTGTCCGCGAGCCCAAGTTCATCAATCAGCTGCAGCAGTTCACCGACGTGTCCGTCGTGTTCAATCATGCCATCGGTGTATTCATCATGGCCCGGATGACGATGTTCCTTTCGAACATGAGTCCGGAAATGCATGCGGGTGCCGTTCCACCAGCAGAAAAATGGCTGCCCTGACTTCGCCTGAGCACGGATGAATTCTTTGGCAGCAGCCACAGATTCGTCATCAATGGTCTCCATGCGTTTTTTGGTCAGCGGTCCGGTGTTCTCGATCGTCTGGCCGCCCTTCCCATCCGCTTTTGAATGGATGACGCCGCGAGGACCGTAGACTTCACGGAACGTCTTGCCATTCGCCAGCTTCATGTCGCCAGGATAATCTTCATTCTCCGGCTCTTCTTCCGCATTCAGGTGATACAGGTTGCCGAAGAATTCATCAAACCCGTGCATGGTTGGCAGATGTTCGTCGCGGTCGCCCTGATGATTCTTTCCGAACTGACCGGTCGCATAGCCCTGGCTCTTCAACACAGTTGCCATGGTGACGTCTGTCTTCTGCCAGCCTTCTTTGGCTCCCGGCATGCCCACTTTTGTCATGCCACTGCGAATCGGCACGCTGCCGCTGATGAACGCTGCTCGACCTGCCGTGCAGCTTTGCTGAGCATAATAGTCGGTGAACGAAACGCCTTCCTTTGCGATCCGGTCAATGTTCGGTGTCCGATACCCCATCATGCCATGGTTGTTATGGCTGATGTTCCAATAGCCAATGTCGTCGCCCCAGATGACCAGAATGTTGGGCTTCTTCTCCTGAGCTTCTGACACAGCCGTCAGGCCGCAGAAAGCTGCCAGCAAAAGAAGAACGCGAGAAGGCTGCATAGAACAACTCCTTTGAACACAGACACGTGATAGGGAATGCAGTGATGGTAAAGCAGTTCCACTCCGCGTTCCAGCAACGAAGCCCCAGTGTAGAACAGTTGTCCCCAACTGTTCCCCCGAGCGTAGAGCAGTTGTCCTCAGCTGTTCCCCCGAGTGTAGAGCAGTTGTCCTCAACTGCTTCCCGCTTAAGCACAGCACCGTTCTCCTCAACTGCTCCTCACTCACCAACCGCAGCCAGCACAGCAAAGCGACTGAGACGGTCGATTCAGTTGAAATGAAATGTCCTCGCCAGGAGTCGAACCCATGCAAATCAGGCTGCGGGCTGGAGACTGGAGGCTTGAGGAGAGGTTTGCACTGAAGGTCTTCCTGCAGCCTCAAGGCTACGGCCTCCAGCCTCATCAAGTGAGCGAAGTTCACGACGAAAAAAGGTGGCCGAGCGGAATCGAACCGCTGTCAAACAGGATCACAATCTGTCTCCGGTCTCCAGCACCGGATCCGGCCACAGCGGAAGGCGAGGGATTCGAACCCTCAAGGCCCGAAGGCCGCGCGGTTTAGCAAACCGGCCCGGCGAACCGTATCCGGCTGCCTTCCGTGAATGCGTTGGGACGGAGTTGAACCGCCATAGCCCGAAGGCGAGTGGGTTACGGCCACTGGAACTCACCAATGCTCAGCCAACGCAGAGTTCAGTTGCAATGACAAAACCACAAGGACAAAAGGGACGAGCAGGGACAGAGGTCGACAGGGCATAGAGCGGAAGCACGCAAGTCCGCCGGCTTTGCGACACCGGACGGCTCGCGCCGTTCCGCTATCTGAACACGCCCATCAAAGTGCCCTGCGGGAATCGAACCCGCCTGTCCAGCTTGGAAGGCTGGCACCTTTGCCGCTCGGCCAAGGGCACATCAGTGTAGAACGGCTGTCCTCAGCCGTTTAAAGTTCACCCACAGTGTAGAACGGCTGTCCTCAGCCGTTCAAAACCAAACCAAACAACCGCTCGTTCCGGAAACCGTCCGACGAGCCCCCCTCAGACAAATGGGGCCGGAGGGATTCGAACCCTCACTTTGCGAGTTAGAAGCTCGCTGTGCAGCCGTTACACCACGACCCCGAATATGGTCGCAGCAAACGTTTCAAACGACTTCGGAAATTCATTGCTCTCTCCACTCCACTGACAATCATCAAGTGCTCATACAACAAAAAAGCCCGGGGTCTGAATGACACCGGGCTCGGGAGTTGTCTCCGAATGTGGCCAGGTATCACCAGCGCAGATTGCTGGACCGGGACTTCGTTCCCTGATGGAAACTTGCCGTTTGACCGGCAGAGCGCCCCGCGTCTACAGCAACGCGTTTGATACCTGGCCACGAAATACACATGGGACCGATACTCCCCTGTTCACTGAATCAAACTCGGCAGCTTCCGACTGGCTGCCATCGATGTGCTGAAGTAGACGCATTCCCATCAGGCAAGGTTCACAGAATTCCTGAAGAATATGCTGACCAAAGCGTGCGCAAACTGGATCTGGAGTCGCTCGAACTGATGCAGTACAACAGAGATGTCTTCACTTCATGGATGGGGTTGAACATGTTCAGATATCTCCTGCTGTTGTGTTCCGGTCTGCTTCAGTCACCGTCGGACGTTCTGACTCCTGATTCAAAGTTCGAAGGAGTTGAACCGCCGGCCTGGGTTCTTGATGGTGCGGTCAAGGTCTTTCTTCCGCTTGAAGATTTGAAAGGCATTGAAGAGACCGCCGCGATCGGCGCGACGATCGTTCATGCGGGCGGACCGTCTCCCTATTATCCTCTTCGACAAGATGATCCGGCGTCCGGTGTTCCGGAAGCTGAGCGATCAAAACTCATGGCAGGAATTGCACATGCAAAGAAGCATGGGATGCGAGTCATCCTTGGCGTCTCGCCGTATGCGCCGGTTGAAATTGTTCGACAGCATCCGGAATGGATGCACCATGCCACGGATGATCCCGCCATTGCACAAAAAGCTCGGCTGGATCTGACAACGCCGGAGAACATCGCCCTGCGTTCTCTTCCGCTGAATACTCCGTATGGTGATTACGCGATCGAATGCCTTGCCGAAATGATGAAGGACTTTGGTGTCGACGGATTCTCCTTCGACGGCTGCTATCACCATCCGATCAATTTCAGTCCTTACGAAAAGGAACTGTATCGAAAGGAAACGGGACGCGAGATCCCGGCAAAGATCGATCTGAACAATGCGGACTACAAACACTATCTGCTCTGGGCTGATGAGAAGCTGGAACACTGGTACCGTCGACTGGGGCAGCGACTTCGCGAAGTCAATCCGGAAGCAGCGATCTACACATGGACAACCAATGCCGGTCGCTACGGACATTTTCTGACCAGCCCGCGAGTCATGTCTGCTCGAATGAACCGGCTGATTCACTGTCCCGTTCAGGAATGGTGGCTGGATGAAGTGAATCTTGGCGCAACCGTCGTTCCGTACTTTGGTGCGGCTTACGTGCGAGCTGTCAGCGGCGGGCGTGTTGGCGCAAGTGAGCCGTATCTGATGTCACGCGGCAACCCATACAGCGCGGACAGTTTTCCGGCTCATGAACTGACGGTCCGCTGTCTTGGTGCCATGACGAATGGATCGTTCACGCCACTGGCTCAAATGGCAGGCCGCGAGGCGACGTATGCGACATTGAAGGAGATCGCAAAGCGAAAGGACACGTTTGTTCGTCTCCAGCAGGAACCATGGGCTGCCGTTCTGGTCAGCGAGCAGACTCGCCAGTTTTATGCGCACGGCAACATCATGGAACGCTGGCTGTCCCACGCACTCGGTGTGTATCGCATGGGAATGGAAGAACATCTGCCTCTGACGCTGATCACAGAGCTCGATCTGAAGCCGGAGATACTCAGCCGCCATCGAGTTCTGATTCTGCCGAACGCGGTCTGTCTGTCCGATGAACAGGTTCAGATCATTCGCGATTATGTCAGTGGCGGAGGTGGTCTGGTGGCAACCTGCGAGACGTCGCTGTGTGATGAACGAGGAAACTCGAGGGGCGACTTTGCTTTAAAGGATGTCTTAGGAACAAGTTATGGAGGTCGTCCGGCTGCTGCTCAGAATCGTCCCGAGCTTGATGTGAATTTTTCCATCGTCATCAACGACAGCTACTGGGCTCAGCGAGCAAACGCGGGCGCGTTTCGTTTTTCGGATTACTCAGATTCGATCTTTGCCACCGATCCCGCGATGCGAAAACTTGTGCCCGGGATGCAGGCCAGTTTTAAGGGACCTCTGATTCGACCCGCGGGGTTCCAACCACCGATGAAGCCGGCCTTCATGTACTTTCCTGAAGGCAGTCGCGAACCGTTTCCCGCCGGAGCGGTCGGGGAATTTGGCAAAGGACGCGTTGTTTATCTCGCAGCAGGAGTCGACGCTGCCAATTACAGCTACGCATTTCCTTACCAGCGAATCCTTCTGTCACGAGCCGTTCAGTGGGCCGCGCGTGAAAAGTACTCCATCGAAGTCAAAGCGCCGATGTGCGTTCAGTCGACGTTCTGGAAGCAGGACGGCAAACGCATGATCGTGCATCTTTGGAATGGCCTGAACACAGCCTCAGACCATGGCCAGCAGGACGTGGAAACTCCGCTGCGTGAAGAGAGCATTGCCATCCACGGAATCGAACTGCGACTGAGCGGTGTGAAGTTCTCACAGGTCCGCTGCGAGCCTGGGAATATCCCTTTGACCGCTCGCCGCGAATTCGGCGTCGACGTCATCTCCGTCCCGCCAGTCGAAGTGCATTCCGCAATCATCATCGAATAGAGGAGTGCCAATCGGTAATCCACAAAGGCAACCCGCGGCGACGCACTCTGCTCGGTGATTCAATGTTATGTATTGCGATCCATCAATTGCCGTTCCAGTTGTTCGGCCATCGCGTTCAGTTGGGCAAGGTCACAGGCGGAAAACTCCTCTGTCGTCCAGACTCGCTGGCCAAGGATCTTTTGAAGTGTGCAGATTTGGCCTCTGACTTCGCCAATCTCAAGGCCTCGAGCTTCTCCTGCCGTCTCGCCATCCAGGCGCGCCTGCATCATCCGGCCTTCTTCGTCGCGCTGTTGTTTCAGGCGTG
>VFQT010001771.1_pt1 | contig 24478 bp, 20 predicted proteins | sample 3512381 | NCBI WGS metagenome assembly VFQT01 (sample SAMN10412376, study PRJNA504923) | tailings metagenome | isolation source: Relicate 2 Philex TSF3 active mining site | place: Philippines: Tuba, Benguet | collected 2017-08-29
GACGAGGGCGAGGGCGCCGAGGGCCAGACCGGAGGTCGAGGGCTCGGGCACAGGGGTGGCGACCGCGGCGAGAATCTTCATGTCGGTGATGTACCAGGAGCCGAGGTCGACGATATTGCCGCCGATCTGGTCATGGACCATCCAGCCACCGGGGACGCTGCCGTTGTGCACGGAGGCGAAGTAGCCGCGGTTCCCGCCGAAATACTGCTGGCCGTTGTACCAGACGAAGGCGCTCGCGCCATAGGTGCCGCCAAGGATCTCGACGAGGTTCTGCGGGTTGCCCGAGAAGGCCGTCTTGAGGTCGGCGAAGTCAGCGACGGTGGCCCCGGCGCCGAATTCCGCCTGGACCGCGGTCAGGAGATTGTCGGTGTAGTCGTAGAGCCCGCTGGTCAGGACGTAAGTGTACGACTGGGCGCTGGCGCCGGCGGCGCTGAGGACGAGGAGCAAGGAGGCCTTCTTCATGGGAACCGATTGGGTAAAGTGAGCCCCCGCCCATGGCTGTCAAATATGTTTGGGGGCTGATGAGGGCTCAAAAACCGGGGTCGGATTTACAGGCCGCTGGCAGGCTGGACGGGCTCAGTGGTGATAGCGCCCCCGGGGGATGGACGCTGCCGACCCACATCGGCTGACCCACATGCAAGACAGGCGGCCCGAGGGCCGCCTGCGAGAGGGAATCGGGATGCCCGATTACTCCGACTTGGCCTCGCGCTTGGGGCGGCGGGGCTTCTTGGGGGCGTCGTCGCGGGACTCCTCCTCGGGGGCCTCGGCGGCCTCGACGATGGGATTCTCGGAGACGATCTCGAAGGGCAGCTCGAACGAGATGGTCGCGTGGAGCTTCACGTGGGCGACGTGCTTGCCCAGGAGCTTGACCGGACCCTGGCCGAGGTGGACGCGCTTGCGGTCGACCTCGACGCCCTGCTCGGCGAGCTTGGCGACGATCTCGGGGACGCTGATGGCGCCGAACATCTTGCCGCCCTCGCCGGTCTTCACGGAGAAGACGAGGCTGGCGCCCTGGATCTTGGCGGCGAGCGCCGTGGCGACCTCGAGGTCGCGGGCCTCGCGGGCCGTGCGGGCCTTGGCGAGCGACTCGAGGTACTTCTTGTTGGCCCGGTTGACGGGGAGCGCGATGCCCTGGGGCAGGAGGAAATTGCGCGCGTAGCCCGACTTGACGCGGACCTGCTCGCCTTCGGCGCCGAGGCCGTCGACAGGCTTGATGAGGAGAACTTCGGTGGTGGACATGTGGGTATCTTGGTTAAGGGGAGACGGTGTTCGGGATCAGAAGGGGACGTCGTCCTCGGGGATGTCCGAGGAGGGGGCGGGCGAGGCGCCGCCGCGGGCGCCGCCGGAGCGGGGCGCGGGGCCGTCGCCGTCGGTGGCTCCGGGGGCGCGGCCGCCGATGAAGGTGAAGTTCTCGAGGATCACGCCCAGCTTGGTGCGCTTCTCGCCGGTCTTCTTGTCATCCCAGCTGTCCTGCTTGAGGCGGCCCTCGACGAGGATGCCGGAGCCCTTGGAGCAGTACTTGGCGATGACCTCGGCCTGCTTGCCGAAGGCGTCGATGTCGACGTAGGTGACCTCCTCGCGCTTCTCGCCGTCCTTCGTCGTGTAGGAGCGGTTGATGGCGAGGGAGAACTTGGTGAGGGGCTGGCCGCTCGGCAGGGCGCGCGACTCGGGGTCGCGGGTCATGTTGCCGGCGAGGATGACACGGTTGAAGGACGAGGCCATGGGTCTTGGGGTGGGGGTTCTTGGGATGGGTTGCGGGGGTGGCCTCGTTCCGGTCCTCAGCGGGACTGGAAGAGGACGCGGTGGACGGTGCGGTCGAGGCGGACCTTGTCCTGGAAGGCGACGGGGAGCGTCGCGGCGCCCTGGACCTCGAAGCGGACGTAGATGCCGGCGGGGAACTTGCGGTCGACGACGCGGGTGAAGTCGCGCTGGCCGAGGTTGGTCACCTCGCCGACCTTGGCGCCGAGGGCCTTGAAGGTGTCCTTCAGGCGGTCCACGACGGCCTCGGGCGCGTCGGAGACGCCCCGGAGGTCGAGGATGGCGGTGGCGCGGTAGGCGCGGGTGTCTTTCTTGGTCGTGGTCATGTCAGGTTCGCTTGTTGGTGAGATTCTGTGCGGCCGGTAGGCCTTGGGTGAGGAGGGCGATGAGCCCGTTGATGAAGTCCGGGAAGGCGGCGCGGAGGGCGGCGAGGTCGTCGGGGGGAATCTTGCCGAGCACGTGGTCGGCGAGGTCCTGGGCCGGGTGGCGCTTGGGGCCGATGCCGACGCGGGCGCGGATGAAGCCGGGGCCGAGGTGCTGCAGGCAGCTCGCGACGCCGTTGTGGCCGCCGTCGGAGCCTCCGACCGTCAGGCGCAGGACGCCGGGCGGGAACGCGATGTCGTCGTGGATCACGGCGCAGTCGGCGGGCTCGATGCGGTGGAACCGCAGGAAGGCCGAGAGGGGCTTGCCGGTCTCATTCATGAAGACGAGGGGCTTCACCAGGTGGACGCTCGCGCCGCGGAAATCGGCCTTGGCCACCATCGCCGGGAAACGGCTCTCGGCGCGCCAGGGGCAACCCGCCTTCTCGGCCAGGGCATCGATGAGCAGCCAGCCCGCGTTGTGGCGGGTGGCGGCGTATTCGGCGCCGGGATTGCCGAGTGCGGCGAGGACCGCGGGAGGCATGGGACTTCAAAGAACGGGAAAGGAAGCCGGGCGCTGCCCGGCGCGGGCTCACTTCTTGGCCGGGGCCGGGGCGGCGGCAGCGGGGGCTGCGCCGGCGGCGGGGGCGGCTCCGGCAGCGGGGGCGGCGCCGGCGGCGGGGGCGGCCGCGCCATCCGCGGGGGCGGCGGCGCCGGCGGCGGAAGTGGCGGCGACCTCCTCCTCGGCCATCTCGGTGACGACCGCGATGACGCGCTTCTTGTCGCCGACGAAGGTGATGCCGGCAGGGGCCTTGGCCTCGCCGACGTGGATGGACTCGTTGACCTTCATCTCGGCGACGTCGACCTCGATGAACTCAGGGAGATCCTTGGGAAGGCAGCGCACCTTGACGGTCTGGGAGACCTGGTTGAGCGTGCCGCCGTCCATGCGGACGCCGACGGGCTCGCCGACGAGGCGGACGGGGATGTCGGCCACCATGGGGGAGGCGGGGTCGATCTCCTGCAGGTCGAGGTGCAGGAACTTCGTGGTGATGGGGTGGCGCTGGAACTCCTTGATGAGGGAGAGCAGCTTGCCGGCGCCATCGATCGAGAGCTCGATGAGGGCGGCCGAGGGGCCCTTGGCGCGCATCAGGAGGCGGAATTCGTTGGCGTCGACGGACACGAGCTTCGTGCCGGACTTGCCGTAGATGACGGCGGGGATGGACCCGGCGACGCGGAGACGGCGCGAGGCGCCGCGGCCTTCGCCGGTGCGGTTCTTGACGGTGAGTTGGAGCTGCTTCATGGTTGAATGGCGTCCCGGTGAGTCACGGGCCCGGAGGTTCCGGCCGCGCCTCGCCCGAGGGAAAGGGAAGGTCGAAGTTGGGAAACGCGCGGGGCTTTGACAAGCAAAACCTCGGCGACGGGCCCTCGGCGGCCGAAATCGGGCTTTTTAGGGCTTTCCCCCGCCCTTTTTCGCCGCCATACCCCTCCGTCCCGGCCGGAGTGGCGAAATGGCAGCCGCAGCTGACTCAAAATCAGCCGCCCTTAAAGCGTGTGGGTTCGAGTCCCACCTCCGGCACGGGAACGCCTACCCCCGCGTCCATGCGACTCCTTCCGATCCTCCTGGCAACCCTCGGCAGCTTGGTCGGCTTCGCCCAGGAAAGCCGGGCGACTCCGCGGCCTCGTCATATCGTGCTCATCCTCGCCGACGACCTCGGCTACGGTGAGCTGGGCTGCTATGGACAGCGGAAGATTCGCACCCCGAACATTGACCGCCTTGCCGCGGAGGGGGTTCGCCTGACCCAGCATTATTCAGGGGCGCCGGTATGCGCGCCCGCCCGCTGCGTGCTCCTCACCGGCCGCCACCTCGGCCATGCCGAGATACGGGGCAACCGGCAGGCTGGCCTGAGCTTCCCGCAATACGGGGGGGAGGGGCAGCACCCCATCTCGGGCAAGGTGCCCACCGTGGCCGAGACGCTGCGGGCTGCAGGCTTCGCGACCGGCGCGATGGGCAAATGGGGGCTCGGCCCTGTCGGGTCGAGCGGCGACCCCAACGCGCGCGGCTTCGACCTGTTCTTCGGCCACAACTGCCAGGCCAAGGCTCACTCCTTCTACCCGGACTATCTCTGGCGCAATGGGGAGCGTGCGCCCCTGAACGCGAGACCCATTCCCGGCCACGGCACCCAGCCGACGGGCGAGGTGCGCGCGGAGGACTGGACCGGCGAGGTCCACGCCTCGGCGCCGATCCTCGCCGAGGCGGTCGGCTTCATCGGGCGCAACCGGGACAGGCCCTTCTTCCTCTACCTGCCACTCACCGAGCCGCATGCGGCCCTCCAGCCACCCATCGCCGCCGTCGAGGCCTATCCCCGGGAGTGGGATCCCGCGCCCTATCGCGGACAGAATGGCTACACGCCGCACCCGCGGCCGCGCGCCGCCTATGCGGCGATGGTCTCGGAGCTCGACCGCCACGTCGGCGCCGTTCGCGCGGCGCTCGAGCAGGCGGGCATCCTCGACGACACGCTCATCCTATTCACCTCCGACAATGGCACGACGCACGGCGGCAAGGACCCGTCCATCGGGATCGGCGGCGTCGACGCCGCGTTCTTCGACTCCACGGCCGGACTCCGGGGCCTGAAGGGTAGCTTGCACGAGGGCGGCCTGCGCGTCCCGATGATCGCGCGCTGGCCCCGCGGCATCCGGGCGGGCACCGTGGACGCCATGCCGAGCTACTTCGCGGACTGGTACCCGACCCTCTGCGCCGCCGCGGGCGTGAGACCCCCCGGGGGGCTCGATGGTGAGAACCTGTGGGGGGCGCTCACCGGGAACGCCGCGCCGCGGGAGCGCCGGCCCATGGTATGGATTTACCCCGAGTACGGCGGCCAGGTCGCGGTGCGGCTCGGCGACCTCAAGGTCATGCGCAAGAACCTGGCGGGACAGAATCCCGGACCTTGGGAAGTCTACGATATCGCGCGGGACCCGGAGGAGACGAGGGACATCGCCGCGCAAAGCGGCGACATCGTGAAGGCCGCCCGCAAGGTGCTTGGCGAGCAGGATGCGGGCAACGCGCTCTTCCCGCTCGATTGGGACCGCTGAGGCCGCCCGGGCGGAAGGTTTGTCTCGGGGAGGAAATCCCATAGATACCCTCGCCTTGGCCTCCTCGTCCCCCCTACGCCTCTGCCTGACCGGCGCCGCGCCCAGCGCGGCGGCCCCGGTGGCGTGCGCCCACGGGGCGGGACGGCCGGCGATCGTGATGCTGGCGCGCGACCTCGGCACGGCCGAGCGGGCGGCGGAGGAGACGGGGCACCTGCTGCGGCTGCTCGCCGGCGAGGCGCCCTCGCTCCGGGCGGTGGGCGAGCCCGACGCGGCCACGGCGACCTTCGAGGCGGATTGCGACCTGCTGGCCGCCCTCGCCGAGCTACGCCACGGCGGGGCGGCGCCCGGACGGCCGCTCATCCTGGCCTGCCTGCCGGGGGCGCTCGCGCGCGAGAGCGCGGGCGGCGACGGGGGCGACGAGCTGCTGGTGGCCAAGGGCGACCGCGTCGACCTCCGGCGCGCCGCGGCCCAGCTGGCGTCGATGGGGTACTCGTCCGAGAGCGCGTGCGAGCGGCCGGGCGAGTTCGCCCTGCGCGGCGGCATCCTCGACGTCTATCCCGTCAACGCCCACCAGCCGATGCGCGTGGACACGTTCGGCGACCTCGTGGAATCGGTGCGCGCCTACGACCCCTCGACCCAGCGCAGCGAGTCGGAGGTCGGCCGGCTCGTCGCCCTGGCCCTGCCCGGCCATGGCAAGGGCCGCGGGCGGCTCGACCGCGCGCTGCCGCCGCGCACGCTGGTCGTCGCCCTCGGCGGCGCCGGCGACGAGCCTGCGGCGCGTGACCTGCTCGCCGCGGGCCATCTCGATTGGGTCGCGCTCGAGGAGACCGACGCGGCGCCGGCGGGCCTCGCGGCGTCGCCCTGCCCCGTCGGCAGCGCGGAGGACCTCGCGGTCGGCGCCGGCGCGGCGGGCGAGGCGGAGCGGGCCCACGTGCTCCGGGCGGCGGCCTCGCTGGGGCGCGACGGCCGGCCGACGCTCCTAGCGGTGGACACGGCGGCGTCGGTCGAGCGCGCGCGGGCCGAGTCCGGCGGGATCGCCGGCTTCGCGCCGCGCATCGAGCAGGCGCGCCTCGGCGCCGGCGCGGTCGTCGCTCCCGGGGCGCTGCCCGGCCCGCTCGCGGGCGGGCTCGTCCTGCTGACGGAGCGCGAGCTCTTCGCCCGCCGGAGCCGCACGCTCGCCTCGCTGCCGCGGCGCCGCTCGGCCCAGCGCTCCCGCGTGGGGCAGCTGCTCGACTTCTCGGAGCTCGCCGAGGGCGACGCGCTCGTGCACGCGACCCAGGGCATCTGCCTCTTCCGCGGGATCCGCCCGTTCGAGGTCGAGGGCCGGCCGCAGGAGTTCCTGTCGCTGGAGTTCGCCGACAAGGCCATGCTGCACCTCGCGCTCCGCGAGTCGCACCTGCTCAGCCGCTACGTCGGCCTCGGGCGGGGCGCGCCGCGGCTCTCGCGGCTGGGCGGGGGCGGCTGGGAGAAGGCGCGCAAGGCGGCGGAGTCGGCGACGCTCGACCTCGCGGCCGAGCTCCTGCACACCCAGGCCGTCCGCCAGTCGCGGCCCGGGGCGGCGCACCCGCGGGACGCCGACAATCCCTGGATGGGCGAGTTCGAGCGCGCCTTCCCGCACCGCGAGACGCCGGACCAGGCGCGCGCCATCGCCGAGGCCAAGGCGGACATGGAGCGCCCCGCCGCCATGGACCGCCTCGTCTGCGGCGACGTCGGCTTCGGCAAGACCGAGGTGGCGCTGCGCGCGGCGTTCAAGTGCGTGCTGGGAGGCCGGCAGGTCGCGGTGCTCGCGCCGACGACCGTCCTGGCCCAGCAGCTGCACGCGACGTTCCGCGAGCGCATGGCGCGCTGGCCCGTGACGGTCGAGCTGCTCAGCTCGTTCCGCAGCCCCGCCCAGCGCGCGGCGACGCGGCGGCGGGCGGAGGAGGGCCGGGCGGACATCGTCGTCGGCACGCACGCGCTGCTCGCCGACGGCGTCCGCTTCGCGCGGCTGGGCCTCGTCATCGTCGACGAGGAGCACCGCTTCGGCGTGCGGCACAAGGAGCGGCTCAAGCGCCTGCGGGCGGAGGTGGACTTCCTCGCGATGTCCGCGACGCCGATCCCCCGGACCCTCTACCTCGCGCTCGTCGGCGCGCGCGACCTGAGCGTGATCGAGACGCCGCCGCGCGAGCGGCTGCCCATCCGCACGGTCGTCCGCGGCTACGACGAGCGGCTCGTCGCCGACGCCATCCGGGCCGAGCTGGCGCGCGGCGGGCAGGTCTTCTACCTGCACAACCGGGTGGAGACCATCGGGGAGGCGGCCGAGCGCGTGCGCGCGCTCGCCCCGGGGGCGCGCGTGGCGGTGGGGCACGGCCAGATGGCGGCGGGCGAGCTCGAGGCGGTGATGGCCGAGTTCGTCGACGGCGAGGCCGACATCCTCGTCTGCACGACCATCATCGAGACGGGCCTCGACATCCCCAACTGCAACACGCTGGTCCTCGAGGGCGCCGACCGGCTGGGACTCGCGCAGCTCTACCAGATCCGGGGGCGCATCGGGCGGTTCAACCGGCAGGCGTACGCCTACCTCTTCCTGCACCGCCACGGCGGGCTCGCCGACCGCGCGCGCGAGCGGCTCGCCGCGGTGCGCCAGCACAACCAGCTCGGCGCCGGCTTCCGCATCGCCCTGCGCGACCTCGAGCTGCGCGGCGCCGGCCACCTGCTCGGGGCCAGGCAGAGCGGGCACATCGCCGGGGTCGGCTTCGAGCTCTACTGCCAGATGCTGCGCGAGAGCGTGCGGCGGCTCAAGGGCGGCGGGCCGTCGGTGCGCGCGGAGGTCGCGCTCGACTGCATCCGGCATGCCGACACGCCGATGGGCGCGCCGGCGGAGGGGGACGACGGCGCGCTGGTCGCGGCCCTGCCGGCGGACTGGATCCCGGACACCCGCCAGAGGCTCGAGGCCTTCCGCCGCATCGCGCTGGCCGGGACGCGCGAGGAGGTCGCGGAGCTGCGCGACGAGCTCAAGGACCGGTTCGGCCGGCCGCCCAAGGAGGCGGCCGCGCTGCTGGACCTGGCCGACCTGCGCTGCCTGGCGTCGTCGCGCGGGGTGACCCGGATCGCGACGGAGGGCGCCGTCCTGCGGTGCCACCGGGCGACCAAGGGCGGCGGCGAGGAGCCGCTCCTGCAGCTGGGGAGGTTTCCCCGCTTGACCGCGCGGGAGCCGCTGCGGAAACTCGCCGAGATCCGCGCCTTCCTGGGGCGGATGCCCGAGATCGCCGCATGCCCGCCCTCCTCCTGACCGCCGCCCTGCTCGCCGCCTCCCCGGCGCCCGAGGGACGCGGCTGGTCCGAGCGCAACGGCGACCGCGTGGTGGCCGTGGCCGGCGACCAGATCGTGACGGTCTCCGACGTGCGCCGCGAGCTGTCGCCGCTGCTGCGCAACCTCAAGGGCAGCGCCGCCGAGCAGGAGGCGGCCGTGCGCCAGGCCTCCGGCGACATCCTGCGCACGCTGTCCGACCGGGCCATCGTGCTGCGCGAGTTCCGCGAGAGCGGGATGGTCATCCCGCCGGCGATGCTGCAGGCGGAGATCGACGACCAGGTGCGGCGCCTCCACGGCGGCGACCGCCTGCGCTTCTTCGCCGCGCTGCGCGAGGCCGGAACCACGCCCGCGGAGCACCGGCGCCAGGTCGAGGAGCGGATGATCTTCGACTACGAGATCTCCAAGGTCCGCCGCTCGATCGGCGAGGCCAGCCCCGCCCGCATCCAGGCCTTCTACGACGCCAACCCCCAGCTCTTCGCGCGCGCCGAGCGCGTGCGCTTCCGCCAGATCTCCGTGCTGCGCCGCGCGAGCGAGTCGCCCGAGGAGACCCTCGCCCGCGCCAAGGCGCTGGAGGCGCGCCTCGCCGGCGATGCCGCCGGGATCGCGGCCCGCTTCGAGGCCGCCGCCCGCGAGGGCAGCGACGACGACTACCGCGCCCAGGGAGGCGCGGCGGGCTGGCGCGACCTCGAGGAGCTGGCCGGCCCCGTGGCCGAGGCCCTCCGCAAGGTGGCCGACGGCGCCGCGACGGCGCTCCTGACGCTCGACGCCGGACCCGACAAGGCCCACTTCCTCCTCCTGCGCGAGGAGCTCCGGCCCGCGGGCAAGGCGCCCATCGAGGAGGTCCGCGCCGCCATCGGCGCCCGCATCCGCGACGAGCTCTCCAACCAGGCCATCCAGGAATGGCTGGAGCGGCTGCGCGAGAGGCACGACGTCGTCCTGCGCTGAGACGACGATGGCCGAGGCACGCCCCGCCCTGCCCCGCCGCGCGGCCGGCGTCGTCCTCCACCCGACCTCCCTGCCCGGCCCCGGACTCATCGGCGGCATGGGCGCCTCGGCGCGGCGCTGGGTCGACTTCCTCGCGGGCGCGGGCTTCGGTTGGTGGCAGGTCTGCCCGCTCGGGCCCACGGGCTATGGCGACTCGCCCTACCAGCCGCTGTCCGTCTTCGCGCTGAACCCGCACCTCATCGACCTCGCCGAGCTGCGGGAGGAGGGCCTGGTGACGGACGAGGAATGCCGCGGCCTGGGGGACAGCCCGGGTCGGAGCGACCACGGCCTCGCCTGGGAACGCCTCCGCCCCCTGCTCGCCCTCGCGGCGTCGCGCGGGGCCGGCGACCCGGCGCGGCTGCGCCGATGGGGCGACCTCGGCGCCTACCGCGAGCGGGAGCGCGGCTGGCTCGATGGATGGGAACGCTTCGCCGCGCTGAGGGAGGCGAACGGCTTCGCGGCGCCCGGGCGCTGGGGGCGCGGCGAGCCGGACGCCGACTCGCGCGCGCGGGCCGCGGCGCTGCAGATGATCGCGGAGTCGCAGTGGCGCGCCCTGCGCTCGCACGCGGCGTCCCGCGGCGTGCGGCTGCTGGGCGACGAGCCCATCTACGTCTCGGCCGACGGCGCCGACCGCTGGGCGCGCCCGGAGCTCTTCGCCTCGGGCGCGGTCGCCGGCGTGCCCCCGGACTACTTCTCGGAGGACGGCCAGCTCTGGGGGAACCCCCTGTATGCCTGGGAACGCCATGCGGAGGACGGGTTCGCGTGGTGGCGGGCGCGGGTCGGGCGCGACCTCGGGCTCTTCGACGCCGTGCGCCTCGACCACTTCCGCGGGATCTGCGATTACTGGGCCGTGCCCGAGGGCGCGACTTCGGCCAAGGCGGGCGCCTGGCGCGAGGGGCCGGGCATGGCCTTCTTCCGCGCGCTGGGCCCCTGCCCCATGGTGGCGGAGGACCTCGGGCTGCTGAGCCCGGGCGTGCACGCGTTGCGCGCCGAGGCCGGGCTCCCGGGGATGGCGGTCCTGCAGTTCGGCTTCCCGCTGACACCGGACAACCCGCACCACCCCTCGACCATCACGGCCGACCGCCTCGCCTACACCGGCACGCACGACAACGACACGACCGCGGGATGGTTCGCCGGGCTGCCGGAACCGGTCGCGGCCGAGGCGCGCGAGGCGCTGGGCGACGGGCCCATCGCGCGGGCGGCATGGCGGGCCGCGCTCGCCTCGCCGGCCATCGGCGCCTTCGCGCCCGCGCAGGACCTGCTGGGGCTGGGAAGCGAGGCGCGGCTCAACACGCCGGGCACGGCGACGGGCAATTGGACCTGGCGCCTCGGCGCCGGCCAGCTCGGGGAGCTGGAGGCGGCGGCTTCGACGTTCCGGAAGGCGATCGGCGGGTCGGGAAGGCTGGAGGGAAATCGCTGACCCCCGGATCGGAATTCAAAGGACAGATTTCAAAGTCCAGATGGAGAGGCATGCGGCGGCCTTTCCTGTCCTTTGAGGTCTGTCATCCGATGTCTGGCGGCGGCACCGCCTCCGCCTCACGCCTGCCGCGGGACGATGCCCTGCGACTCGAGCTTGAGGTAGAGCTCGCGGCCCACCCAGGCATCGTTCGCCGCATACTGCACCTGGCGTCGGTCGAGCCGCTTGGACCAATCGGAGCACTGGACGCGCTTGGACTTGCGCATCTGGAAGCCGAGGTAGTGGGCGGCGAGGGCGCGGAGGCCGGTGTTCTCGACGCCCGCCCGGCGGGTGAAGTCGGAGAGTTCCACGAAGCAGCGGTCGTCGAACGGCGCGCGGCGCTGGAGGTTGCGGACGTCGTCGCGCACGGCCACGCCCACCTTGGCGATGCGCGGGTTGCAGAGAAGGGGGAAGGCGAAGGGGATGCCGCCGCAGGCCTCGATGCGGAAGACGAAGACGCGGTCGGCGGAGGCGAGCTGCAGGATGGACGGCAGGTGGTTCTCGCCGCGGCGATGCGAGGGCTTGGTCTCGGTGTCGAAGCCGAGGACGCGCTCGGAGAGCATGGTGCGGACGGCCAGCTCGGCCTCGGAGGGCTTCTCGACCAGGTCGATGGGGCCGCGCCACTCATCCTCGGGCAGGCCCTCGATGAAGGTCTTCTCGATGCGCAGGGCGCCGGGCCGGGCGGCCATGGCGGGCTCGCTGGGCTCCTCCTCGCCGGCCTCGCCGGGGATGTCTTCGGGATCTACCATTGGGGCAAGGCAAGCCCCGCCCCTGCCGCTTGGCAAGCGGGGAGGCGCGAGGGGGCAAAATTAGGTTTGACCGTGGGATGCGGCGGGGGTTTGTTGGACGTTCTCAGTCCGAGAAAGGGGCCATAGCTCAGCTGGTAGAGCGCTTGCATGGCATGCAAGAGGTCGTCGGTTCGATCCCGATTGGCTCCACCACTTTCCGGAAGGTCGGATAAACCCCTCGTCAGGGGATTACCCGCCTCTTGCTGCCACGCGCCGCGTGAGCTTCCGCAAGAGGTCGTCGGTTCGATCCCGATTGGCTCCACCACTTTCCCCAGCGGCCTTCGCCGCCGGGGAAAGGCGTGCGCACATGGCGCCCGCTGCACGGAAGCACGGCTTCACGGAGGCACGGAATGGCAAGGCATGCCTCAAGGTCCTGAAATGCCGTTCAGCGGATTCCTTTCCTGGCCTTTGAAGTCCGGCGCCGCCGCCCCGCCGTCACTTCCCGAGCCTGGCGAGCAGGTTGGCGGCCTCGTTCTTGAGGCGCTCCTCCTGCACGGTGGTCTCCTTCGTGACGCGCCCGAGCAGCGCGCCCAGGTCGGCGAGCTGCTTGCGCAGGACGAGGGCGTCGCGCCGGACATCGGGGGACTCGGAGCGGGCGGCGAGCTCCGCGGCCTGGGTCTCGTACTTGCGCAGGCGCTCGACCAGGCCGGCCTTCTCCTCGGGGACAAGGCGGAGCAGGTGCCAGGCGACGCGCCCCCTGAAGCCGCCCTCGGCGAGGGCGCGTAGGTAGGCGAGATGGGTCAGCCCGCCGCGGCCGAGCTTCTGCTGCTCGCGGAGCGCCTCCTCCTTCTGGCGGAAGGCGGGATTGCGCTCCCACTCGGGGCGATCCTTGCGGTCCTTGGCGCGGGAGCCCGGCTCCTTGGGGGATTCGGCCTTGGCGGGGGCGGCGGCGCCCTCGCGCCGCATCTCCTCGTAGGCCTTCCAGAAGACCTCCTCGTCGAGCTTCGCCTCCTGGCGGCAGAAACCCTCGATGCGCCCGGGGTCGATGCCCTTGGTGCGGTCGCCCAGCGCCGTGGCGAGGTTGCGCAGGATGGCGCGGGTGTCCGCCGGTGGCGACTCCTTGGCGAACGGGTCGGCAGCCGGGTCCTCCTTGGGCTTCTCGGGCTCCGCGGGCCTGAGGAGAAGCTGGCGCTCGTTCCAGAGCGCGGGGCTGTTCTCCCGGATCCACTCGAGGTCGAGGGTGTCCCAGGCGACGGTGTAGAGGCGCTCACCGCCGGCGAGGCGGAAGGCGAGGGTCTCCCGGGTCACCTCGACGACCTCGGCGTCGATGATGTTGCCATTGGCCTTGCTGCGGAGGCGGACGGGGTCCGCGGCCAGGGAGACGACGAGGAGGAGGGCGACCAGCGGGGCGAGGTGGGCGCGCATGAAGGATTAGACCCAGGAAGGCACCTTGGGTTCCGACCTCAGGTCGACCCGGCGGTCACTTGCCGGCCTTGGCCTGGAACTTGGGCAGGAGGTAATCGCCGCAGGACTCGAGGGAGGCCAGCTGGGGATAATCGGCCTCCGGCACCTCGATGCCGTGCTTCTTGCGCAGCTCCATGACGATGTCGAGGAAGTCCATGGAATCCAGGGTGAGCTGGTCGCGCAGGCGCACCTCGTGCTTGAGGGTGCTCAGGTCCTCGTCCGGGGCGATATCCCGGATGATCTCGAGCACGATGGACTTAACCTCTTCCTTGGTCATGGGGCTGTGAGGCAATCAAGATAGGGGGGCGGCCTCAGGCAACCCCATATTTCCGCACGATGAGGACCGAGTTGATGCCCAGCATGCCGAAGGAGTTGTTGAGGATGGTGTCGACCCGGCCGACGGCCTCGGGACGGTTCAGGACGAGGCCGGGGATGGCGCACTCGGGGTCGAGGTTGTCGACGTTGATGGTCGGGTGGACGATCCCGTCCTGGAAGGAGGGGAGGTTGCCCGCCAGCTCGAGGGCCCCGGCGGCGCCCATGCAGTGGCCGATGAAGCTCTTGGTGTTGTTGATGCGGGTCGCGGGGCTGTCGCCGAAGACCTCGCGGAGGGCGATGCACTCCTGGATGTCGCCCTGGGCCGTCGCCGTGGCGTGGGTCGAGACGACATGGATGTCGCGGGGGGCGAGGCCGGCCCGGGCGAGGGCGAGCCGCACGCACTGGGCCTGGCGGTCGGGATTGGGGAGGACGGCGTCGGTGGCGTCCGAGTTGATGCACCAGCCGGCGATCTCGCCGAGGATGCGGGCGCCGCGGCGCAGGGCGTCGTCGAGCCGCTCGAGGACGTAGATCGCGCCGCCCTCGGAGATGACGATGCCGTTGCGGTCGCGGTCGAAGGGGCGGGAGGCCTTGGCGGGGTCGGCGTGGGCGGCGAGGGCGCCCTGGTTCTTGAAGCCGGCGTAGATGCCGAAGGTGTGGATGGACTCCGAGACGCCGCCGGCCAGGGCGAGGTCGACCTCGCCGAGCTGCAGCATCTGGGCGGCCTGGATGAGGCCGGCGTTGCCCGCCGCGCAGGCGGCGCCGATGGTGTAATGGGGGCCGGTGATGCCCAGGTTCATCGTCACCTCGCCCGCGGGGTTGTTGGCGACGGTGCGGGGGTTGTGATGGTGGGTCCAGTACTTGGTGTCGTTGCCGAACTGCGAGATGTTCCAGATCTCGTTCTCGGTCTCGACGTTGCCGTGCTCGGTGATGCCGAGGTAGACGCCGGTGCGGGCGCGGTCGACCTTCTCCCAGTCCAGGCCGCTGTCGGCGAGGGCCTCGCGGGCGCAGTAGATGGAGATGGAGCCGACCCGGGTGCCGTTGCGGATCTCCTTGCGCTTCTGCCAGCGGGTGGCGTCGAAGTCGCAGACCCCCGCGGGGTGCCGGCCCATGTGCCGGACGTCGATCTCGGCGATGCGGGCCTTGCCGGCCAGCAGGTTCCCCCGGAACTCGGCGAGGGAGTTGCCGTTGGGGGCCGTGAGGCCGAGGCCGGTGATGACGATGCGGGGCAGCTGGGACATCCGAGGGGACGCCCCCGACCAAGCACCGACCCCCGGGGGAAGTCAAACACCGGGGCGCGGTCCGCCGCCTGTCCTTGCCAACCGGGCCGCCGCCCGTTCGATGGGAGGCGATGGGCAAGTCCCTCCCCTGCTCCGTCTGCGGCGCCACCGCCACCGTCCACCTCACCCAGATCGTCCAGGGCAAGGTCACCAAGGTGCACCTCTGCGGGAGCTGCGCCGAGAAGGGTGGCGCGGGCGACCCCGCGGTCTTCCAGCTCGCCGGCGCCCTCTCGGGCCCGGGGGAGGGCGCGGGCCTGAGCTGCCCCGCCTGCCGGATGACCGACGCCGAGTTCCTTCGCCGCGGTCGCCTCGGCTGCCCGTCCTGCTGGGAGGCCTTCGCCCCCGCGCTGGGCCCGCTGGTGGCCAAGATGCAGCGGGGCGGCACCCACGTGGGGCGGACCCCCCACGCGCCGACCGACCCCGCGGAGGTCCGACGCCGCCTCGAGGCCGCCAAGGCCGAGATGGCCGAGGCCGTCAAGGCTGAGGACTACGAGGGCGCGGCCCGCCTGCGCGACCGCATCCGCGAGCTGGAGGGCCGCCTCGGCTGACCTGCCATGTCCGTCCGCGAGATCCTATCCGACGAGAGCGAGCTGACCCACATGCTGGGGGCGCAGCAGGCCATCGTGCTGTCGACCCGCATCCGCCTCGCCCGCAACCTCAAGGACCACCCCTTCCCCGGCTGGGCCAAGCCCGCGCAGCGGGCGGAGGTCGCCGGCCTGTGCCTGGGCGCGCTCGGCAAGATGCCGAAGTTCCGCCGCGGCCATGAGCTGCGGATGGACGACCTCGGGGAGCTCGAGCGCGCCGCGCTGGTCGAGCGGCACCTGATCTCGAAGGAGCTCTCCGGCGGCAAGGGCGGCGCCGCCCTCATCAGCCGCGACCAGACGGTGTCGGTCATGGTCAACGAGGAGGACCATCTTCGCCTGCAGGTCGTGCGCGGCGGCTGGCACCTGCGGGCGGCCTGGCACCAGGCGGAGCAGCTCGACGACGCCCTCGCCGCCGCCCTGCCGCTGGCCTTCGGCGAGCAGCTCGGCTTCCTGACCGCCTGCCCGACCAACGTGGGCACCGGCCTGCGCGCCTCCGCGATGGTGCACCTGCCCGGCCTCTGCCTCGCGGGCCACATGGACAAGGTCGCGCGCGCCCTCGGCCAGGACGGGCTGGCGGTGCGCGGCTGGCTCGGCGAGGGCTCCGACGCGCTGGGCAATGTCTTCCAGGTCTCCAACCAGCAGACCCTCGGCCTGTCGGAGGACGCCATCCTGCGCCACCTCGCGGGCTGGGTCCGCCATGTGGTCGAGCAGGAGCAGAACGCCCGCCAGGTGCTGCTCCGGAGCGAGGGCGAGCGCTTCGTCGACCGGGTCGCGCGCGCGGTCGGCCTCCTTCGCCACGCCCGCCTGCTGACGAGCGCCGAGGCGATGGCCAGCCTCTCCCTCCTGCGCATGGGCTGCGACATGGGCGTGCTGCCCGAGTCGCACCGCGCCACGGTGGACCGCCTGATGATCGAGGGCCAGCCGGGGCACGTGCAGCTGCGAGCCGGCGGCGACCTCGACAGCGACGGCCGCGACCGGCGCCGCGCCGCGCTCATCCGCGAGGGCCTGGGCGCGCTGCCCGAGCCGGACATGCCCCGCTGAGCGGCCTCAGCGCCCGCGGTCGTCCTCGCGCCGCGGCTTGCGGGGCGTGACACCGGGAGGCGGGCCGCGCTTCTGGAAGCTCGGGTTGGCCGTCCCCTTCCAGGACCTCGAGATGAGGGGGAAATCCTCGGTGATGTGGTAGTGGTAGATGCCCGCGGGGAACTCGGGCGTGACGCCGAACCGCCCGTTGCATTCGTCGAGGTCGCCCAGTCCCGCCACATACTCGAAGTCCTGGGTGTAGTCGCCGTCGAAGCGCCCGCCGGGAGCGCGCACCTTGGGGCGCTCGCCGGACCGGAGGCGGTGGCTCGACCGCATGGGCCGCACACCCGAGGCGAGGTCCTTGGGGTCGCGGAGCCCGTTGGTGCCGTAGACCGGGAAGCCGTCGGCCGCCCAGCCGACCAGCAGCATCCGGCCCTCCTCGCCGCCGAGCGCCGCGATCAGGCCGACGGGCGAGCCGTGGTAATGGTAGGCGCCGTTGGGCTGCACGTGCGCGAGGCTCGAGTCGATGCCGAGGTCGGACTGGCCGCCGATGGCCTCGTGCGTCCAACCCGACCCGCGGTCGTCATTCCAATATTCCTGCGTGCCGGGCTCGAAGGGCACGCCGTTCAGGGCGACGCCGAACCAGGCGTGCCCCGTCGGGGTGGGCTTGGCCGCCACCTGCGGTCGCAACGCGACGCGGAAGACGTAGGCCTTGGGGGCGATGGGATTGGGGTTGTTGCGATTGGGGAACCGGCCCGTCGCATGGTTGGGCAGGCCGTTGGACTCGATCACGCGCTGGTCGCCCTCGACCCGGATGGTCACGCGCGCGCCGGCAGGCGCCGGGGCATCGGCGGCGCCGAGCGCGGCGGCCAGGAGGACGACGACGAGGCGGGCCATACGGGTGGAACCCCGCGACGCGACCGACGGTTTCGCCGGCTCAGCCCAGGTGGGGCTTCCCGCCGTCGAGGTCGTCGAGCAGCTTCCGGATGCGCATGCCCTTCTCGACCGACTCGTCGAGGACGAAGCGGAGCTCGGGCGTGCGCTTGAGCGTGACCGCCTTGCCGACGAGCGTCCGGAGCTCGCCGCGGATGGAGGCGAGCAGGCGGGCGGCCTCGGCCTCGTGGGCGGGGCCGCCGACGACGGCGTAGCGGATGCGGACCTGGGCGAGGTCGGGGGCGACCACGGTGTCCGTCAGCGTGATGCGCGCGGCCTGCTGGCCCCAGCGGGAGCGAAGCTGGCTGGAGACCTCGCGCTGGAGGAGCTCGGCGACGCGGACGAGGCGGTTGGACATCCTCAGAGCTTGGGCCGGACCTCGAGCACCTCGTAGCACTCGATGCGGTCGCCGACCTGGTAGTCGTCCGTGCCGGAGACGCGGGCGCCGCACTCGAAGCCCGCCTTGACCTCGGAGGCGTCGTCCTTGAAGCGCTTGAGGGTCTCGAGCGTGCCGGACTGGACCACCTTGCCGCCGCGCACGAGGCGGGCCTTGGCGGAGCGGCGCAGGAGGCCGTCGGTGACCATGCAGCCGGCGACGGTGGCCTTGCTGAGCTCGAAGACGGCGCGGACCTCGGCGGCGCCGAGCGGGTTCTCGCGGAGCTCGGGGTCGAGGAGCTCGGCCATGGCCTCCTTCACCAGCTCGATGAGCATGTAGATGATGTCGTGGCCGATGACGCGGATGCCCGCGCGCTTGAGGAGGGGCTGGACGCCGTTGTCGACCTTGGTGTCGAAGGCGACGATGGCGGCCTTGGCGGCCTCGGCCAGGGCGACGTCGTTCTGCGTGACGGGGCCGACGGAGCCGCCGACGATCTCGAGGCGGACCTTGTCGGAGGCGATGGCCTCGAGGCAGCCCTGGAGCGCCTCGAGCGTGCCGTTGACGTCGGCCTTGAGCAGGACGCGGAGCACCTTCTCCTTGTCGGTGGCCAAGGCGGCCATGAGCTTGTCGAGGTCGCTCATGCCGGGCTTGCCGACTGGGACGGAGGCGGCGCGGGACTGCGCGTCCTCGGCCGCCTTGCGGGCGGCGCGGGCGGCCTCCTCGGCGATCTCGCGGGCCTCGCGGTCGTTCTTGACCGCGTGGAAGCGGACGCCGGGCGCCGGGACGTCGTCCCAGCCCAGCACGAGGGCGGGCGTGCCCGGGGTGGCCTTCTCGAGGCGCTTGCCGCGCTCGTCCATGAGCGCGCGCACCTTGCACCAGGTCTCGCCGCAGACGAAGGCGTCGCCGGCCTTGAGGGTGCCCTTCTGGACGATGACGGTGGCGGTGGGGCCCCGGCCGGTCTCCTTCTGGGACTCGATGACGATGCCCTGCGCGGGGCAGGTCGGGTTGGCCTTGAGCTCGAGGACGTCGGCCTGGAGCAGGATGGACTCGAGGAGGCCGTCCATGCCGTCGCCCTTGAGGGCGGAGACGGGGCAGGTGACGACCTCGCCGCCCCAGTCCTCGGGGGCGATGCCGCGCTGCTGCATCTGCTGCTTCACGCGGTCGACATTGGCGCCCTTGGCGTCGACCTTGTTCACGGCGGCGACGATGGCGCGCGCGTGCTTCTGGGCGAACTTGAGGGCCTCGTCGGTCTGCGGCATGAAGCCGTCGTCGGCGGCCACGACGAGCACGGCGACGTCGGTCACGCTGGCGCCGCGCTCGCGCATCTTGGCGAAGGCGGCGTGGCCCGGGGTGTCGAGGAAGGTGACGGAGCGGCCGGCGTATTCCTTGTTGGGGCCGGCGTAGGCGACGTTGTACGCGCCGATGCGCTGGGTGATGCCGCCGGCCTCGCCCGCGGCGACGTTGGCCTTGCGGAAGAAGTCGAGGAGCGTGGTCTTGCCGTGGTCGACGTGGCCGAGGACGCAGACGACGGGCGGGCGGGGCTTCTGCAGCTCCGGCGCGTCCTCGTCGATCTTGGGCTCGACCTTCCTGACGGGCTGGACGCCCTCGCCGCGGTGGCGGATCTCGAGGGTGTAGCCGTGGCGCGCGGACACCTTGATGGCGTCAGCCTCGTCGAAGACCGCGTTGACCGCGACCACCTTGCCGAGCGCCATCAGGTCGCCGACGACCTGGAAGGGCTTCAGGTTGAGGGCGATGGCGAAGTCGCGGACGACGATGGGCGGGCGGATGGTCAGCGCGCCCTTGCTACCGGGGGCGACAGGGGCCGAGCCGGCGGAGGGGGTGACGACGGGGATGGGCGGGCGGACGACCGGGGGCGGCGTCGCCGGGCGGCTCGGGGGCGGCGGCGGCGAGGAACGGACGGTGAGCGGGGGCAGGTCGCCGCGCTGGGGCGTGGGCGGCAGGGGCGGCGTCGCCGGACGGGTCGGCGGCGCGACGCGCGGGGTGACGGCGGGAAGGGGCGTGGCGCGGAGCGCGGGGCCGGCGGGAGGCGCGGGAGGCGTCGAGGGCGCGGCGGGCGCAGGGGCGGTCGGCGTCGCGGGGCGGGCGGCGGGGGCGGCGGGCGCCTCGGCGACGGGCTTGGGAGCCTCGGGGGCGGCGGGGGCCGGCGCCGGCGCAGGCGCAGGCGCCTCCTCGGCGGCCTTGGGCAGCTTGGGCGCGAGGAACGTCATCAGCTCGTCGCGGTAGAACTTGCCGCAGGTCGAGGAGGGGGCGGGCTTCTTGCCCTCGCTGTAGACGGAGTCCTTCCACATCGGGAAGGCCTCGACGAACTCATCGACCCAGGCGAGGAGCTGCTTGACCTCGACGCCGAGCTCCTTCGCCACGTCGCTGAATCGCTGCGTGGCGGAGGTCTTCTTGGCGGGCGCGGCCTTCTTTTTCTTGTCGGTCATGAATACGGAAAGGGGAGGAGGGACGGAGGAAGGGGATTAAGGGATGAAAAGGATGGAAGGGATGAGGCGGGCTGACTTGGGGGGGGGGCTCGGGGAATCCTGTCCTGGGTCCTTTTTATCCCTTCTATCCTCTTGATCCTTTGTGTCCTTGCACCAGTCAGGCGCCGGACGGGATCAGCCGCGGGCCTTCTCGACGGCGGCGAGGATGGCGGCGGCCTCCTCGGCGGCGAAGCCGCTGCCGACGAGGTCGTCGGCGGTCATGCCCTCGAAGCCGCCGAGCTCGGTGACGCCCATGCCGGCGAGGCGGCCGGCCTGGTCGGCGGTGAGGCCGAGGCGCTCGGCCAGCTGCTGGGCGCGGAGGCCGGCCTGGGCCTCGACGGACTCGGGGGCGTGCATCGACTTGGCGATGTCGAGGCGCCAGCCCATGAGCTTGGAGGTGAGGCGGGCGTTGCGGCCGCCCTTGCCGATGGCGATGCGCATGTCGTCCTCGGAGACCTCGAAGTGGATCTGGCGGTTGCGCTCGTCGACGTGGACGTTGCGGGGCTTGGCCGGCTTGATGGCCTCCTCGAGCAGCTTGAGCGGCTCGGGCATGTAGCGGATGATGTCCACCTTCTCGTTGTTGAGCTCCTTGACGAGGTTGCGGACGCGCGAGCCGCGGGCGCCGACGCAGGCGCCGACGGGGTCGACCTTGGGGTCGCGGGTGTCGACGGCGAGCTTCGTGCGGTAGCCGGGGTCGCGGGCCATGGCGGCGACGAAGACGGTGCCGTCGGCGATCTCGGCGACCTCCAGCTGCAGGAGGCGGGTGACGAAGGCGGGGTTGGCGCGCGAGAGGATGAACTCGGGGCCGCGCTGGGTGATGTCGATCTTGAGCAGCAGGGCGCGGATGCGGTCGCCGGTGCGGAAGTCCTCGCCGGGGCTGCGCTCGCGGTAGGGGAGGATGGCCTCGGCGGTGCCGAGCTCGACGATGACGTTGCCCCGCTCGACGCGGCGGACGGTGCCGGTGACGATGTCGCCCTCCTTGTCCTTGTACTCCTGGTAGACGTGCTCCTTCTCGATGGCGCGGAAGCGCTGGTTGATGAGCTGCTGGGTGGACTTGGCGGCGATGCGGCCGAGCTCGGAGACGGCCATGGGCTTGCGGATGACGTCGCCGACCTTGGGGTCGCGGGCATACTTGGCGGCCTCGGAGGGGTTGATCTCCTGCTTCTCGTCGGAGACGGAGTCGGTCACGCGGAAGAGGACCCAGGCCTCGAGCTTGCCGCTGTCGGGGTCGGCGAGGACCTCGATCTCGTGGCCCTGCATGACGGACTTCTCGACCGAGGACTTGATGGCCTCGACGATGAGGGCGCAGGCGTCGGGGCGGGAGATGCTCTTCTCCTTCTCGAGGTACTGCAGGAACGGCTTGATGTCTTGGCTCATGGCGCGGACGGGGATTTGGGTTGGAAAAGGGTGAGGGGACAAAAAAGGCGGGCCCGGGATGGAGCCCACCTTCGTTAAAAGGCGACTGAGGAAGTTATCCCATCCCCGGGAGGCCGTGTCAAGGCCCGAGGGCGCCCGACCGGATCACTCCAGCAGGCCCACCTCGGCGGCGCTGACGTGGGACTTCTCGAGGGCGCGGAGCCCGGTGAACCGGAAATACCTCAGCCTGGCGGGCGCGGGGAAGGTCACGGCCTGCTCCTGCGGGTTGGCGCGCAGGTTGCCGAACTCGCCCTCGGCGAGGACCGACCAGGTCGCGCCGTCGAGACTGCCCTCGAACCGGTAGCGGTCGGTCATGCCATGGCGGGTGCCATCCTGCCGGGGCACATAGAAGAAGCCCTTGGCGGCTCGCTCCTTGCCGGTGTCGACCGTGAAGGACTGGGGCGGGGCGAGCTCGCCCGACATCGGGTGCGTGTGCCAGAAGGAGGAAGGGTCGCCGTCGATCGCGCGCTCGGCAGGCGCGCCCTTGCCGCCGTCGGTGGACGAGACGACCTTCCAGCCGACGGGCTTGCGGCGGGCGAACGCGGCCCGGGGGCCGCGGGCGCCCTCGGGCTCCTTGAGGAGGGAGAACTCGCTCAGGCAGGGGACGGCGAGGGAGCCGGTGACGCGGAGGCGGAATCGGTCGGAGGTGACGGCGGGGAATCGGAGGATCCGCTGCTGGCCGATGGTCGTCGCGAAGGCGACCTCCTGCCAGTCGCCGCCGACCCAGGCGTCGAGCGCGAAGCCCTCGACGCGCTGGCCGAGCGGGGTGAACTCGCGGACGCGGACGACGTCGACCGTCGCGGGCGCGGGCAGGGTGATGACGGCCTCGGGCGTCCGGTCGCCGTCCTCGCCGCACCAGTAGGTGTCGCGCTTCCCATCGGTCAGGGCCGCGGCGGCGAACCGGGCGTCGCCGCCGCGGCGGGTGGCGGACTCGGCCTTGGCGCCGCGGGCGTGGTCGACCTTGGACATCGCGTCGAGGTGGGCGCGCAGGGCGCGCAGCGAGGCGACATCGCGCTCATGGAGGCGGCCCTGCGGGGTGGGCGGGATGTTGAGGTTGAGCCCCTGCCCTCGCCCGACCGAGGCGAAGTAGATCTCGGAGAGCGCCCGGAGGTCCTTCACGCGGCCGTCCTCGTGGGCATGGTAGAACCAACCCGGGCGGATGGAGACATCGCACTCGGCGGGGCGCCAGACATTGCCCTTGGGGGAACCGGCGTTGAGCTGGTCGTCGACATAGTAGTCCTGGCCGCCCGCCAGTCCGCTCCCGGCGTGGGTGACGGCCCAGCAGGTCTCGGCGGCGAAACCCTTCTCGTTGCCGACCCAGCGGACATCGGGGCCGCCATCGCCGAAGACGCTGGCCATGGGCTGATGCTTCCGGATGAGACCCCGGATCTCGTCCCACGGGTAGTAATCGCGGGGAATCTGGCGCCGCTCGCGGGCGCCGCCGTAGTAGCCGTCGCCGCCGTTGGCGCCGTCGTACCACATCATGAAGAGGTCGCCGTAGCGGGTGAGCACCTCGCGGGTCTGCTCGACGAACACCCGCTTGTAGCCCTCCCGCCCGTACTCGGGATGGTTGCGGTCCCAGGGGGAGACGTAGATGCCGAGCTTGAGGCCGTGGCGGCGGCAGGCGGCGGCCATCTCACCGACGATATCGCCCTTGCCGCCCTTGTACGGCGCCTTGCGGATGTTGTGCGGGGTGGTGGCGGTGGGCCAGAGGCAGAAGCCGTCGTGGTGCTTGGCGACGACCACGAGGCCGCCCATGCCCGCCTCCTTGGCGGTCCGGGCGATGCCATCGGCGTCGAAATGCTCCAGCTTCATGATCGACGGGGACTCGTCGCCGTAGCCCCACTCCTTGCCGGTGTAGGTGTTGAGACCGTAGTGGACGAAGCCGTAGTACTCGACCTCCATCCAAGCCAGCTGGCGGGGGCTGGGTGTCGGGCCGAAGGGCCTGGGCGGCTCGGCCGCCGGGAGCGTGGCGACGACCAGGGCGAGGAGGGCGGCGAGGGAGCGCATGGGAATCGAAAGGGGAGGATGTCGAGGGACTAAGGGATAAAAAGGACGAAAGGGGACGAATAGGGGCAAAGGGGTGCAACGTGCATACAAGCGCCACGCCCCATGGGTTCCCCGCCCTTTCCATTAGGCGATCAAGCCATCGAGCACCCGCGCCATCAGCCGCCCCGTGCCTCCGGGATTCCGAGATTCCGTGCTCCCGGCACCGCCAGGCGCCCCCAATCTTCCTCTTGCCCCGGCGGGCGGGGCGGCGACCCTCCCCTGCCATGAGCGGCGACAAGGTCATCTTCACCATGACGGGCGTGACGAAGTCCCACGAACGCAAGCCCGTGCTCAAGGACATCCACCTGTCGTTCTTCCATGGCGCCAAGATCGGGCTCCTCGGCCTCAACGGCTCCGGGAAGTCGACCCTGCTGCGCATCATCGCCGGGACGGACACGGAGTTCGACGGCGAGATCGCGCGCGTGCCGGGCTACTCCCTGGGCTACCTGCCCCAGGAGCCCGAGCTCGACGCCGCGAAGACCGTGCACGAGGTCGTGGCCGAGGCCGCCTCGGGCCTGCGCGCCCTGCTGGACGAGTACGACGACACCTTCGTCAAGGTCGGCGAGACCGACGACCCCAAGGAGCAGGCGCGCATCCTCGAGCGCCAGGCCGCCATCCAGGAGGAGCTCGACGCCAAGGGCGGCTGGGACCTCGACGCGCGGCTCGAGATGGCATTGGAGTCGCTCCGCTGCCCGCCGGGCGACACGCCCGTCGCGGGGCTCTCGGGCGGCGAGCGCCGCCGCGTGGCCATGGCGCGGCTGCTCCTGCTGGAGCCCGACATCCTCCTGCTGGACGAGCCGACCAACCACCTCGACGCCGACACCGTGCAGTGGCTCGAGCAGCACCTCGCGCGCTACAAGGGCACGGTCATCGCCGTCACCCACGACCGCTA
>VFQT010001773.1_pt1 | contig 24473 bp, 23 predicted proteins | sample 3512381 | NCBI WGS metagenome assembly VFQT01 (sample SAMN10412376, study PRJNA504923) | tailings metagenome | isolation source: Relicate 2 Philex TSF3 active mining site | place: Philippines: Tuba, Benguet | collected 2017-08-29
TCAGTGCCCATCCACCACCAGCATCGCGAGGAAGCGCGCCAGCGCCATCCCGCGCAGCTGTTCCGGCTCGGAGAACAGTTTCTGCAGCGCGGCCAGCCGCGACGGGCCCAGCAGCGGCCCTGCCAGCGTCTCGAATTTCTGCGAGCGCAACCTGCCGCCGGGGTCGCCCTGGCGCGGATCGCCCGCCGGAAACAGGGCCTCGACATGCTCGGACCTGGTGCCGTCGGCGAATTCAACCTCGATCGCATTGGCGCAGCTGCGCACCTCGGGATCATGGTGGCCGCGGCTGTAGCGCGCGTGCTCGATCAGCCTTACCTTCGCGCGCAGCGGCTCCAGCTGCGGATGCGCCGCCGCCTCGTCGGAGTAATGCCAGCTGGTCATGCGGCCGTAGAGCAGCGCCGCCGCCACCATGTACTGCAGGCAGTGGTCGCGCGCCTCCGCGTTCGGCAGCGGGCCGGTCACGTTGATGCGGCGCATCGCCTCGTCATGGGTGTAGACCCGCACTTCGCGGATGGCAGGAATCTGCGGGATGACCCGGGCATGCAGGCGCAGCGCGGCCTCGATCGCAGTGGTGCCGTTCCTCTGCCCCGGCACCAGCTTGAGGATGGTGCTTTCGACCAGGATGCGGTCAGTCAGCACGCGATCGAGTTTCGGCGCGATGCCGTGCAGCCTGGATTTGGTCAGACCCCAGGGATCGGCGCTGAGCGCGGTCGGGCACGGCGGCTCCCCGCCCGCGCCGAGCTGCGCGAACCACAGTCCGCGCGCGGCGGCATCGGCAGCGGCCCAGGACTTGCGCGGCCCGAGGTTGGGCGCATGGCGGTAAACCGGCGGGCACTGCCCGTCGGCCCAGGCATGCGACAGCGCCGACAGCACCGCATCGCGGTTGCCGCCGAGGACATGCGCCGCGATGCCCGCGGTCGCCACCTTCGCGCAGAACACGTTGTCCAGCGCATTGGCCGCGCTGTCGAAGCGGTTGGCCTCGATCAGCCCGCCGTGGATTTCATAGACCCGGATCAGCCAGCGCAGCAAGTCGCCGACGCTCACCGCGTGGCCGGCGCGCTCGCGCATCGCCGCGGCGACGACAATCGCGCCGACATTGTCGGAGGGATGGCCGCCCCAGAACGTGGTGTCGCTGAAATCGAGCCAGCGCACCAGCGCGCCCAGCGCGAAGGCCGCGCGCTGCGGGTCGAGCACGAGGTGGGTGGCGGGCACCGGAATGCCGGCGCTGTTGGGGCAGGCCGCGACCAGGGCGTCGAGCACGCGCCGGCAACCGGCATCCTGCGCGGCGCCGAAGGCGCAGGCCAGCGCATCGACCAGCCGGGTCTGCGCCGCATCGACCGCATGCGCCGGGGACTGCTGGTCGCGCGATGCATAGTCGGCCAGCATCTGCAGCATCACATCCTGGCGTTGCGGCTGCGCTGCCGGTCTCACGGTCATGATCTGCTCCTAACTGGCGCGGCTCAGCAGCCGCATGCCGCGCTCCAGGCCGTCGAGCGTCAGCGGGAACATGCGCCCGCCCATCAGTTCGCGGGTGATGCCGATGGACTCATGATAATTCCACACCGCCTCGGGTTGGGGATTGAGCCAGATCGCCTGCGAATAGACATCCAGGGCCCGCTGCAGCCACACCGCGCCTGGTTCCTCGTTGCTGTGCTCGACGCTGCCGCCGGGATAGGTGATCTCGTACGGGCTCATGGTCGCGTCGCCGACGAAAATCGCCTTGTAATCATGCGGATAGGTGTGCAGCACGTCCCAGGTCGCGATGCGCTCGGTGGCGCGGCGGCGGTTGTCCTTCCACACCCGCTCATACAGGAAGTTGTGGAAGTAGAAATACTCGAGGTGCTTGAACTCGGTGCGCGTCGCGGAGAACAACTGCTCGCAGACGCGGATGTGGTCATCCATGGAACCGCCGATGTCGAAGAACAGCAGCACCTTCACCGCGTTGTGCCGCTCCGGCACCATTTTCAGGTCCAGCCAGCCGGCATTTTTGGCCGTCGAACGGATGGTGTCATCCATGTCGAGAATTTCCGGCGCACCGGTACGCGCGAATTTGCGCAGTTTCTTCAGCGCCACCTTGATGTTGCGCGTGCCGAGCTCGACGCTGTCATCGAGGTTTTTGAACTCGCGCTGGTCCCACACCTTCACCGCGCGACGGTTGCGCGATTCATGCTGGCCGATGCGGATGCCTTCCGGGTTGTAGCCGTAGGCGCCAAAGGGGCTGGTGCCGCCGGTGCCGATCCACTTGCTGCCGCCCTGGTGGCGGCCCTTCTGCTCCTCGAGGCGCTTTTTCAGCGTCTCCATCAGTTTTTCCCAGCCGCCCAGCGACTGGATCATCTTCTTTTCCTCGTCGCTGAGATTCTTTTCCACCAGCTTGCGCAGCCAGTCCTCGGGAATCACCGCCGCAGCCGCATCGATGCCGGCCACGCCCTTGAAGTACGCCGCGAACACCAGGTCATAACGGTCGAAGAATTTTTCATCCTTGACCAGACAGGTGCGTGCCAGGTGATAAAACTCCTCGACGCTGCCGAAGGCGACCTGCTTCTCCAGCGCCGCGATCAGCATCAGGAATTCCTTGATCGAGCACGGCACGCCGCCCTGGCGCAGCTTGAGAAAAAATTCGATCAGCATTTAAAAACCATTTTTACCGCCAAGACGCCAAGAGCGCCAAGAAAAACAAAGCAAGACCTTTTCATGAAAGGACAACACGCTGGATACCGTCTCGCAGCAGGCGTTCGTTGAAATTGATCAGCAAGGCCAGCGTGGAATTTCGGGCCTTGAGATAGGAAATGACCTGCGCCTTGTGCACGGGCAACAGCTTTTCCACGGCCTTCAGCTCGACAATCAACGCACCGCCAACCATCAGATCGATTCTTCCCTCGCCGACTGACTGCCCTTTGTAAGAAACGGAAACAACACATTGGCGCTCGAAAGCAACACCGCGCAATCCCAACTCGACCGCCAGCGCTTCTTCATAAACACTTTCAACAAATCCCGGCCCCAATTCGCGATGAACCTCAAGCGCCGCATCCACAACCACCCGCGCCAGATCATCCAGTAGCTTGTCAGGTTCCCGCATGAAATCCGTTTTACCCTTCTTGGCGCTCTTGGCGTCTTGGCGGTAAAAGCTTTTGACCTTGACGGTCAATCAGCCCTTCCGTCGCGACATGAACACCAGCCGCTCAAACAAATGAACGTCCTGTTCATTTTTAATTAATGCCCCGTGCAGCGGCGGCACGATCTTGTGCGCGTCCTGGCTGTGCAGCGCTTCCGGCGGGATGTCCTCGGCCATCAGCAGCTTCAGCCAGTCAAGCAGTTCGGAAGTCGTCGGCTTTTTCTTCAGACCGGGCACTTCGCGGATCTCGAAGAAGGCATTCAGCGCCTGGCTCAGCAGCTGCTTCTTGATGCCGGGGAAATGCACTTCGACGATCTGCGCCATCGTGTCGGCGTCCGGGAAGCGGATGTAGTGGAAAAAGCAGCGGCGCAGGAAGGCGTCGGGCAGTTCCTTCTCGTTGTTGCTGGTGATGATCACCAGCGGACGGTGCCTTGCCTTGACCAGCTGCTGTGTCTCGTAGACATAGAACTCCATGCGGTCGAGCTCGCGCAGCAGGTCGTTGGGGAACTCGATGTCGGCCTTGTCGATCTCGTCGATCAGCAGCACCGAGGGTTCATCCGAAGTGAAGGCCTTCCACAGCATGCCCTGCACGATGTAGTTCGAGATGTCCTTCACCTTCGGGTCGCCGAGCTGCGAATCGCGCAGCCGAGACACCGCGTCGTATTCATACAGGCCGTTCTGCGCCTTGGTCGTCGACTTGATGTGCCATTCGTGCAGCGGCCGCTTCAGCGCCTTCGCCACTTCCAGCGCGAGCATGGTCTTGCCGGTACCCGGCTCGCCCTTGATCAGCAGCGGGCGTTCCAGCGCGAGCGCCGCGTTGACCGCCATCATCAGGTCGTCGGTGGCGACGTAGTTGTCAGTGCCGGTGAAGCGTGACATTTATTTTTCCTTTAAAAACAATGACTTAAAATAATACGCCCGAGCCGCGCGCCGGCGATGGCGCCCGCGCATCAGGCACAGCGCGCAAGGTCGCTGCGGCGATCGATGTCGAGCAGCACCCCCGGGTCGTCGCACTCGACCAGCCGCACCAGTGCCTGGTTGCGCTGGACGATGGCGCGCGCGCCGCTGTCTCCCGAGAGCAATTGCAGTTCATCGCGGAAACGGCGGCCGAAGGCCACCGGATGACCGCGATCGCCCTGATAGGACGGCGCGACGATCTCCGCGCCGGCCATCAGCGCCTGCACCACGCGGCCGATGGTCTCCGGCCGGATGCGCGGCATGTCGGCCAGCGCCACGACCCACCCGGCCGCATCGTGCGTCATGCGTACCCCGTGCGCGAGGCTGGCGCCCATGCCCTGCGCGGCATCGGCGCAGACGGTGACAGTGCAACCCTCCTCCTCCAGCAATTCGCGCAGCGGAAAATCGCCGGGGCGGATCACCGCCGTCACTTCCAGCCCGGCCGCGATCAGGTTGCGCGCGGCATGCGCGGCGATTGCGGCGCCATCCTTGAGCGGATGCAGCAGCTTGCCGCCGCCGAAGCGCGTTCCCGCCCCGGCAGCGAGCAGGATCGCCATCGGCAGCTTGTCGGAAACGTGGTCGGGAACGGCCATGCCCGTGATTATAATGGCCGCACCCCGCACCCAGCAGTCCGCGTCCACACTGCACACCCACAGACACCCGGATCCGCCATGCCCAAGCTCTGCGCCAACCTGACCATGCTGTTCAACGAAGTGCCGTTCATGGACCGTTTCGCCGCGGCGGCCCAGGCCGGATTCCGCGGCGTCGAATACCTGTTCCCGTACGAGTACGACAGGAACGAACTGGCCGCGGCGCTGAAGGGCAACGGCCTGGTGCAGGTGCTGCACAACATGCCCGCCGGCAACTGGGCCGCGGGCGAACGCGGCATCGCCTGCAACCCGCAGCGCGTCGATGAATTCCGCGCAGGCGTTGACCGCGCCATCGACTATGCCACCACGCTGGGCTGCCGGCAGGTCAACTGCCTCGCCGGCATCCGCCCGCCGCAGCTGGACCCGACCGACGCGCGCGAGACCTTCATCCGCAACCTGCAGTACGCCGCACCGGCATTCAAGGCCGCCGGGATCAAGCTGCTGATCGAACCGATCAACACCCGCGACATCCCCGGCTTCTTCCTCAACTACACCACGCAGGCCGCCGACATCATCCGCGCCGTCGGCTCGGACAACCTGTTCATCCAGTACGACATCTACCATGCACAGATCATGGAAGGCGACCTCGCGCGCACCATCGAAGCCTACCTGCCGCTGATCCCGCACATGCAGCTCGCCGACAACCCCGGACGCCACGAACCCGGCAGCGGCGAAATCAACTACCCATGGCTGCTCGGCCACATCGATCGCATCGGCTACAGCGGCTGGATCGGCTGCGAATACAAGCCCGCGACCACCACCGCGGCCGGCCTGGGCTGGGCTGCCCCCTGGCTCTCCGCCGCTTGACGCGCCACCGGCTACCCCACACAATCTGGACGCACCGGGCTGACAACAACAACACCAGCCTGTCCGCATTTCAACCACAGGAGGAGTCATGAAAGCATCACGCGCAGCATCCCTGCTCGGCATCGCCGTTGCCGCCACCTTTGCCGGAACCGCCGGCGCACAACAGATCACCCTGATGACCGGCCCGCAGGGCGGGGTATGGGTGCCGCTGGGCGGCCAGCTGAAAAGCATGTGGGAGAAGGCCATCCCCGGCATGACCGTCACCGCGACACCGGGCGCCGGCATCGCCAACGTGCGCGGCGTCGACGAGGGCAAGGCCCAGGTCGGCTTCGGCAACTCCAGCACCACGGTCGACGGCCTCGCCGGCAACGCGCCCTATCCGAAAAAGATCACCAAGGTCTGCCAGATGGCGAACCTGTATCCGCAGTACTTCCAGGTCGTCGCCCTGGCCGACGCCAAGGTCAACACCTTTGCCGACTTCAAGGGCAAGTCGGTGGTCACCCAGCCCAAGGGCAACACCGGCGAACTGCTGACCAACCTGACCCTGACGCTGAACGGCCTCAGCTACCAGTCGCTGTCGAAGATCAACTACCAGTCGTACACCGACGCGGTGTCGATGATGAAAGACGGTCACGCCCAGATCTTCACGCTGGGCACCACCATCCCCGCCTCGTCGGTGATGGACCTCGCCAGCGCGCGCGACATCAACCTCGTGCCGGTCGATGACAAGACCATGAACGAACTGCGCAAGAAGAACCCCGGCTACCAGAAGCTGATCGTCAAGGCCGGCACCTATCCGAAACAGACCAAGGACGTGCCGCAGATCGGCTATTCGGCGCACCTCGTCGTCTCCTGCGACCTGCCGGAACAGACCGTCTACACCATGACCAAGGCTGTTGCCGCCGGCGTCGGCGACATGGCGACGGTCAACAAGGCGATGGCGGGCCTCACGCCCAAGGACATGGCCGCCGACATCGGCGTGCCCTTCCACCCGGGCGCGGCGAAGTTCTACAAGGAAGCAAAGGCGATGTAACCGTGCAATCGCGCGTGTAACCGCGCGCGACGCGCAGCCATGACGGGGCGGCACTGCCGCCCCGTTCCACATCCGCTTCCGGAGAACCGCATGACAGCCGCCGAAAAAGAAACCGCCGCGCAGATCAAGTCCGACGAAAAGGCCGCCACCGCCCCGACCACGCGCCTGCTCGCATTCACGGTCGCAGTGATCGCGATCGTGATGTCGGTCTACCACATGTATGTCGCCGCCTTCGGCCCGCCCGAGGCGCTGATCTTTCGCGGCACCCACCTGCTGTTCGCGCTGACGCTGGTGTTCCTGCTCTACCCGCTGAAACCCGGCGGCGGCTGGCTGTGGCGCGCCAGCGACGCCGTGCTGCTGCTGCTGTCCTGGGCTTTCATCTTCCACATTTTCATCAACTACGAATACATGACCAACCGGATCATCTACATCGATGATCTGACCATGACCGACAAGGTCAACACCGTGATCGCGGTGCTGATCGTGCTCGAAGCCACGCGCCGCGTTCTCGGCTGGGCACTGCCGCTGACGGCATCGTGCTTCCTGGTCTACGCCTTCTTTTTCACCAACGTCACGCCACCGGTACTGATGGAGCAGCTCTACCTCTCCACAGAAGGCATCTTCGGCTCGACACTCGGCGTGTCGGCGTCATACGTGATGCTGTTCGTGCTGTTCGGCGCCTTCATGGAAAAAAGCGGCACCGGCCAGCTGTTCATGGACTTCGCGCTGTCGATCACCGGCCACACCGCCGGCGGCCCCGGCAAGGTGTCGGTGGTCAGTTCCAGCCTGTTCGGCACGGTCTCCGGCTCCGCCGTCGCCAACGTCATGGTCGACGGCCCGATGACCATCCCGCTGATGAAACGCACCGGTTTCCGCCCGCCCTTCGCCGCCGCGGTCGAGGCCACCGCCTCCACCGGTGGCCAGATCATGCCGCCGGTGATGGGGGCGGCCGCCTTCGTGATGGCCGAATTCCTCGCCGTGCCCTACGCCACGGTCGCGCTGTGGGCGGTGATCCCGGCGATCCTCTATTACCTCGCGGTGTTCTTCGCGGTGCACTTCGAGGCCAAGCGCTACGGCCTGCACGGCGTGCCCAAAAACGAACTGCCGGTGCTCGGCCAGGTCATGCTGTCGCGCGGCCACCTGTTCATCCCCATCATCACCATCTTCATCGGCCTGACCATGGGCTACTCGGCGCCGCTGTGTGCGCTGGTCGGCGCGCTGATGTGCCTGCCGATGGCGCTGATGCGCAAGTCCACCCGCGGCGGCATCACCTGGAAAAGCGTGCTCGACGCGCTGGAGGAAGGCGCCAAGAACACGCTGTCGGTGGCCATGGCCTGCGCCTGCGCCGGCATTGTCATCGGCTGCGTCACCATCACCGGCCTCGGCATCGTGTTCACCCAGATCGTCGTCGGCCTCGCGCAGAACCTGCTGCCGCTGGCGCTGATCCTCACCGCCATCGCCGGCATCGTGCTCGGCATGGGCATGCCGACCACGCCCGCCTACATCGTCATGGTGTCGCTGCTGGTGCCGGCGCTGGTGAAGCTTGGCGCGCCGCTGCCGTCCGCGCACATGTTCGCCTTCTACTTCGCCATCCTGTCGGCGATCACCCCGCCGGTCGCATTGGCGGTGTTCGCCGCGGCCAGCCTCGCCAAGGCCGACCTGTGGGAGGCCGGCTGGGCTGCGGTGCGCATCGGCGCCGCCGGTTTCATCGTGCCCTTCATGTTCGTGTTCGAACCGTCGTTGCTGATGATCGGCGCCTGGCACGAGATCCTGCATTCCTTCATCACCGCCACCATAGGCACCATCTGCCTGGCCGGTGGACTGTTCGGTTACTTCCATCGAATAGCGCACACCTGGGAACGCGCGCTGCTGCTGTGCGCGGCCCTGCTGCTGATCAAACCGGGCATCCTCACCGACATTGCCGGTCTGGTGCTGCTGGCCGTCGTGCTGGTCAATCAACTGGTGATCCGCCGTCACGAACCCAAAAACGACGCCCGGCCGATGCCTGCACGCTGACGCGCATATAATCATTTCACCCGTTTGACCCCGGCGGCCGCAACATGCGGCCGCCGCACCTTTCAACAGCACCAGAGGACATCATCATGAGCAACGTCGGCTTCGTCGGACTCGGCATCATGGGCAAACCCATGGCCCTCAACCTGATCAAGGGCGGCCACACGCTGTTCCTGACTTCACGCAGCGGCGTGCCGAAGGAACTGACCGACGCCGGCGGCAAGGCCTGCGCCAGCGCGAAGGAAGTCGCGCAGCAGGCCGACATCATCATCACCATGGTCCCCGACACCCCTGACGTCGAGAAAGTGCTGTTCGGCGCCAACGGCATCGCCGAAGGCCTCAGCAAAGGCAAGACCGTGGTCGACATGAGCTCGATCTCGCCCATCGAGACCAAACAATTCGCCAATAAAATCAATCAATTGGGATGCGACTACGTCGACGCCCCTGTCTCCGGCGGCGAAGTCGGCGCCAAAAACGCCGCGCTCACCATCATGGTCGGCGCCCCGCAGGCCGCCTTCGACAAGGTGAAACCGTTATTTGAGTTGATGGGCAAAAACATCACCCTCGTCGGTGGCAACGGCGACGGCCAGACCTGCAAGGTATGCAACCAGATCATCGTCGCCCTGAACATCGAAGCCGTCAGCGAAGCGCTGGTCTTCGCATCAAAAGCCGGTGCCGACCCTGCCAAGGTGCGGCAGGCATTAATGGGAGGATTCGCAGCCTCGCGCATTTTGGAGGTGCACGGCGAACGCATGATCAAACGCACCTTCGACCCGGGCTTCCGGATCGAACTGCACCAGAAGGACCTGAACCTCGCCCTGCAGGGCGCGAAGGCGATGGGCGTGTCGCTGCCGAACACGGCGACGGCGCAGGAACTGTTCAATTCATGCTCGGCCAACGGCGGCGCGAAGTCGGACCACTCGGCGATGGTGAAAGCGCTGGAGCGGATGGCGAATCATGAGGTGGCGAAGTAGAGCTTCAACGAACGTCTCCAACTGAGCAAGATAAGTATGCCAAGCGCAACCATCAAGATATTCCTGTCTCAAGGTAATCCCAAGCGCCTTCGGACTGCGGAACTTTCAAACTGGACAGGCAAGGCTGTTGCGGGCCCTCGAAGCGAGTTTGATAGCGTATTAGCCAGGGAAGAATCGCAAAAGTCAGGTGTCTACTTTCTAACCGGAATCGATCCCGAAAGTGGGAAAAACGCTGTCTATATCGGGGAGGCAGAATCAATTCGTGATCGAATTAAAAGTCATCTCGATAAAGACTATTGGAATCAGATTGCATTCTTTACCAGCAAAGACGAGAACCTTACTAAAGCGCACATCCGATATCTAGAAGGGAGACTTATAGACCAGGCGAGGGAAGCCGGACGCGCCGAAGTCAAGAACACCCAAAGCAGCGGAGCACGATTGCCAGAGTCGGACCGAGAAGATATGGAAATATTTCTCGAAAAAATTCATCAATTGCTTCCGGTCTTGGGGGTAGAAGTTCTAGTACCAACAGTCAAAATCACGGAAAGCATCTCCAAAAACGATACGCTTTCGTGTGAAATCAAGGGCCTAAAGGCAACGGGGCAATTAACACCAAACGGGATCGTCGTGCTCGCCGGATCACAAGCGGTTCTGACTGAGCGCCCCTCCTCACAAAAATACCCGTGGCCGATTAATATGCGGCAAAGATTAAAAGATGAAGGAATACTAATAGCAAAACCGGACCACCTCCTATTTGCGCGTGACGCAGAATTTTCGAGCCCTAGTGCAGCCGCAGCCGTAATACATGGCGGACACGCAAATGGCCTGACTGCTTGGAAAAATAGCGATGGCAGGACATTAAAAGAACTTGAAGCATCTTAACTAGCTGTCTATTTCGATCAATAAATGAAACAGATTTACTTGATCACTTATCCAACCGGAAAGATTTATGTCGGGAAGGATGCCATCGGAAGCTGCCGCTACTTTGGCAGCCCTGACATGGACGTCGTAAATAGCGACTTCGAAAACCTTCCTGAATCGATTAGAAAAGATTTCACTGTCAGAAAACAGATTCTTTGGGAATCCGCTACTGCAACAGATGCAGAATTAGCTGCGATGGAAGTTGAATTTATCCGCAAGCATCAATCTCATAATCCAGAAATCGGCTACAACCGATGGCCAAAATTTAAGTAACCCCTTCTTCTGAGCCACCAAGTAGCACGCCCTGAAGGAAGTCCCCTTGGGGGGATAGCGCTGTCAGGGGAAAACAGCTTCCAGCAATAAATGGACAATAAATGGGGTCAGACACCATTAGTGACGGTGTCGCCCCCTTTCGAGCCGCCGAGTAGCGCAGCGCGGCCGGGGGAAGTCGGCGAGCACTGTGCGAGCTGCACAAGCCTAAGACGCATTACCAGGCTCACCCGCCCACCGCATCAAAACTCGACGAGACACAGCGCGAGTTGCGCAGCCGCCCGGCCGCGCGAGCAACGCAGGGAACCCCCGAAGGGGGCGGCGAAGAGGGTCGCCTTCTCTTTGGTTACTTTCTCTTGGCGAAGCAAGAGAAAGTAACCGGCCGCCGGGCCGCCCCCGGCGAACTTGAAGCACCAGCACCCATCAGTCACGATGAACGCTGTCGCCCCTCAATCATCAATACTTATTTATCAATAAAAACAATTACTTATAAAACACCTGCCCGCAACCCCCACGCCCCCGCCACCTGCCCTAATATCCACAACATCCACCCAGCCCAAGGGAGCAGCCCATGAAACAATGGCTAGAACGCGCCGACCAGCGCAGCAACACCCTCGCCCACGGTTTCGGCAACCTGCTGGTCGACAGCTTCCACAACCTCGCACTGTTCGCGATCGGCGGCACCATCGTGTGGTCGGCGGTGCATGCCTTCATCGCGATGATGGCCAAGGGCGGCGCCACCATCGACGACATCCTGCTGCTGTTCATCTACCTCGAGCTGGGCGCGATGGTCGGCATCTATTTCAAGACCAACCACATGCCGGTGCGCTTCCTGATCTATGTGGCGATGACCGCGCTGACGCGGATGATGATTTCCGACATCCAGGCGCACCACAATCCGGAGATGAAGATCCTCTACATTCCGGGCGCAATCCTGGTGCTGGCGCTGGCGACGCTGGTGGTGCGTTACGGTTCGGCACGCTTCCCTTCGGATAAGTCAGGCACATCTCCCTGAGAAATCGGCACTCAAAAAATGGCAAAGACTGCATCGCGACTGACCGCCGTCGCCGTCTTCGCTGTGCTGGGCGGCTGTATCATGTTTCCCTTCGGCAGCAACCAGTCACCCGGCCTGGCCCCGCACCTGCCGGCAACTAGCGGCAGCGACACCGGAGTGCTGGTGTTGCAGTTCATCAAAGCCTCCCGCCCGCCAACCATGGGGCCGCTGCAGCATGCAGAGCAACCTCTGATCGTACCCGAACGCGAACTCCACAGCCTCGACACCACCAGGGTACGCTGGGCACTGTGCATCGCCGGCGGCATGCGCGGGGACTGCGGCATCGTGATCAGCAACCAGCTGACTGAGGTCTGCATGCTGTGGCCGGACGGTCGCGTGCTGTCATTGGGTTCGCCGGATAAGATGGGCTGGGGTCGAGAATCGCGGGGCCAATTGCCTGAGGCCTGGCGCACGCAATGGCTGCTCGACTTGCCACAGAGCCCTGTATTACACGGCTACGACGGCATCTGCCCGGAACAATACTCAGGACTGGAGTGGCCGGAATCCGAACGCCGGATGGTGATGGACTTCCTTGAGCGAATGACGGTGAGGCCGGGACTAAAAGGCGGATTCACCACCCGCACGCCTGAAACACCCGTCTCCAGCAAACCCTAAACTGCGGTGATCGCGGCGTCGATGGCACGCGAGAGCTTATCGACAATCTCATCGAGCTGTGATTCGCTGACGATGAACGGCGGCGCCAGCAACACATGGTCGCCGCGTTTGCCGTCGGCAGCACCACCCATCGGATAACACAGCAGGCCTTCCGCCATTGCCGCGGCCTTGAGTCTGGCGTACACGCGCCGCGCCGGATTGAAGGTCGCCTTGGTCGCATGATCCTCGACCAGTTCAACACCCCAGAACAATCCGCGGCCGCGGATGTCGCCAACATGCGGCTGTTTCGCAAAACGAGCGCGCAATTGCTGCTCGAAATACGTGCCGCGCGCCCGCACCTGCGCCAGCAGCCCGCGCTCGCGGATCGCGCGCTGTACCGCCAGCGCACCGGCACAGGCGGTGGCATGGCCGATGTAGGTGTGGGAGTGGGCGAAGGCGCCGCTGCCGGCGCTGACCGCATCGATGACCCGGTCTGAACACAGCGTGGCGCCGATCGGCTGGTAGCCTGCACCCAGCCCCTTGGCGATGCAGGCGATGTCGGGCAGCACGCCCTCCTGTTCGCAGGCCCACAGCGTGCCGGTGCGTCCCATGCCGCACATCACCTCGTCGAGGATCAGCAGGATGCCGTGGCGGTCGCAGATGTCGCGGATCAGCCGGAAATAATCGGCCGGGGGCGTGGTCGCGCCGAGTGTGGCGCCCGACACCGTCTCGGCGATGAATGCAAACACGCGCTGCGGGCCGGCGGCTTCGACCGCGGCCTCGAATTCGGCGGCCAGGCGCCGCGCGTAGCCTTCCTCGGTTTCGTCATCACGGCGGTCGCGGTAGTCGTAACAGGGCGAGACATGGCGCACCGGCGCCAGCAGCGGCTCGAAGCCGCGACGGTTGGATTCGCGTCCGCCCGCCGACAGCGCACCGAGCGTGCTGCCGTGGTAGCTCTGGCGGCGCGCGATCAGGATGTCGCGGCTGCCCTGCCCGGACTCGACCGCGTACTGGCGCGCAAACTTGATCGCCGCCTCCACCGCCTCGGATCCGCCGGAGCAGAAATAGACATGGTTGAGGCCTTCGGGCGCATGGGCCACGAGGTCTTCGGCCAGCGCCTCGGCCGGCGCCGTGGTGAAAAACGAGGTATGCGCATAGGGCAGCGCGTCGAGCTGGGCCTTGATCGCGGCGATGACTTCGCGGTCGCTGTGGCCGAGGCAGGACACCGCGGCGCCGCTGGAGGCATCGATGTAGCGCCGGCCGCTGCGGTCGATCAGGTACGGGCCGTCGCCGGCGACGGCTTCGGGATAATCATGGGCAAGGCTGCGGTGGATGATGCGCGACACGGGGTGAGGCTCCAGGTGGACGGGTTTGTGCTGCCGGGATTCTGCGTGAAGCGGGCTGCAGGGTCAAAGCCGAACCCGGCCTGCTGGCACCGGCGCGCGCATCGGTTACCATTTGCGCATGAATCCGCAACGACTGGCCGCCATCCTGCTGCTGGCGCTGCTGCCGCAGGCCGCCACCGCACAGGCGCCGAAGCCGGCGGCGCGCCACGACCCGCAACAGGACGAAAAGACCGTCACCGAGCTGCGCCGCAAATATGACGGCGGCGACGGCAACGCCGCCGGCCTGATCGGCAACCTGCTCGACCAGAAGCGCGTGTCCGAACAGCGCCACGGCAGCGCGCTCGACTGGTACCGCAAGGGCTGCAAGCGGCTCGACCTCGCGTCCTGCCACAACATCGCCCTCGCCTACCAGCGCGGGACACGGGGACTGAAGCAGGATGCCGGTGAAGCGGTGCAGTATTACGAAATCGGCGCGAAGCGCGGCTTCCTGAATTCGATGTACAACCTCGCGATGCTCTACGCCGAGTCCGAACCGGCGGTGGCCGACCCGCGCGAGGGCCTGAAATGGATGCTGCTCGCGCAGCGCGCCGCGACCCAGTGCGCGGAGCGCCCGCTCTGCAAACAGGTCAGCCAGGACCCGCAGGGCTACCGCAAGCGGCTCGAGGACCGCATGACCTCTCGCGAGATGCGCGAGGTCTACCGCCAGGCCGAGGCCTGGCGGCCGGTCGGGCAACCCTGACCGCCGCAGGTTGGACCACGGCGCCACTGCGCCGCGCTTCAATGTGATAATCAGGCCATACACACCAGGATCGACCACAACCGCCATGACCGCCTGCCAGCCCGGAATCCTCAAGCCCATCCCCGCCGTCGCGCGCTATGTGACCTACACGCTGCAGCCCGGCGCCGATGCACGCGCCACCCTGCGCAAACTGTGCGCGCAGGCCGACGGCGAGCGCACGCTGGCCGGCCTCGGCCTGTCGCTGGTGACTGCGCTCGGCCGCCACATCGACGAGCTGCGCGCGTTTCCGGAATTCAGCGGCTTCGGCATCGACGTGCCGTCGACGCCCTCGGCGCTGCTGTTGTGGCTGCGCGGCGAAGACCGCGGCGAGATCGTCAACCGCCACCGCGCGCTTGACGACCTGCTGGCGCCCGCCTTCACCCGCACCGGTGTCATCGATGCCTTCACCTTTGACGGCCGCCACCGCCGCGACCTCACCGGCTACGAGGACGGCACCGAAAATCCCAAGGGCGGCAAGGCGGTCGCCGCCGCGATCAGCAAACGCAAGGGCATCGCCGGCTCGAGCTTCCTCGCGATCCAGCAGTGGGAGCACGACATGCACCGCTTCGAGGCGATGCCTCGCCGCGAGCAGGACCATACCTTCGGCCGCCGCCGTTCCGACAACGTGGAACTCGACGACGCGCCGGAATCCGCGCACGTCAAGCGCACCGCGCAGGAGAGCTTCGACCCCGAGGCCTTCGTCGTGCGCCGCTCGATGCCGTGGTCGGAAGGCGCGCGCTGCGGGCTGGTGTTCACCGCCTTCGGCAGCACCTTCGATGCCTTCGAGGCACAGCTGCGGCGCATGGTCGGCGTCGAGGATGGTGTAACCGACGCGCTGTTCAGATTCACCCGGCCGCTCAGCGGGGCGTATTACTGGTGCCCGCCGGTGAACAACAAAAAACTCGACCTGTCTACTCTGAAGCTCTAACGGAAATCCGCCACCTGCCGGGCAGCGCCCGTCAACTGCAGGATGTGCATGCCCAGCCCGTGGCGGTCGACGATGTAGATGTAGCCGCGGTCGTCGACCTCGACGTTGTTGGTGGTCACCGCAGCGCCCTTTGCGTCAGGCACATACCAGGCGATCTCCCGTGGCCGGTACGGGTCACGGACATCCAGCGCGCGCACGCCGGCATTGAAATGCGCGATGAACAGGATGCGCCGGTAATAGATGGGCGTGAAGCTTTCATTCGACGAATGCGCGCCGATGCGCCCGAGCCGCGCGCAGAAGTTGCCCGGCTTCGGGTCGAAGGCCCAGGTCGAGGCCACCGCGGGCTTCGCCACTTCGGTCACATCGATGAACCACACCTTCTGCTGCGCGCCGCCGCAGCCGTTGGACAAGGCCTCGTTGATCACGGCGACAAAATCGCGCTTCATGCGGTGGCCGTCTGGCGTGGTGACGTCCATGCCGGTCAGCGGATACGCGGTGTGCGCGCCATAGTCGGGATCGAGGTCCAGTCGCCCCACTTGCGGATGGAGCAGGTTGGCGCGCGACGGCGCCTTCGGCCCCTTCAGCAGCTTTTCACGGTCGACGATCTGCAGGATGCCGGCGGTCGAGGTGCCATGACCGAAATAGACACGGTTGCCCGCGGGCCCCGTCGATATCGGACCGTGCAATCCGGTGGGCACCGCATCCGATGAACCGGGCTCCTGCCCGGGCAGGCCGTAGTCGCGAATGTGCACCGGCTTCGCCGGATCGGACAGGTCAAACACCTGCGTCATGCGCCAGGTGCGCCAGCCCGGCACGCCTGAAACGAGGTAGGCAATGCCGGTGTCGCATTCCCACCAGTTCTTGTGCGTGCCGCGCAGGCCGTCGGCCACCACCGACACCCGCCGCGGCGTGCCGGGCAGCGTGACATCCCAGATTTCGTGCGCGGAATGGCCCAGCGTGCGCAGCAGGTAGACGCGGTCGCGCGGCGCGCGCGGGAGTTCGCTGCCCTTGCAGACACGCACCATCTGCGCCTCGCCGCCGGACGGACCCGGTATGTGGTGCAGCGTCGCGGGTCTTGCGGGGTCAGTGACGTCAATCAGCAGCGTGCCGTTGTCCTCGCGCGCGCCGGTCAGCGGATTGCGGGCACTGCCCGCGTGCAGGCCGACAGTGGCGATCCAGCGCCCGTTCTGCTCGTGGATCACCGGCTGGTAGGCGCCGCGGCCCTGCAGGTCGTGGAATCCGGCCAGCGCCATGTCGCGTGACTCGGCGCGCTGCGGCTGTGCTGCGCCGGCGGGCCATGCCACCAGCATGCCCAGCAGCGCGCAGGCAAGCAGGCGATGCGCCGCCATCAGCGCTCCGTCACCTGCTTCCAGTAGCTGTCCTTCGATGCGATCAGTCCGTCGCGCACGGTGTAGATGTCGCAACCGCGCAGATCGACGGCGGCGCCGTCGGCGCGGCGCGTGGCGGTCATGCGGAAGGTGCCGACGACGAATGCGCCGGCGGCAAACACTTCGGCTTCGGAAAAACGCACGCCGTCGAGTTCAAGGCTGCGCTCGGCCAGTGCCGCGCGCAGCGCCTCCCGGCCCTCGACGATGCGGCCATGCGGCGCATCCGGGCCGCGCGCCATGATCCAGCGGAAATCGGGGGTGACGCAGGCGGCGATGGCATCGACATCACCGGCATTGAAGGCCTTGCCGAAGCTGCGGAACAGCGCCTGCAGTTCAGCCGGCAGGGCGGCGCTCATGCCGCCGCCCCCATGCCGCAGGCAGCACGGATCCGCTCCGGCAGCGGCACCGCTTTCTGCTGCTGCGGGTCGAACCACACCAGCGTGGCATAACCCTCGGCGCACAGCGCATGGGCCTCGACATGGCGCAGCGTGTAATGAGTCTGCAGGCTGGTGTTCCCGACGCGGCCGATGTGCAGCGACGACGCCACGGTGGCCGGATAGTCCAGCGGCCGGTGGTAATGGCAGGCGGCATTGAGCAGCACGATCACCGGATGCGGCGGCACGGTCGGGATGCCCATGCCGGCAATCCAGCGCATGCGGGTTTCCTCCATGAAGCGGAAGAAGCCGGTGTTGTTGACATGGCCGTCAGCGTCCATGTCGCCCCAGCGCACCGGGATCACCGTGGTGAACACCGCGGCGCCGGGGGATGCGTCATCGCTGACGACGCGGATCATCGCCTTACACTACGTTGCGCTTGTGCAGGTCGGCGATGTCGCCGTCGCGGTAGCCCAGCTCGCGCAGGATCTCGTCGGTGTGCTGGCCGCAGTCCGGCGTCGCGCTGCGGATTTCGTGCGGGGTACGCGACAGGCGAACCGGCTGGTTGACCACCGCAACATCGCCGACGCCGGGGATGTGGATCGGCGCCGCCATCTGGTTGTACTGCACCTGCGGGTCGGCGAAGACCTCGTTCATCTTGTAGATCGGCCCGCCGGCGACACCGCATTCCTCGAAGCGCGCTGTCCAGTACGCCTTGTCCTTCTGGATCATCAGCGCCTGCAGTTCCTGGTTCAGCGCGGCGCGGTTCTTCGAGCGCGTGGCGCGGTCCATGTATTCGGGCTTCTGGTCGAGGCCTTCGGCGCCGAGCGCCTTGCACAGGCGCGAGAACATCTCGTTGTCGCCGGCGGCAATGTTCATGTAGCCGTCGCTGGTCTGGAACACGCCGGTCGGGATCGAGGTCGGGTGGTCGTTGCCGGCCTGCTCCGGCACTTCATGCTCCACGGTCCAGCGCGCGGCCTGGAAGTCGAGCAGCGCGATCATCGCGTTGAGCAGGGACACCTCCACCCACTGCCCTTCGCCCGAGGCCTCGCGCTCGAGCAGCGCGGTCATGATGCCCAGCGCGCAGTACAGGCCCGATGCCGAATCCGACACCGCGCAGCCGGCGCGCATCGGGCCGCGGCCCGGCTCGCCGGTGATCGCCATCAGCCCGCCCATGCCCTGGGTGACCTGGTCGAAGCCGGGGCGCTTGGCGTAGGGACCGGTCTGGCCGAAGCCGGAAATGCTGGCGAGGATGATGCGCTTGTTGACCTTCTTCAGCGACTCGTAATCGATGCCGAGGCGGAACTTCACGTCGGGGCGGTAGTTCTCGGCGACGACGTCGGATTTTTCGGCGAGCTTCATGAATATCTTCAGGCCGTCCGGATCCTTCAGGTTCAGCGTGAAGCCGCGCTTGTTGCGGTGCAGGTTCTGGAAGTCTGCACCGGTGCGTTTGCCGCCCCAGCCGTCCGACAGGTTCAACCCCGGCGGCGTCTCGATCTTGATGACATCCGCGCCCCAGTCGGCAAGCTGGCGCACCGCCGTCGGGCCGGAACGCACACGGGTCAGGTCGATCACACGGAAACGGGACAGCGGCCCGCGGCGCTGGGTGGAAGCAGTCATGGCGAAATCTCTCTAGAACAGATTGAACGAACGATAAACCTACAGGGATGAATACAAAGGGGTTTTCCGGCAGCACGCTGAAACGGCCGCGATGGTGCGGAAAGAAGCCCGAGTTTCGCACAAATCGGGGCGCGCCGGGCCAAAGCAGCCCTGCCCCTGATATAGAATCCACGGCATGAACGCGCCCGTGCAGACGATGCCCGTAGACCTGGAACGCCAGCGCGCCGTGTGCGCCGCGCTGCGCGCCTTCATGCCGGAACACGCAGTCCTGTTCGAGCGCGAGGACGTCACCCCTTACGAGTGCGACGGCCTGTCGGCCTACCGCCAGGTGCCGATGGTGGTCGCGCTGCCCGAGAACGAGGCACAGGTCTGCGCCATCCTCGAAACCTGTCATGCCATGCGTGTGCCGGTGACGGCGCGCGGCGCCGGCACCGGACTCTCCGGCGGGGCGTTGCCGCCGGGCAACGGGGTGCTGCTGTCGCTGGCGAAGCTGATGCACATCATTGCCATCGATCCGGGGGCGCGCTGCGCGCGCGTGCAGCCCGGTGTGCGCAACCTGTCGATTTCCGAAGCCGCCGCGCAGTACGGTCTTTATTACGCACCGGACCCCTCCAGCCAGATCGCCTGCTCGATCGGCGGCAATGTCGCCGAGAATTCCGGCGGCGTGCACTGCCTGAAATACGGGCTCACCGTGCACAACATACTCAAGCTCCGGGTCGCCACCATCGAGGGTGAAATCATCGAACTCGGCGGTGGCGGCCTGGATGCCGCGGGTTACGACCTGCTGGCGCTGATGACCGGCTCCGAGGGACTGCTCGGGGTGGTCACCGAAGTCACGGTGAAGCTGCTGCCGCGGCCGGAAAGCGCTCAGGTGGTGCTCGCCGCCTTTGATGACGTCGGCACCGCCGGCCAGGCCGTGGCCAACGTGATCGCCGCCGGCATCATCCCCGCGGGCATGGAAATGATGGACCAGCCGGCCGCGCTGGCGGTGGAGCCTTTCGTCAACGCCGGTTACCCGACCGACGCCGCCGGCATCCTGCTCTGCGAGTCCGACGGCACGCGCGAGGAAGTCGCCGACGAGATCGGCCGCATCGAAAAAATCATGACCGACAGCGGCGCGCACCTGGTGCGGGTGTCGCGCGACGAGGCCGAGCGCCTGCGCTTCTGGGCCGGGCGCAAGGCGGCCTTCCCCGCGGTGGGCCGGCTGTCGCCGGACTATTACTGCATGGACGGCACGATTCCGCGCCGGCGCCTGGCCGAAGTGCTGCGCGGCATCACGGACATGGAAAAGAAATACGGCCTGCGCTGCGCCAACGTGTTCCATGCCGGCGACGGCAACCTGCATCCGCTGATCCTCTACGACGCCAACGACGCGGATCAGCTCAGGCGCGCCGAAGCTTTCGGCGCCGAGATCCTGAAGCTGTGCATCGACGTCGGCGGCACCATCACCGGCGAGCACGGCGTCGGCGTCGAGAAGATCGATTCGATGTGCGTGCAGTTCGGCAGTGCGGAACTGGAGGCCTTCCATGCGATAAAGCACGCCTTCGACGAGCACGGCCTGCTCAATCCGGGCAAGGCCGTGCCCACGCTGCACCGCTGCGCCGAGTTCGGGCGCATGCACGTGCACTCGGGCCAGGAAAAGTTTCCGGAACTGCCGCGCTTCTAGCGATGGACGACCGGATCCCCCAGTTTGCGGACGCGATCCGCGCCGCCGCCGCCGGACACAGGCCGCTGCGCATCCGCGGCGGCGGCAGCAAGGCCTTTTACGGGAACCCGGCGACCGGCGAGGATCTTGATGTCACGGGCCACCGCGGCATCGTCGACTACGAACCGACCGAACTGGTGATCACCGCCCGCGCCGGCACACCGCTCGCCGAGATCGAGGCGGTGATGCGCGAGCAGGGCCAGATGCTCGGCTTCGAACCGCCGCATTTCGGCGGCGGCGCGACGATCGGCGGCTGCATCGCCGCCGGCCTGTCGGGCCCGCGCCGCGCCGCAGCCGGTGCCGCACGCGACTTCGTGCTCGGCCTGCGCATGCTCGACGGCCGCGGCAGCGACCTGCGCTTCGGCGGCCAGGTCATGAAAAACGTCGCCGGATACGACATGTCGCGCCTGCTCGCCGGATCGCTCGGCACGCTGGGCGTGATCCTCGAAGTGTCGCTGAAGGCGCTGCCGCTGCCGCCGCAGGAACTGACCCTCGCCTGCGAGCTGCCGCGCGGCGAAGCGATCGGACTGATCAACGCCTGGGCCGGGCAGCCGCTGCCGGTCACCGCGACCTGCCATGTCGAACGGCGGCTCTATGTACGCCTGTCCGGCGCGGAATCCGCGGTGAAAGCCGCCGCGAAAAAAATCGGCGGCGAGGCGGTGCCCAATGCCGCCGAATTCTGGAACGGCGTGCGCGACCACCACGACCTTTTTTTCTCCGGCGACGGGCCGCTGTGGCGGCTGTCGCTGGCGTCGACCGCGCCGGAACCCGACCTGCCCGGCCACTGGATGGTCGAATGGGGCGGCGCGCTGCGCTGGCTGAAATCCGATGCCGATGCAGACCACGTGCGCAGGGCCGCGCGCAAGGCCGACGGCCATGCCACGCTGTTCCGCCGCGGCCACCACGCCTGCGGCGCCTTCCATCCGCTGCCCGAAGCGCTGATGCAGCTGCAGCGCCGCGTCAAGCAGGCGATGGATCCGGCGGGCATCTTCAATCCGGGCCGCCTCTACCCCAACCTCTGAGCGGCATGCAGACCAATCTCGCCGATTTCATCCGGGACACGCCGCAGGGCCGCGAGGCCGAGGCCATCCTGCGCAAGTGCGTGCATTGCGGTTTCTGCACCGCGACCTGCCCCACCTACCAGCTGCTCGGCGACGAACTCGACGGGCCGCGCGGCCGCATCTACCTGATGAAGCAGGTGCTGGAAGGCGCCCCGGCGACGGCGAAGACGCAGCTGCACCTCGACCGCTGCCTGACCTGCAGCTCCTGCGAAACCACCTGCCCTTCCGGCGTGCAGTACGGCCGCCTGCTCGACATCGGCCGCGAAGTGGTGGCAAAACAGGTGCCGCGCAGCGGTCTGGCAGCCTTGCTGCGCCAGGGCCTCGCCGCGGTACTGCCGCGTCCGGCGCTGTTCAACCCCTTGCTTGCAGCGGGACGCATCGCGCGCAACCTGTTGCCGAAGGTGCTCGACGACCTCGTGCCCGACACACCTGCGCGCGCGCGGCCGCTGCCGATCGGCGGCCATGCACGGCGCATGCTGGTGCTCGAAGGCTGCGTGCAGCCGGCGCTGTCGCCGGCCACCAATGCAGCGGCGGCGCGCGTGCTCGACCGGCTGGGCATTTCGCTCATGCATGCGCCGAATGCCGGCTGCTGCGGCGCGGTGCCGTTGCACCTCGACCGGCACGAGCAGGCGCTGGAGGCGATGCGCCGCAATGTCGATGCGTGGTGGCCGTACATCGAACAGGGCGCGGAAGCCGTGGTCTTCACTGCCAGCGGCTGCGGCACGATGATCACTGACTACGGCTTCCACCTCGCCGGGGACCCGGGATACGCCGAGCGCGCAAAACGCATCTCGGCACTGGCCTGCGACCTGAGTACCGTGATCGAAAAACAAAAAGATCAATTAAAACAATTACTTGCAGATAATCTCCCGAGCGGGAAATTCGTCTTCCATCCACCCTGCTCGCTGCAGCACGGCCTGAAGCTGAAAGGCCGCGTCGAAACCCTGCTCGGCGAATTGGGTTTCGACCTCGCGCCGGTCGACAATGCGCACCTGTGCTGCGGTTCCGCCGGCACCTATTCGATCCTTCAGCCGGAACTCTCCGCGCAACTGAAAGCGAACAAGCTGCGGGCACTGACCGCGCATGCGCCGGCGCAGATCCTCACCGCCAACATCGGCTGCCAGACGCATCTGCAGGCCGGATCCCGCGTGCCGGTCAGGCACTGGATCGAAGCCGTCGACGATCTGCTCACCGCAGCCCGGCCCTGATCCGTACCCGGGATTTTCTCCTGCACTTCTCCTCTTGCACTTCTCCTCTTGCACTTTTCCCCTTTTAATTTTCCTCCTGTAATTTTCCCCTTGTACTTTTTGTGACAAGGGCGTACCTTCCTGTGCCGGAAGCGGCGTGAACGCCCTGCCCGAAGGCCGAAGGACTGCTGAAGGGCACCCGCACTTTTTTGTACTTGTACTTTTTGTGACAGGGGCGTACTCTCCGCTGCATTTGTTCAACCCGCAGAGGAGTGCGCAATGGCTGCAGTCGCGTCCGTCACCGCCTACGATCTTGCAGTCACCGCCCCGCAGAAACGCAGCCGCGCGCAGCAGCCGCCGCGCCGGATCAACGGCGTGCCGGTCTACGAACAGGAGTTCTGGACCAGCAAGCAGCGCCAGGCCAATCCGCTGCATGAAGTCTCCTATCGCGGCTGCTTCAAGCCGCAGCTGCCGGCCTACTTCATCGACCGTCTGAGCAAGCCCGGCGACACCGTCTACGACCCGTTCAGCGGGCGCGGCACCACGGCGGTCGAAGCCGCGCTGTCTGGACGCAACGTGATCGCCAATGACGTCAACCCGCTGTCGGCGATGCTGACGCTGCCCCGGCTCGAAGTGCCGCTGATCGCCAATATTGACGTGCGGCTGCGCGCGATCAAGGTCGGCGCGAAGCTGAAGAACGACATCGACCTGTCGATGTTCTACCACCCGGACACCGAGCGCGAACTGCTCAACCTGCGTGCATGGCTAGCCGAGCGCCGGGAGAGCGGGCGCGAGGACGACGCCGACCGCTGGATCCGCATGGTCGCCACCAACCGCCTGACCGGGCATTCGCCGGGATTCTTCTCCGCCTACACGCTGCCGCCGAACCAGGCGGTGTCGCCGGAAAGCCAGATCCGCATCAATGAAAAAACCGGCAAGGATCCGGAATACCGCGACGTGCGCGCGCTGATCCTGAGGAAATCGATGCAGCTGCAGAGCGACATCAACGCCGCAGCGCGCTGGCGCCTGCAGCAGGCCGCGGCGAAAGCCCTGTTCCTCGAAGGCCCGGCCGCACAGACCACCGCCATCCCCGACAGCAGCGTGCAGCTGACGGTGACTTCGCCGCCCTTCCTCAATGTCGTGCAGTACGCGAAAGACAACTGGCTGCGCTGCTGGTTCAACCACCTCGATGCCGAGGCCATCGGCGCCGGCATCACCATGGCGACCAGCGTCAACGAATGGTCGGCAGTGATGCAGGAAGTACTCGACGAGCTCTACCGCATCACCAAACCCAAGGGCTGGGTCGCCTTCGAGGTCGGCGAAGTGCAGCGCGGCTCGGTCAATCTCGACGAGGCGGTGGTGCCGCTGGGCCTGCAGGCCGGGTTCCGCGTCGAGGCCATCCTGATCAACACACAGAAGTTCACCAAGACCTCCAACATCTGGGGCATCGGCAACAACGCGGCCGGCACCAACAGCAACCGCATCGTGATGCTGCAGAAACCGGGCTGAAGCCGCCGCAGAACCCGAAAACAAAGGCGGCCGCAGCCGCCTTTTGTGTTTGCGCCGGAATGCTCCGGCAGCGTCAATCGACGGTGATCTTCGCCGCCTTGACGACCTGGGTGTATTTCGCGATTTCGGACTTGATCAGCGCGGCAAAGGCCTCGGGCGTGCCTCCGGCCGGCTCCAGGCCCTGCGCGGCGA
>VFQT010001774.1_pt1 | contig 24466 bp, 22 predicted proteins | sample 3512381 | NCBI WGS metagenome assembly VFQT01 (sample SAMN10412376, study PRJNA504923) | tailings metagenome | isolation source: Relicate 2 Philex TSF3 active mining site | place: Philippines: Tuba, Benguet | collected 2017-08-29
AGCATAAGATGCGGGATCCAATCGAATACGCACCTCATAATTCGTAACATCATTAGAAGTGGCGAGTGCAGCAGCCGCACCTTTGGTGCTGCTTGCAATTTTAGTAACCACGCCTTTGAACTTACGATTGTTATAAGCATCCACTTCCACATCCGCTGAATCACCAATGCTGATTTTTACAATATCATTTTCTCCTACATCTACACGGACTTCCAACACAGACATGTCGGCCACGGTCATCATTTCGGTACCCACGTTGAAACTATTACCAGCTACGCGTTCGCCCTTTTTTACTTTTAAGGAAGAAACAACCCCATTCATAGGTGCCACAAGTGTAGTACGGCTTAAATCTTTATTGGCACGACTCAAACTCACTTCACTTCCTTTCACTCCGGCTTGCAATCCACGCAATCCTTGCTCGGCTGCATTAAGATTGGCTTGTGCTGATTTATACGCTGTTTCAACCTGCTCTAATTCCGCACGAGAGATTACTTTATCGTCAAATAGTTTTTTGTTTCGCTCGTAAGTAATTTTTGTCTGGTTGTAGTTGGCACGCAAGGCTTCTAAGGCCGCACGGCTGTTTTCTACGGAGGCAGATGTCTGACTCACACGAGAAGCAGCCTCGTCACGTTGTAATGCGTAGATATCCGCATAAATACGTGCTAGTACCTGCCCTTTCTTCACAGAGTCCCCCTCTTGCACATTGAGTTCTGTAATCTCTCCAGAAATATCCGGAGAAATCTTTACCTCTACCTCTGGATAAATCTTTCCACTGGCATTTACGGTTTCAACAATTGTACGAAGGGCTACTTTCTCTACAGTAACTTTTTCGTCTTTCTCACCGGAGCCCATGATTTTACCAATCACAGAAAGTGTAATCAAGGCACCTGCCCCGATCAATGTCCATTTTAATTTTTTATTCATCGCCATAGTGCTGATATAAATAGTTTATTGCAATTTGATTCCTTGTCCCTTGTAAAATTCAAGGAGCTTCATTTTAAAAACATAATCGTACTTGGAGTACAAAGCCTGGATACGAGCACGCTGTTGATTACCCTGGCTATTGATCAATTCAAAAGCAGAAAGCAGATTTAAATCGTAACGCTTGCTGGCAAATGAAAAAGATTTCTCTGCAGTGGTCAAGGCTTTCTTATCCGCTTCGTATTTCTGCAACGCCGCTACGGCATCGGTATACGCTTTATAAATATCTTGCTTAAGCTGACGTTCGCCCTGCTCCAATTGTAATTCTAATTGTTGCACCTGCAAACGGGAACGATCCAAATTAGTCCGTGCAGTACGACCATTAAATACAGGAATGTTCAACCCCACACCTACACTTTGACCAAAGTTGGCATTGAGCTGACTACCTAACCCATCAGGTCTGAAGTAACCAACAATATTATTACCCTGCGTAAAACTAGGCACCTCCACGGGGAAAAACACACCACCCGCATTCACACGTGCGCCGGTAGTATTGTAACCCGTGAGTACTTGGTTATAAATTTCTTTCTTGAAACGAATAGCATTGCTTGATAAACTACCAAATGCCGTTACACTGGGATACAAACGACCTTTAGCTGCCAGTACTGATTTTTGGGCCGCTTCAATCCGAAGTCTATTCACTTTCTGTTGTGGCAACATTTGCAGCGCAGTGAGATAAACCACTTCTGGTTGTAGTTCAGCCAATGGATCCACCGGAATTTGATCTACAGGAGGTGTGGCAATATCAAAATCAACAGCTGCATCCAGATTCAATACTGCTTTTAACTGGAGGAGTAATTGTGCAGCGGTGGTTTCAGCTGTAATCAATGAAGCACTGTCTCTGGCTAATTGCGCTTCCAACTCAGCTGCATTTAATTCAGGAAGAATGCCGGCATCCACTCTTTTACGGGTATCACGCAATTGCGCACGTACTTGGTCCACTTGCACCGCCGCCACTTTTATCTGCTCACGAGCCAGCAGCGTTTGCAAATAAGAAACAGCTACATTCAGCGCAATATCGTCCATGACCTTACGCGTTTGTGCCTTATCCGCCTCCCAACTAAGACGAGAGGACTCCTTATTATTTTTTATGGCGAACCAGTTAAAGAGACTTACGCCTGATTGCATCTGCATCCCGAGGTTAAAAAAGTTGTTATCCTCGAGCACACCCGTGGTGGGGTTTTCTGAACGACCTAAACGAAATCCAGAACTTCCTCCAAGTGATAAGGATGGCAACTGCCCCGCCTTACTTTGAATGAAGTTGAGTTCTGAAAAACGGGCTTGTAAATCAGTTTGACGAACGGAAATATTGTTCTGCAGTGCATAGTCCACACACTGACGGAGATCCCATTTTTGCTGGGCACCGGCCACTGTTGAGATAGCTATGGTGAGCAGAAAAAGAAAATACCTTTTCATAGGGCGCAAAGGTAGCGTCAATAATCAGGGTAACGAATGATTTTTTACGAGCGGTCTTGAGGGCTTGGCAGAGGCATTTGTTGTCGGGTTAGCGAGAGTCCTACCCATATCCAAAACGGAAAGGCTGCCATCGGGCCTTCGAGTGCCACATCAAAAGATGCATTCACTAAAAAAGCAATCAGACAAGCACTGAAAAAATAGGTCTCTTCCGTTGTGGCACCAGGTGTACTTGCTCGTTGAAGCTTGAATAAGTATACCATAAAAACCAGCCAAGCTATAAAAATCGGAACACCATAACGTGCCAGTATGTGGAGATGAAAATTATGTGGTGCCCGCAAGGGCGTACGATCAGTCGATTCATCGGCAGGAATTCCATCATCCACCGCAATATTCAACCCTAATCCCTTCCCCGTCCAAAAATGAGAACCGGCAAATGTGTAATCAATAATCTTACCCCACCAAGCTAGGCGCCATACGATATTATCACTTAAAGAACCCTCTACTTTACCCCCCAAAATACTGGAAAAGTTTTTCTGTAACTGAGCTATTCCCGTATTACGACCCTGGATCTTGTCCTCGACTTTTGTTACACTATATAAGGACAAGGCAAGAATCAAAAAAAGTGGTGCCAACTTAAAATAGGATTTCCACTCTTGAAACACTGCTTTTTTACGATGCAGGTATAAGTACAAAAATAGACCTGATAAAAAGGCCACCATACCCCCTCGATTAAAAGTACCCACGATAAAAAACAAGTACCCAATCAACAAAAAGTTCAACACAACATAACGGGGAGATAATTTTAATTGCCCTGAAAGCAATAAGATAGTAGCAATTAACAATTGTACTCCCATGTCACTTTTCTTGTATTCAAAAAAAGGAATCTTCCCAAACAAAGCCCAAACTTCCAGCACAGGAAATTGCACAACAAGTAAAAAATTAATCGTTGCAACAAGCGGAAACCATGCGTATAACTGAAAAATCCGCTGTTTAAATTCATCAATACGGTCAATAAATAGAAAAGGCACTAATATCAGATAGGCATAATTGAAAATAAAACTATCCCGAATTACTTCAAAAGCTGAATAACTTTTCAGTCCACGTAAAAGCCAAATCAAATTTAGCCCCAACAATAAAGCAATTACTTTGGTAACAGCTATCCATGGAATTACCACCTGATTGCGTATGCGTATGGTCCATAATAATCCAACCAACAACGTGACTTCTGCTAAAAAGCTATACGACATCCCCTTATTGAAAAAAAGATAAAGGGCATATACCAATACTACCCAATTGAAAAAATAATCTTTTCCCCTCATGAAAAATGTGCAATTATTTTATTCCGAATTGTTAGCAATTTAATCCAGACCATATTTGTTCTTCCCACGCGGTTATCAGCATCAATCAAACTTTCGGTCACTTGTTGTGAAATCAATTCCGGGCTTACGCCCCCCACTCGCAAAAAGCCAGGTTCAATGTAACGCTTAAATTCATCAACAGGGTGCTTGAACTTGCCAGTTTTTTTTAATAAATGTTGAGCCGCCTTTTTATTTATACTATACCCATGTGCACAACTAACTGAGCGCATATAGGGCGTGCCTATCGCATGGGTAGAACTCAACTTTTTGCGGGTACTTCGCTGCAAAACCATATGACCAAACCAAGCACCCCAGAAAAAAAGATCATAGTTTTTAGTAACAGTATCGAATTCCTGTAAGAGGAGTTCCTTGTTGTTCAACTTACTATCCGATTCCAAGATCAAGAAATGATCTTGGTCATTATGATGGTGCTGTATTTCCATCCAAATACGTCGATTACTCAGTAAAATCCCTAACTCGCCAGGTAAAAAAGTACGTCCTGAGCGAGCACGACTTGTAGCAAGAATTTTTTTTGCAAAAGGAACGTGGTCAAACGCAGGATAAATAGCCGTAGCTTTTTGAACCAACGGAAGTTGTTGAATTAATGAGTCCACATTAGCAGCCCTTACCTGCTCATGTGCAGAAGTTATGACATAGCCGCGCAACATTTACTTTTTGATAATATCGAGAAATACAGGCGGTATAAATCTTTTAGCCTGTTGCTTCCAGTTAATTTGTTGACGCACTACTTCCTTTTCATGTCCTTTACGCGCTTTAAAGATGGTGGAATGATCCTGTAATCCTTGATTGACCTCTTCAGCAGGACGACCATTGGAATAATAATATAGCGCAATTGATTTTCTGCTACGATCCGAAGGACAATTCAAGGGATCGGGATGACCATGATAGGAGAAATCAGTAGTACTAAACATAGCCAATGTATTAAAGGTGGGCAAGATTTTTTTATCGGCCTTTTGCATGTCACGATCCCAAAGTTCAAAATGCCCTCCGTATTCTTCCTTCCAATCCTTATTTAAATAAACTAATACATTTAAGCGACGATCTAGCCCAGTTAAGGAATGCTTATTAAAATCAGCATGTACTTTTAATAATCCACCTCGTTTGATCTCATGTAGCCCAGCCCCAACTAAATAAGGATCACCCAATAACGTTTCTTTGATGGAAGTCAGTTCCTGTAAGAATTTTAAAAAAGACTCCGAATTTAAAAAATGTACAAACTCCCGAGTCTTCGGACCCATTCCATTCTCACCTTTAGAGGCTAACTTGATTTCGTTCGGATTCTTGAATTTGTATGTATCAAGTGACGCAAGATCTGGGAATTCAGCCAACACCTCCTCCAAAAAATCAGGATTAAAAAAATTAGGAAAGGAAATATGCGGAAAAGGAATGCCCTCGGCATATTGCTTCTTAAAGCTAGTTGCTACTCCGTAAAGGTCTTGATAAGGGATATTTAAGTAGTTAGACATTTTGGGCAATTTCCTTTTTGATTCGGTATAGCAGATAAGTAGGATTAAATATAAGACTTGTTAGCCCAAACGCAATCAAAGAACCCCATATTGCTCCTTGCAATCCCAATGGCTGCAATAAAACGGCCGTAAGAAATAAAGACGCAGTGCTCTGGATAGTTGAAACAATTGATGGGGTGCGATTATATTTAAGAGCAGATAAAAAGACAACAGACACATGATCAATTACCAATAAAAAAACATAGAAGGCATACACCTGGAAAAGAGACTTACTTTCCGCTGTATTATACTTACTCCACCAGCTAAAAAGTTCATCCCCTTTCCAAACCATGAAAGCAAAAACCAGGGTTGATAATAAAAATACTCTAACCAAAACAAGCTGAAATTGATTGCGTATACCCGCCCAATCTTTTTGTGCCTGCATTGCAGAGATGGAAGGGAATAATACAAATGTAAAATTGGTAAGGCCAGTTCGAAAGACCTCAAAAAATCGAAACACCAACAAAAAAATCGTCATTTGTAGAGGCGTCAAAAAATGACTTAGCAACAAAATCTGAATATTGTAGGCAATTACAGTGGCCAGCATACTTTGAAAATACCAAAAACTGTAAGATAGCTGACTGCGTAAGGTTTTTGGTGAAAAATACTTCCAATGAATTGAGTAAGGCACCATCCGTCTCGAAAAAATAAAGAGAAAAAGTATGTAGATGAAATTAATTACCACTGAAACTACCAGTAGTAATTCAAAAGATCCTTTATAGCTCAACCAATAAAATAGTACAGCCTCAACGACCGTTCTAATAACCCGAATCCATTTGCTGATGAACACTTTGTTTACAGACTGAAAAATTGCTTCAAAGAACATGGCAAGCATATTCTGCGACACTATCGAAGCTAGTATTAAAGCCACTCGCCAGTGCTCCCCATGAAAGGCAACCCAATCCACTCGAAATAAAAAATAAATGACTGGAAAAACTAGAAAGAGAATTATCAGATAAAAAAAGAATACTGCATTGAGTAGCCCAGTACGATGGTGCGGCTCTTGAATTAATCGATGCACCAAGCCCGTATTTAGTCCAAAATCAAAAACTGAGGCCACTAATACTAGATTCAATAGCACCCCATAAATACTAAAACCAGATTCTCCAAGGTTTTTTACCAATACAGGAGTGAGAAGCAATAATACAACAGCAGTAGTGCCTTGAGAGAAAAAGGTAGACCCTAGATTTAATAAGTAACGTCCGTTTACTTCAAACCAATCTTTAATTTTAGAGAACTGGGCTAGCTGTTTGCTCATTCGGGGGTAACGGTTTCCTTCCTTTTGAATCCAAATTTACAATCACAAAAGGGCCAACCTATTTTTTCACCGAAATTTTTCAAACGATCATTGATGCCTGTTTTGGGCCACCGCCATTCCAATTGCCAGGGTAATTCATATTGTGCGGTAAACGTAATATTCTTAACCGGCTTATCTGAGGAAGATGGGCCATTATCCCCACCATCGATTTTTACCCACTGGTAATTCAATGAATTACCTACATTATAGCTAGCTGACAAATAAAGCCCTGCCACTCTCACCTGCGCATGTGCTCCATAAGTAAGTGAAGTCCAACTACGATAATAAGGTCCATATCCGATGGTACCTGCCAGATTTACCAGATAATTCATATCGCTATTATGGACACGACGTTCTCCATGAATACCAATTCGATTATGACGATTGACCCAGCTGATCCCCATGAACTGGCTATTACCACCCGGACCAATCCCTGCTCCTAACAGCTGTCCGCTGTGCGTATAGCCATGTCGAATCTGCGCATTCGTATACCAGCTATTTGTTTTGGCAGCGCCAAATGGATTATTGGCGTTGAAAATTAATCGAGGATCCGGTAATTGTAAATGTGACAACTCCATACTTACCTCTATATGGTTCTGGCCACGCAACTTCATCCATTTGCGCAAACCCACTACATACCCTAATGGAATAGTATCCTCAGTCAGGCTCCAAGGAGTAGGCAAGCGATCTCCCCTTCCAAACTCACCATAAATTTCTGCACGATCTTTAGGCATGGAGTAACGGAAAAAGATGGATCCCAATTTTGCACCCTTCCCTTTAACTACTGTATTAGTGTACGGATACGCTGCTAAGGGTTGTCCATTTTTATACTCATACGTTACATAACCATAATAAGCACCCGCATAACCCAAATAGAGATTTTTTACCCACTTTGGTTGCCAGGTGAAAACAAAACCTAAAAGCTGGCGACGAATATTTTCTTTTGGAATGTAAGCGCCGGGCCAATAACGTTGCTGACGGATATTCTCAAAGGGCTCCACCCCAGAGGAATCTAATTTTCCGAATACCGCTTGCATTTCAATAGAACCAAAAATAGTCTTCACAGGCTTTGCGGTTTTAACATCGGCATGTAAAAATCCAGGAGCATTGTTGGTCATGATCAGCGCATTTCTACGACCAGGCCCCCACCAGATATTTTCATTGGAAAGTCCAACATACATATTATTGAAAAGTAATTTTACAGAAGACTGGCCGAGGTAAAACTTCTCGATAGGTTTAATACCAAATTGAGAAGGCCAGTCAATGACGTTTAATTGCATAAAATAAAGACGAGTGAAATAATTAGGATCAGCATTCACCTCGCTGATGGCAGCTTGTTTTAAATTCTCTGCCTTCACATATTCTGGCTGAAAGTCTACTAACAAGCGGCCTAATTTCAATTGGACTCCAGCCGTAAAACGTTCCTGCCAACCAGTAGATGGATAAAAACTCTCTTCATTTAAAGTGAGCGGTACTGAATCATTGAACATACGAGTATAGCCCACTCTTTTCAAGGCAATCCAGTTCTTTTTAGTACCCTGCCAGATCTCTGGCATGATAGGACGGATCATAAATGAGTAATCACTGATATTTTGCTTGACTGCTGTAGCAGAATCAAGTGTTTGTATCGTACGTAAGCCATCTGCTAAATCATTCCGTTGCATTAACCCATTATACTGAGCACTTGCAGACCACCACTGCAGCAACACGGTTAATACTAAAAAAAATGCGATATGTTTAGTCATCATTTTCACCAGCAATATGACAATTGTAAATAAGAATAGAAATTATCACGAAGTTGATTTTTCTCCCAGGCATAATTCTTGGAACGCGTGAACTGTATATCACCGCTAAGCATAAAACGACCCAGACGATAACGGCCATTAATGCCATAGGCCCATTCATTCCAAAAAATATCGCGCAGGCCAAGTGGGGTTCCGCCAACTAATCCCTTGGGATCATGCTGCACTTGTTGAACAGAAATACCAATTCTAGTAAAGCCTTTGAGCCAAGTAAGTTTTGCAGTTTGAACATTATTGCCAAAACCGCTACCTGCACCCAAAATCTGACGGTTATTCGTCATACCTTGTGAAACACCTCCATGCACATACCAATTACCAGCACCTCGTAAAACATAGTCTACCGGTTGAGACATATGTGTCATTTCTGCCGAAAACTCTAAAGAACTATGTTTATTTAAAGGGAGTAATTTTCTTCCACCGACAATATAGGCAGCCGCATGAACCGGATCCACCGCAAAATCTCTCAGATTAGCCTTGTGATCGTTCCAGCCGTATTCAAAATAAAATTCTGCATGAGCTTTGGGAAATACCCAGCGTGTAAAGAGGCTGATTTGTTGATCACGGGTAGCTCCTCCGGTGGGATCATCCCCTTTTTCTTTGAAGATGTTCGTGAGAACTGGCAAATAGCGTTGGATAAACTGTCCGCCGAGAGCCTGAAAATCTTTTTTATAGGTCTGAAATGCCCTGGTTGCTCCTAAATGAAAATTTTTGAAGAAGCTAGGTTGAAACGTTACAACAATTGCATTAAAATATCTCCATTGATCGGTTAAACGAGAGGGCTTTAAATGGAAGTTCTCATATAGTCCGCCAGAAAAGGATGAATCCTCGTCCAATCGTCCGGCTACCAATTGTCCTTCAAAAGAACCAATGGGTAAACAAAAAGGTTGTGTGGTGGAAAGTGTGAAGTGTGTAAAGCCGGGCGCATGATTGGAAAGTAAAAGGCTGCTGTACTGTCCGGGGCCCCACCATAAATTCTGTGTGGAGAGTCCGGCAGCAAATCCTCCTACATGTAATAATGCACTGGATTGTCCAAGCAAAAATTTTTCTTGCAATCCACTTGTTGGCGCGCCAAAAGACCCGTTATTTTCAAACTGCGCATTCTGCGAACGAACCCATTGGGGTTGAAATTGCACACTCACCGGACCGTAACGGGAATAAACACCGGCACTCACAACAGTCTGTACTCCTTTAGCAGCAATCATTGCTTCGTCATTCCAACCAAAAGGATGATGTGAGTTATTTTTAAAGGTGAATTGTGTAGGCAATATGCGCAATACCCCTTTGTTGTCATCAAAATGAATAGAGCGAAACAGCGAGCCACTGCTGTCCATGTCATTAAAGATGTCTTGTATAGTAGCGCCCGTAGTGTTTCGCTTGGCAATACCTGGCTTATAATGTATAGGACGAACGGCAAACGAAATATTAGGATCCAATTGACCAAGCAATTGCAGATTACGTAAGGTAGCGTCCATATCCATCCAACCCACCGGAGAAGTTTGTGCGATGGATTGATTAACCAATAACATCAACCCAACCAGTGGAAGTAAAACACGAATGAGAAATTTCGAGCGAAAATTGCAAAGACGCATGCAGGATAGGTTCGGTTAACGAACCCGCGTGGGCGGGATCTCTACAAAAGTAAGTGTAATAAATAAGACCAAAGCAGCTCCAACACTCAGAAAGAGTAATTTAAACAATGATTTTTTCTTATCGATAAGTGGATACACAGGTGAATCGAGGAGTTGCATCACCGGAGTTTGACTAGCCAGTGTAAGTCGAGCTGCTTCCAAATTCTTTACTACTTCGGCATACAACGTGTTATTCAATAAACGATCGCGTTGTGATAATTCTGCAGGTACTGTAGCCTGCCGAAAGGCTTCATTGGCATTAAGTACTTGCAAGTTGGCAGACTGAAAAGATTTATCGTTAGCGCGTTTGAGTATAGAATCCGCTTTAGCCTCAAGCTTGGCTACATTGGCAGCCATATAACCAGTTTTAATAGTTACATAGAGCTGTTGTGTCTGCGCTACCACACGCTCAGCAAATAATTTAGAGAACTGTTGATTGGGAGTGGTTACTGCAAAAGCAATGATGGAGCCTTTTTTATTTTGTCTTTCCGCAACAATTTGCTTTTTGATAAGCCGGTCTGCCATCAAACCCAATACACTATCATAAATGGCGGTGCGAGGCTTACCCGGTTCTAGTACAGCAAAAGAAAAATATTCCAGACCAGCAGGGAGTTTGATTTCACCAATGGATAAGTAGAGATCAGCTAATGTAGCGCTATTGGCACCTTTAGCACTATCCACGCGTGAGAGTAAAACCTCCGTTAGAATTCGACGAGATTGTAAAATATCCAGGATATTATCACCACTAAAAAGAGTACCGCCACCACTGAGAGAGGCTATATCTATTCCAAAAGAAGAAGCAATTCCGCTGAGCCCTGAAGAGAGTGAAGAGGATTTTTCCTCCAGGATAAAACTAACTCGGGCCTCGTAGGCAGGCTTTTGATAAAAATAATATCCAAGAGCAAGTACCACTGCTACACCAGCTAAAACAAAGAAAGTGCGCACCCGTTGCAAGAGCAGTTTTGCAAAATCTTGCATCGCAGTAAATAGATTACCCAATACAATGGTGGAGGAAGTAATACCGGCCATAATTTATTGTCTGAGTATAATTACCAAAAATCCTAATACCGAAGCCAAGCCTGAAACAATACCTACGGCCTCACCCGTTGAAATTCCTTTACGCTCTGGCTTAAGTGGAACATATATTTCCGCTCCCGGACGAATCACCGGATTGGATCTAAAAAATAAAAACTGTTTTGCATTACTTACTTGACCATTGGCATACACTGCATAGCCTCTTTTTCGGTAGGCGTTAGCCCCAAAACCACCTGACTGGCGAATTACACTACGGTAACGCAACCCCGGATAATAAACAATTTGCTTCGGCACATTCACCGCTCCAAAGGTTTGTACGGTTTGTAATTGACGAGGAATACGAAGTACATCTCCTTCCTCTAAATAAATATCTTCTCTTGAACCAGGATTACGGAGTGCTTCATCCAATTGAATACCTACCGGTTTTAAAAACCGCTTTTTAATTTCTGTTAGCAAGGAATCCTGGTCGTATTTACCTTCTGGGGTTTCAGCAAGCAGATCTTGAGTTGAATTGGCAGCTTCTTTATTTTTCTGCTCTACTTGATTTTTTGCCTCTATTAGAAGAGTATCTGAGATAAAATTCTGTGTATAGGTGGTGCGTAACAACGTTGCGCCCTGCGGATAAGCCTGCTCTCGCAAACCACCCGCTCTCTTGACTAAATCAGAAAGACGCTCTTGTTTTCCTGCTAGCACATAGGTACCTGGATAAAGCACTTCCCCTTCCAGGTTCACTCTTAATTGTGTTTTATATAGTGGCGAACGACGAACCGATACAATATCAAATGGCTCTAATGTACTCTCCACTAAAGAAGCCCCTTGGTCTTGATCCAGGTTGATAGTTTTAATGATAGCATAAACCATCGAATCTGTTTGCAGTGTAGCATTACGCAAACGACGAGAGATTTCTACTTGAGCACGAGAAGCACCCTCACTAAATCCCCCCGCCATGAGTACCAGATCCATGGCGTTCATCTTATCAAGAAAATTATACTTACCTGGTTTGTTCACCTCACCATTGATGACCACGGTATAGGTTTCACGAATAGCCGACTTGGTATAAATGTGAACAGAATCCTCTGATTGTAAATTGAAATCAACAGTACCCTTTAAAACCTGTTCTACATTAAATGACTGTAGGCTGGACTCCCCAAGTGTATTTACTCTACGAATCACCGCATGTGCTAAATATGCATCCTCACGTGGCGCTGCAATACTTAATAGAGATTTTAAATTTTTAGTTTCAGCAGCTCCATAAATTCCTGGTCTTTCTACAGCCCCCGTTACCTGTACCCGATTGATAAATTTAGTTTGCAACGAGTCTACATACAGGGTATCACCACTGGACAAACTAAAACTTCCCCATTGTGTTGGCGTTAGAGAATAAGCTTCCATTCGGGTTTTTCCAAGGCGAATCACCGAAACAAAATCTTTTACCCCCACCGGAGAGATACCTCCTGCATAGTTAATCAAATCTTTTGCGGACTCAGTAGCAATGGCTTCGTACAAAGCGGGTTTATTAAACGCCCCCTTGAGTGCTACACGCGTTTGACAATAGCCAACACGAATTACATCGCCATCCTGGAGTAATAAATTTTTAGAAAGGTCGCCGCGAAATAAAAAATCATACAAATCAAAGTTGACTAGTTTTTTTCCGTTGCGTACTAACTCAATATTGCGTAAAGAACCAATTGCGGTAGGACCTCCTGATAAATACAATGCGTTCATCAGGGTAGATAGAGAAGAAATAGTAACGGATCCAGGTGTTTTTACCTCTCCAATTAAAGTAACGCGGATACTTCTGATCTGTCCCAAGGATACTTGTACACGCACCGCACCCGAACGAATCCCCGGATAAATTGAAGCGAGTGATTTTTTAATTTTTTCAGTAGCTGTCTCAATATTTAATCCACCCACAGCAATAGGACCTAAATTGGGATAACGAATAGATCCCTCAGGGGACACTAATAATTTTTTAGTGATATCAGAAACACCAAACACATCCACTACTAATTGATCACCAGCCCCAATTACATAATTCTGAGGGGTTGCAATATTTAGATCCGGTTCAAAACTGAGTAGTGCTTGTTCAAATAAATCTGCTCCAAAAATGGGAAGGGCTCCTGTGCTATCTTTTTTTGAAAGTTCACGCTTTGTTCTGTTTTGGTATTGTCTTTTTTCGATGCCCTCCTCTTCCTTTAATCCACTAATTTTTCTGGATGATAATTGCTCCAGGCGTTTTTTCAAAGCAGGGAATTGGGCTGGGGTAAATCCCAGTTCGCGTGCCCTTAATTCAAGAGCTGAAACGGACAGCCCTTTTTCGGTACCGGCACCAAAAAGTTGAAGTAACTGCTGATCTGAAAGAAGGGCCGGATCGCCAATAGGCTGAGCTTGCACAAAAACAGTCGCAAAAACCAGCGCAAGCAGGAAAAAAATATGGTTAAAATATCGCATGTGAATGGGTATCAACGCTAAAAAAGCGGGTATCAAATATACAAATAAGCCGCTAGACCCCCCGTTTAGGGTTGATCAGATCAGCGGCTTTTTTATAGAGCGCATCACCGAGAGTCTGGAATCGTAAATGCATCTTGGGATTGATTACAATTCGTTGATAATCATTTTTTTGCAACTCTTTTGCAATTGAAAAATGTTCACATCTCGCCTCCACCTGTTCGTCCCTGTTGGGATATACATGATAACGTAAATTATTGATTTGCTTATACTTATAAATAGCTAAGCCTCCAAAGGCTGAATAAACTCGAACCAACTCACCAGAAGCTTTATCCTGCCTCCAATTCCGCTGGATGGCCTTTAGGCCTTTCTCCAACTGAGGGGCACTCTCCTCCCCAAGGGGGACCAAGGCATACGTATCATGATACCTTTCCTGTAAGGTTGGAGAGAGGGAATAGCCATAGGCTGTGGCTACATCCCAATCGGCCTCGCGGGTAAAAGAATCCAGTACACCCTCCAAACTAATTAGATCTACATCAAAATCCAGCACCAACAAAAAATCAGGCGCGACCGCTTGGGCTTTTAAAAAATCCAGGTACTGATTACGTAGTGCAGCGAGTCTTGAAACCCTTTTGACAGAATAATAGGGGTTGGCATTTGAGTCAGGAGTATTTTCTCCACCAGGAACTTTTCCATCAATTATATATAAGGACGAACATGAATCCGCCCAGTTGTTCAAAATTGCACGTGTCTTATCCCTACTACCATTTTCAACCACTACAATAGTGGTGGATTCAAAATAAGTAGACAAGGTTTCAATAAAACGAATAGTGGCCGGAAGCTTAGAAGCACAATTACGCGCCAGCCCGCAAACAGCTAAACGCATATTTTTTAACTGTGCCATAGAATTCTCCATGCCCTGTACTACTTCCTTTTATTATAAAACAACCGGTAAATAATCAGAAAGACTAAAAACAAAATGGTACCCGTCCAGGCAGCCGTGGGGTCTTTTAAAAATACACCCGTTGCAATAGCAAAGTAAGCCACAATAAAAAAGCCCGCTACATAGGGAGTGAGCACACTGTATTCTTGTGAGGAACTTTCAGTAGCCAGCACACGTTGCCGTTTACGCAAAATAAAAATAGCCGCCGCAGAGGTAGCCATCCCAATACTATCTAAAAACATGCTGAAGTTGAGAATCGGATCAATCCCTTTTCCCAGAAAACTTACCAAAATAGTAGTAAGCGCAAATACCGTTAAACTATTGGTAATAGCTCCTGTTTTTTCATTGCGGTATCCAAATAGTTTTGGGAAAACGCCATCCTGACTCATCGCATACATGACGCGGGGATTACTTAATAGAATAACATTCACATAGGCCATTACCGATAAAAACATTAATCCATCAAACACTTTAGCACCGGCTTTTCCAAACCAGGCTTCACACAACAAGGCCCCAATGGCCGTTGCGTTTTTCATGGGTTGGTACCCAATCACTTTTGTATAAGCTAGGTTAATGGACAAATAAAGCAGTGTAACAATAGCAATGCCAATTAAAATCCCTCTTGGAATACCACTGGGCTTTTCCGCCTCCGCACCAAAATTGATCGTTTGCTGATAACCCCCAAACGCAAAAGACACGGGAATCAGGGAAATCAAAAATAAAACCCAGGGGCTTTTATCAGTAATGGTATAGACCGGATCACCCGTGTTATATCCATGTGGTTCTACGATTACGCCCTTAATAACACTAGCAATCAACACCACAATCATAGAGAGCTTGGCAATAGTGAGAATATTTTGCGTACGACTACTGGTTTTAAGTCCGGATAGATTCACTAAATAAAAAATTCCAACAGCAGCAATGGCTACCCCCGTATTAAAAAAAGTACCACTGGGTTTGCCATATAATAAATCACTCACATAATCTGCTCCAATCAAGGTAACAATAGCGAGTGATGCCGCATTACTAATTAAAATGATAGCGTTTACCGAAAAACCAATGGCAGGATGATAACACTCTGCAAATACTTTATAGTATCCACCCATGGCAGGCAGACGCTTACCAATTTCTGCGTAGGTCAATGCACCACATAAAGCAATAAATCCGCCTGCGATCCACACACCAAAAAAAATAGTTTCCGTACCCGAAGTAGCGGCCACAGAAGCCGGTACCCGAAAAATTCCCATCCCGATTACCAAACTCACTACAATCAAGCTGATATCAAATAAACTCAGTTTTTTTTGGGCACTCATATTGGAATTTTAGGGACGAACAAGATACGAAGATAAGTTCTTCACAACAGGTTGATAACTTAAGACCTTACCACTATTCAATTGGTATAGATTTGTTCCCGATACGGTTTCCGAGAGGAATCAAAAGGGAAATCCGGTGTAGTGTAAACGAGTCCGGTGCTATCCCCGTAGCTGTGAATCCTGCCCTTGGGCAACGCTGAAGAAAAAGCCACTGTACATCGGGAAGGCCTTTAGCGAGGATGAGCCAGAAGACCTGCCGCATCAGCACATATTTTATTCAGCTTTCGGGTGAAAGGCTTGAAGATCGAAAGATGTAAGGGCATCTTTTTATTTTCTACTTTAACTACGGAGGCAGTCACACCAAAAATTTGCAACATGCAAAAAAAGTTTTTAGTGGTGGCTGCTCTGGTCATGAGCAGCGCGCTACACGCACAACAAGACACCAGTTTTTTACAAGAAGTGGTGGTGACCGCCAACAAGGTGGCCAAAAAACAAACTGAAACTGCAAAAGTGGTTTCCGTAATTAATCGCGAGATGCTTCGTCAAAGCGGAGGACGTTCTGTGGGCGAACTCTTGAACCAAGTAGCGGGGGTTACAGTACCCGGCGCCAACAACAATCTCGGGAGTAATCAAACTATCTCCATTCGCGGGGCATCAGCTGGGAATGTATTGATCCTCTTAGATGGTATCCCCGTAAACGATCCTTCTGTAATTAGTAATTATTTTGACATCAACCTATTGAGCATTGACCAAATCGAGCGTATTGAAATATTAAAAGGAGGGCACTCTACCCTCTATGGGTCTGATGCCGTGGCCGGAGTGGTTAATATCATTTCCAGAAAAACACAAACTGGCAAACCCAGTATCAATGCATCAATAGCCGGAGGTAGTTTCAATACCATTCGTAGTACAGTTGGTTTATCTGGCGCTTCTTCAAAACTGGATTATCTATTGCAACTCTCCTCTATTAATGCAGGTGGATTCTCAGCCGCTGCAGATACCATAGGTGATAAGGGATTTGACAAGGATAATTATCAACAGCAAACTGGAAGAGCACAGGTAGGTTATAAAACGGGAGCACATTCCAAACTAACTACCGGACTTTTATACAGCCGATACAAAACAGAACTTGATGCAGGAGCATTTCAGGACGAACAGGATTTTGTTTCCACCAACACTAACCAACAATTCAATGTAGGTTGGCAGCGTCGTGGTACAAAAACTAATTTGTCTATTCAATATCAATACAACGAGGTAGAAAGAGATTACCTGGACGATTCACTTTACAGCAGCAACACATTTGTTCGTTTCTCAAAAAGTAATTATATCGGCCGTTCACACTTTACAGATGTCTATGCAAGTACTTCTATACAGAATTGGGAATTATTAGCAGGAGCGGATTTCAGACATCACAGTACCGTACAAAACTATTTTTCCATTGGTAGTTGGGGGCCCTACACCGGACCTACTCTACGTGTTTATATGGCGCAGCTTAGTGCCTATGGCTCTGCCGTGTACAAGAAAAATAACTTCACGACAGAGTTGGGCGGACGAATTAACTATCATAGTGAATATGGCAGCAACGCTACTTTTACCATCAATCCTGCTTTTCGGTTTAGCAATGCCGTACGCGTATTTGGTAATTTGTACACCGCCTTCAAAACACCCACTCTATATCAACTCTTTGACCCCTATTCAGGAAATGATAGTTTGCTACCCGAAAAAGGATTTATCCAGGAATTAGGAATTGATTTCATGCAAGGGAAAAAATTTAGTGGGCGTGTAGTGGGCTTTAATAGAAAAAGTAAAGAAACCATACTCTACACTTATGACCTCACCACTTTTGCCGGAAAATATCTAAACGCCAGTAATCAGACCAACTATGGTTTTGAAACAGAATTACAATGGAATTTTCATCCCGTTAGTTTTCGTGCTAATTATGCATTTACCAATGGGCGCACGCAAAGTGTTTACGATGGAACGGGAGCTTCCACAGGAAAAGACACCAGCTATTTCAATCTTTACCGCATCCCTAAACATGCATTTAATTGGCAGGCTAGTTATCAAATTACAAACTGGGTATTCAATCTTTCAGGAAGAGTAGCCTCAGCCAGAGAGGAGTTTGTGTATGGAGCCGCTCCCCTTACCATGCAAGGCTATGCAACCTTTGATCTGTATACAGAACACCGCTTTGAAAAAGTAAAAGGATTAAGAGCATTTTTAGATGTTCGTAATCTAACCAACACACAATACGAAGAAATCAGAGGTTATACCACCAGAGGATTTAATGTAATGGTAGGATTGCTGTATGGTCGCTAGGCATTACCTACTTTTGTAGGAAAGCATCACACATGAACTTTAACCTCAAAGAATTCTTAACACTCAGTTTTACCCTTTTTGCGGTTATTGATATTGTAGGTTCGGTTCCGATGCTGATCAGCATCAAAAAGAAATTAGGCAACATCCATCCCTTCCGGGTTACAATCATCTCGGGGGGATTGATGGTGCTTTTTTTCTTTATGGGTAAACCACTCTTAAACATACTTGGAGTAGATATTCGTTCATTTGCTGTAGCGGGATCTATTGTGATTTTTATACTTGGATTGGAGATGGTCTTAGGCATTGAGTTTTTTAAATCTGATAACAACGATGCTACTTCTACGGTAGTGCCCATTGCCTTTCCGTTAATTGCTGGGAGTGGAACCCTCACTACCATTATGTCACTCAAGGCGACATTTGAACGCAGTGATCGTAATGAATACATGATCTTATTAGCAATCCTTGTTAACCTATTGGTTATTTTTCTAGTGTTACGATCACTCAATTGGATTGAACGCTTGTTGGGCAAAGCCGGATTGATGGCAGTGCGTAAGTTTTTTGGCGTAATTTTGTTAGCTATCGCTGTAAAGATCTTTGCAGGTAACGCTGCAGGACTTCTCCGATAAGCCGGCCTCGTAGTACAATGGATAGTATAAGAGTTTCCGAAGCTCCAGATACAGGTTCGATTCCTGTCGAGGCTACTATATTGTTTTAGAAAATAATAATGGTTTTTGAAAATAACGGTTATTGATTCTATGTAATTCTTTTACAACAAGGTATGTAGGTAGTTTGCAGTGTCTTTAAGCCCCGCGTTCCTTAACTGATTCAATACTTCAAACTCATCCATTTTTGGATTTTTTTTATTTAAGACCATTTCTTTAAAAGCAGCTATAGCCTGCTCTTGATTGAGGTCAATAATGTCCGTTAAAAAATCATCTGCTGTTTTTGCATTAAGCCCGAACGATTGCAAATATTCCTCTGGAAAGTCTTTAATATTATTGGTAACAATAAGATTTGCATTCACCTTTATAGCTGCTGCAAGAACATGGCGATCATCAACATCTGGTAGCTCAAGCTTTTCGATTAGGCCTTTATAGTTTTGAACAAGTGCATCTGGAAAAGCCTCATTTACTTTTTTTATACGATTATCTGCTTCCTCCTTATCAACGCCTTTATCTATCATTACTTTCTTCCATTCTTCAAAAATATGTTCACTCCATTTAGGCGTATAAAGATCATAGTGACCAAACCATAAAAGTATATCCCGTATGATAACGGGATATACAACATTTGTATCTAATACTGCAGTAAACCGAACACTATGAATCATATAAACCAGTTTCTTCATCAGCATTCATTATATCAATAATATGCTGTTTCTGTTTATGTTTCATTGCTTGGCGATATTTCACAATATCATCAAATTTTATTCGTCTGTGTTTACCCACTTTAGTAAAAGGTATCTTACCTTCCTCCAGTAATTTCACTAAATGAGGTCTTGAGCAACCAAGTATTTCTGCTGCTGCTTGGGTTGTTACTTCCGTTGCAACTGGTACTATAGAAATCATCTTACCATCTCCCATGGCTTTCAAAATTTCCCCTAAAAGTTTTAAAGCCGGCAATGGGATTTTTATTTTTTCAGCAGTCTCCTCAATTTCAATTGAGGGCGTATTAGATTCAATTTGTTCCATTACAGCGGCTAACGCATTGTATGATGCACTGGCCACTTTTTGATCAAGCTTCGACGGCTTTTGTATTGGCTCTAAAACGTTCATAAATGAGATTTACACTCAAAATTAAACGAAATAAACGAAATAGACAAAATAAACGAAAATTGAAATTGATCTCTACTTTTAGCTTACACAGATTTAAACATAAGTCAAAAAAACAGGTTTTTGACATGTATTCTGGTGATATGAGTCAAAATTCAGCATTGGAAGGTGAGTAGCTTTAGAATTATTGCTTAGCGTTAAATATTCTATTCTAAAATGATAACTACACATGGTTGTCAAGTTTACTTGTGGTTTTTGAAAATAACAGAGTGACTTAAAAATTCAGGATAACCTCCAAATCACCCTTAATTTGGTTAGAGCCAACGGCAATTTATTCTACCAATTGAGATTAAGGTGACAGAATTTTTGCCTTTGGTAAAAGGCCTGTCGGGACTACTTCCATTTACTTTGCTACAAAGAAAATGGGTCAACGAGTTCGATTTTCCCATTTCTTAAAACAACAAGCGGACTGTTTTTGGATTTTTTGTAGGCGATTAGATCTCGCCAAACTTTTTCCATGTTGTCAATAATTTTTTGAGCCTCACTCGAAGGCTTCAATTTTTTTTGTGTGCTATCTGCTTTAGTTTTTCCCATAAAGGGGAATTATTGATTTGAATCTCCTGATCAATTAGTTTGGCAACAACCAAATCAGGCTTACCAAAACTATTATCATAAATCAGATATTCTGTTACTAAAGGTAAATAAATTGAAAATAGATTTTGCAGTCCGCGGGTGTATCGTCTTCTTATGACTTCAGTTTCAATATGATGTCCACCTTCTTCTACTCGCTTTTTAACACGCGTAATGGCCATTTCTGGTGAGTCCAACCAAAAATAGATCAGGGTTACATGATAGCCCATCGCTTGAGCCAACAAGATTGTTTCTTTGTAAGAGCGTGCTGCCAACGTAGTTTCAAATGCAAAGGTTTCGCCGTTGCGGATTCGTTCATTGATCTGTTCGAGCATCATACGGCCAGCCTCAAATGCTACACGTTCTACATTTTCAGGGTTCAACTCTCTTGCAATTTCATCAGCATTGATAAAAACCTCGCAGTCGAGAATTTCTGGCAATAGTGAGAAAGAAGCTGTTGTTTTCCCCGCTCCATTACAACCCGCAACGATATACAACCTAGCGCTCATCTAACAAGTATACTCAGAAAAGTAAAACTCCGCAAGCACACCCATTGAATTCCCCTAATTTTAACGCATGTTTTTTTACTGGGCATATGGATTAGAGGTTGTTTCGGAATTAGAATTCCCAGAGATGTATCCTTATGCAGTTAGGAGGCCTGATCTGGAAATTAAATTCGGAAAGGTTCCAGCAGTGCTCACAGGCTCCGAAGTGATAGCTAAAGAAAAGTTTTTCATTTCCCCTACCGAATATCTCATTCATTTACCGATTTGCTCTTACTATGTTAAGGACGGTACCTCGATCACTATTGAGTTAAAAGAGAACGCGGATCTTCCTTCTGTACGATTGTTCTTACTCACCAATGCCATGGCGGCTGTTTTGCATCAGCGCAACAAAGTAGCCCTTCATGCAGGAGCCATACAAACGGAAAAAGGATTAGTGGTAATCTGTGGGGAATCAGGTGCTGGAAAATCAACGACCATTAGCGCTTTACAACAAAAAGGATATAAGATTTTTGTAGATGATGTATTAGTCTTGGAGAAAGAAGAAGAGCGTGTGGTGGGCGTAGCCGCCTACCCTACACTAAAACTTTGGGATGATACAATTGAAAAGCTAGCACTTGGAGTAATGCCTGAAGAACAAAAGTTGCGAGAAAGCGTGAACAAGTATCGAGTGAGTTTTCAAGAAGATTTTACAACAAAAACCATACCTATTTATAAAATCTTTTATTTACATAAAGAGGACGCAACCACTTCTATTGAAATAATTAAAAAAGATGGATTGGAAGCATTCAAAATCCTGTTTTCACAGCTATATCGCACTTCGATGATTAATGATAACCAGAGTCAGGCAATACTATTTGAAAGACTTAATCAAGTAATTAATCAAACTGAACTAATTGAAATTGTAAGGCCTACAAATGGCAACTCAATTGAGGGAATTGTCCAGATTATTGAAAAGGAGATTCAATAAAACTTTCCGTTTATAATATAGCTATTCAGATCATGCCGCATTCCAGTCACCACCCATTCATTAATAGTCAACCAGGCATGGCCTTGGATCTCACCACTTTCATCTTTTTTAAACCCAATAGTAAGTAGTGAGGGAACTCCCCTTTGCTGTAATAAATATTTAGCCGTGAGGGCTTGGGTGTAACATTCAGTATTCCAAGGGACGTAACGATGCACCCGAGCAACTGCTAATTGAACCCTTGAAATTAAAACCAATTTCTCCGAAGAAAGTTCCACAACAGGATGTTGATTACTTATTGCTTTACCCATCCAACGAAGTCTATAAGTGCCCGATAGAAAACTAAGCATGAATCGCATCCAAGCAGAAACAAAGATTCCTTCTAAGAATAGAAGACCGGCTGACAACTTGCTAAGCAAGGGATATCATTTTTCTTTTTTCAAGATCGGATAAAAATTGCTCTACCTCCGTCTTGCACTGCGCTTCGGTTACCTCAAAATGGCTAATCAAATCAGTCACTAACTCCTGGACAGATTTGGAGCCTGCGAGTAAATTCCAAATATGCGTACCCACAGCATTTATACCGAGGTAATCACCGGTTTTAGTATCCATCAGTACCAGCTCTTGGCCTAATTGGCTGATTAGAAAGTTTCCCTCGTTTCGTTTGTAGCGCATCATGGTGATAAAGATAATTCAAAACCCTAATTTTAGAGCCATGCTGGCTCTTGATCAGATAGCAACTCTTTATGGCGAACCCATGGCACTGCTTATTCAGTGCTGTCGGGTTCATTTCAAGACTGATTCAATTGAGAGCTTGAATGAAAAGATTGAAAGACTAGGTGAAGAGAAAAGAGCAGAAGTACTAAAAAGAGTTCAGTTACTAAGCCGTCTTCACCGAATCAGACCGGTTGTGTATCGAGTGTTACTAAACACAATAGCACCAGAGCAGTTTAAAACTTTGCTTAAAAACGAACTACACAGCATTACACTTAAAAATTTTGAGCTTGCAAAAGAAACGGAAAGAATTGTAAAGAAATTAGAAGCTGCTAACATTGTAGCCATACCCTACAAAGGCGTAGCGTTCTCCAAGCAATTTTATGGAGATATTTCCATGCGAGAGTCGAGTGATATTGACTTAGCTATTGATCCAACCAGTTTGTTAGCGATAAAGCCCTTACTAGAAGAGAATGGTTATGTAATTGCTGCAGGCATGGAGGACCCCACTAAAGCAAGCACAAACTATTACATAGAGAATAAAGACCTTTGCTTTGATAAAACTTCTACAACTGAGCGTTTTCATATTGAGCTACATTGGATGATTACCCATCCGAATTACCAAGCTCCAGTCAACTTGAATAAAATAGACACCGCACAATTAGTGGATAGTGAGCTCGCCGGCACACAATTGAAATTTCTAGAGCCCGCAGAGCACTTCAGAGCAACCCTACTTCATCATTTATTACATGATGGAATGGAGTATCTGAAATTACTCGTTGATATTGCACAGGCGCAATCAATATTGATAACCGGTTCAGTTAATGAGAAAATATCGCAATTAGAACAACACTACAACGTAGTTCCAATACTCTTAGCCATAGAAGTCTTATTTGGGGTCGGCGAGGTAAGTAAATTACCGAGCAACAACCAACTTAGTGCTAGTATTTCTGACTATTGCTTACGCTCTACTATTGGAAGATATCAACGCCACAGAGTTTTTAGCCTGATTGGGCATTATCAACGAACGCTTGGTAATCGTGTAAGATTTATTAAGAATGAAAAAGATAAACGTCGCTTTCAACTTAGTTATTTACACGGCTTAGTCAAACCAGGGCTGGGTGAGCGAGAATGGATTCCTCTTCCCAGTTACTTACACGGGCTATATTATTTAATCAGACCGATTCGAATTTTACTGAGAAGAAAAGAGGAATAGAAGTGGAATGCTAGCGCCAAGACTTTAGCGCTGCTTTTAAGAAAGGCCAGGTGGGCAATGAAGAGATAATCTGTAACTCTTGTAAGAGATTTGTTTCGTTATCCAAAAATTGGAATACTCGATGCGCGGGATTTTTTTCAAATAGTGTGGCAAAGACTTGGTCACCGGGGTAATAATTGGCGGCCAATACATTTAAAAGCACTCGGTCGTAAAAATGAAAGCGCTTACTATCCCCCGGCAATTGCAAGAGAGTTGATTTAAGTTTAGCCCAATCAGAACTGCTTTGTAGTAAAGAAGCTAGCTGTGCAGATCTCTTTTGAATAAACTGAAAGGTGTACACACTGGAGCCTTTGGTTTGTCCGCCAGCGGTTCCGATATTAAAAGCGCCACTCACATACCAGGAGAATTGCTGACTAGTCATCGGAATGATGCCAAATTCCTCTTCCACTATTTTGTAATTGTTGACCCCTAAATACGTTGTGATATAATCCGCTATTCCTTGGTTGTACTGCTCTGCGCTTAATAAGTCAGCTGTAAATAGCGTGTATTCAACTAGAGCTTTATTTTTTGAAAGGGGCAGCACGTAAATAAACGTGGT
>VFQT010001775.1_pt1 | contig 24462 bp, 26 predicted proteins | sample 3512381 | NCBI WGS metagenome assembly VFQT01 (sample SAMN10412376, study PRJNA504923) | tailings metagenome | isolation source: Relicate 2 Philex TSF3 active mining site | place: Philippines: Tuba, Benguet | collected 2017-08-29
GCTGGAGGTGTGAGGACCTTCAAGGCCTGAAAGAGGAATTCTCCCCCGACCGCGGCGTGTGCGTTCTCTACGTGGTCGAGGGGGCCATCTCGAAGAAGGTCTGTCCCGTGCTGCCCAAGGTCCCCGAAGAACTGGTTCTGAAGTTCAACAAATTCAGTGGCAGCTGGTCCAAGACCCTCGAAAACGCCGTCGAATTTGTCTCCAAGGAGTTCAAACACTTCGGGATGACTCCTCCCAGCGATGCGCTTTTGGAGTCCATGGTCAAGACAGCCGGGTTCGACATCGGCACGCTCCATTTCGAGGTTGAGAAGGCCGTCAGGCTCGCCCGTTCCCTCGGCCGGGACTCCGTGAACGTCGAAATCATACGCGACACCATAAAGCCCACCAACCACTTTGACATGACCCCCATGCGGGAATCCCTGTCCCTCCTGAAGCCCGACAGATTCCTGAAGTTCACCCAGACCGCCTATTCAAGGTCCGTCAGCGACCCCACGATGGTCCTGCTCAGGGGAAAGGGAGGTATGGTTGACCTCGCCACCTCCTGGCTCATGGCCTCCATGCTCCTTGATTCCGGCTCTGAGTCCCCGGAGAAGATCTCGAAGATCACCGGAGTTCCAGATTGGGCCGTGACCAAGGACCTTCTCCCCTCCGCTCGACGCTGGGGGACGGACAGGCTCAAAGCGCTTGTTTCGGGTTTGGCTGAGGCCGAGGTCGGTTTCTTCTCCGGGTGCCCGAACCCGAGGGTCAAACTCGAATCTTCTGTCGTTCAAGCCATGCAATCAGGGCGACTTCGTTAGCTCGTCGATATGGTAAATTTAAGCGTTTGCCAACCCAGGGTGGGCTCGACCCTATAATCCCCACCCACCAACAATCGCGTGAGGAAGCATGGCCCCGAATGCTAACGGTGCTTCTTGTCAGTCCTTCGAATACCCGAACCCGCTTTCACAGTTCGTGATCACCAGGTCCTACTGCAGATGGAACGAATCCGTCTCCCGGCGCGAGACCTACCCGGAGGCCGTCGATAGGTACTGCAACTGGGTTTCGAGTCAGAGGGACGTGCCGGAAGACGTCATGGCGGACATCAAGTCTGGGATCCTCAGCATGGGGGTCTTACCCTCCATGAGGGCCCTGTGGTCGGCCGGGAAGGCGGCCAACACCGACAACATCATGATCTACAACTGCTCCTTCATCCCCCTCGACAATCTCCGCGCCTTCTCGGAGATACTCTACATCCTGATGATGGGGACCGGGGTCGGGTACTCGGTCGAGAAAAGGTTCGTCTCCCGGCTCCCCAACGTCCTGCCCACCAACGGCCGCACACACAGGATCGAAATCGAAGACAGCACCGTCGGCTGGGCTGACTCCCTCTTCGAGGGTCTCACCCACATGTGGAAGGGCTACGAGGTCGAGTTCGACTACAGCCTCATCAGGCCCGAAGGTTCGAGGTGTCTCACCAAGGGCGGGAGAGCTTCCGGTCCCAAGCCCCTCATCGAGCTCCACGAGTTCTGCAAGTCCATGGTGGAAGCGGCCCGTCCCGAGCTTCGCAAGTTCACCACGCTGGAGATCAACGACCTCGCCTGCATGATTGGCAAGATCGTCAAATCCGGGGGGGTCAGGAGCTCCGCTCTCATCTCCTTCTCCGACCACGACGACGTCCTCATGCGTCACGCCAAGGACTGGAGCCGGGGGGAGTTCCCGACCTACAGATACCTCGCGAACAACAGCGGGTTCTGGGCCGGCAGGCCCGACAGGTACGTCTTCGACCAGGAATGGACCGCCCTCAGGAACTCGGGTTCCGGCGAGAGGGGGTTCTACATGTTCCCCCTCAGCAAGCGCAAGCTCCGCTCCGGGGAGTGCCGCAGCAACCCTTGTGGTGAGATCCTTCTCCGCTTCAAAGAGTCCAGCGATCCCTGGACCGGGGAAGGTGGTGGGGGTCAGTTCTGCAACCTCAGCGCCGCCGTCATGCGTTCCTGGGACACCCTGGAATCCTTCTCCCACAAAGTCGCCATCGCCACCTGGATAGGCGCCATCCAGGCCAGCTTCACCCACTTCCCCTACCTTCGCCCGGCCTGGAAGCAGCACTGTGAGGAGGACCGCCTTCTCGGCGTTGACATAACCGGTCACTGCGACAACCCGACCCTCTCCAACGACGAGTCCGCCCTCGCTCACTTCAACGTGGTGGCCAACCGCACCGCCGAAGAGGCCGCCAAGCATCTCGGCATCAACATCCCGGCCATGATCACCTGTGGGAAGCCGAGCGGGAGTTCATCCCAGGCCGCGGACTGCTCCTCCGGGTTCCACCACAGGTGGAGTACCTACTACGTCCGCCGCGTCAGGATCTCCAGCGGCGACCCGCTGCTCCACCTCGTGAGGGACTCTGGGGCTCCGGTCTTCAAGGACCCGACCTACAAGCACCTCCCCGACCACGAGTGTCCCCTCTGGGTCGTGGAATTCCCCGTCGCTTCGCCTGAAGGCTGCATGACCCGCGACGACGAGACTGCGATCCAGCAGCTGAAGCGTTACGAGAAGATCATGAAGACTTGGCTCTCCGACAGGGGCCACAACCAGTCTGCCACCATCTACGTGCGGGACCACGAGTGGGACGAGGTCGGTGACTGGCTCTACGAACACTTCGACGAGGTCACCGGTCTCTCGTTCCTCCCCTATGACGGGGGCAACTACGAGCTCGCCCCCTACGAGACCATATCTCGCGAGGAGTACGACCGCAGGATGAGGGACTTCCCCAACGTGGACTACAGTCTGCTTTCCCGCTACGAACTTGAGGACATGGGGCAGGGTTCCCAAGAGCTCGCCTGCGCGGGTGGCAGCTGTGAGATCGGTGACTGGAATCCCATCTCCTCCACCGGTTTCGAGCCCGAGTCCGGCGTCGTTGAAGTGTTCTCCAAGTGAGCAAAAAGACCGTTAGGATGGTTCTGCAGATAGACTCCGACGATTCGGGGTCCCTCGTGGTCACCTCCTTCCGGCCCCTTTCCCAGGAGGACGCCAAAGTGCTGTCCTCCTGGGAAACCGGTGGTCTCGCTCAGGTTAGCTACGCGCTCATGATCGAGTACCTGAAGGCCGAGGCCTACGTCATGGCGATTTCCATGCTGAGTCGGGGCAAGGAGCTGTCCTCTATCCCCCCTAAGGATCTCTCCGACAACGTCTTGAACCATTTCCTGCACGACTCCAAGGATCTCGTCGGTAAAGTGTGTCATAGTATTCTGGACTCCCTAAGGGCTTCCCAAAAAACCTGACACCCCTCGGAATTTCGCATGCCAACTTACGTCTACTCCTGCGGGTCCTGCGACAACGAGTTCGAGAAGATCCTCTCGATATCCAAGTTCGACTCACCTCAGGATTGCCCCAGGTGTGGCTCCGGCCCCGCCAAGAAGATGGTGACCCAGATCAACTTCGTTCTCAGAGGGAACGACTGGACCGGAAAGAACATCAGGGTGGCGGGGGAGATGAAGAAGAAGAACGAACGTCTCGACCGCAAGAGTTTCGAGCGCAACATGGACTCCCCCAGCGTCACCCTCGCCCCGAATGTGGAAGGGCAGAGGGTTGACTCCTGGTCCGAGGCTTCCAAGCTCGCGGCTTCCAAGGGCAAAGACACTTCCGGCTATGAGAACCTGGCCCGCCAGGAACAGGCCAAGAGCACCGGAAAGCTCGTCACCTGACCCCCCCCCCCCCCCCCCTCACGTTTGAGCGTTTATAGCCCCACCCAGTCAGTGGGGGACGCCTGTTTATGACTTCTACTCCTCAGCTCATCGAAAGGCATCGCAACATCATAGAGCTGTCCATAGTCAACAGGCCCAGCGTCCTGTCCTTCGACGTCGGTGTGGACTCGACTCTGAACGCGTCCTTCTCCGGTCCCTCCCCCGCCTTCTCGGTCGGCAACGGCGGGTCCTACAGGACCAAGACCCTCAGGATCAACAAGGTCAACAGGGTCTACGAGAGCACCAGGGGTCTCACCCGCGCTTCCGTAGACCTGGATGACCTCGCTTCCGCCACCATACCAGGCGACAGTGCTCTGTCCTTCTTCAGGGTCACTGAGGTCCTCCCCTCCGGTTCCGGCCCTGCCGGCCCCATCCTTGTGGTGCCTCCCCCCGGGTTCTTCTCTTCCTCCAGGAAGGTCTTGGCTCTGACCGGCACCTCCCCCAACGTGGCTCCGGACCCCAGCGGACTCCCCCCTGTTGGCTGCATGTCGGTGGTCTTTCCGAGATTCTCTGACAGGCTGGAATTTTCCAACACCGGGGCCAGCGTCATCCTCCTCTCATTCCACCCCGGCGTTCCAGAGATCCCGATATCGGCTGGGGAAACCCGAGTCTTCGAACACGCCGGGATCAACAAGTTGTTCGTCCACACCAATGGGGCTACTTCCAACTTCCGAGTCATAGCTTCCATGGTGGACGGGGTCTCCCACTGACTCGTTAGATGTTTGATAGCCCCAGGTATACCGCCTCTTCTCAACTGGATGGAGAAACACCATGGCTTACACCGCCTACGTCTGCAGAATCCGGACCGACATCCCCGCTGGTGCCCTCCAGTGGACTGACCTGAAGCCGAACACCTCCCAGCGCAATCTGGTGTACGAGGGTGCCGGTCAGACTGGTTACCTCAACGACCGCGTCACCAACGACGTCGTTGGGGCTCTGGCCGCGAACGCGACCACCGCCATCTACTCCGGTCTCGCAGCCTATCTCATCGACCACGTCATCCAGAATGGTTCCACCACCATCACCCCGGCCATGGCCAACGCCGCTGCGAACGCCATCATCGCGCAGCTCGACGCTCAGAACAACATCGACGTCAGCACCGCCCTGACTGCCAACGGCGTGGCCAACGCTCCGGCCGGCACCACCCTCACCACCAACGGTTCCAACGGCAAGCTCGTTGAGGTCCTCAAGATCCTCTCCGGTGGCCTCTATGTCCTGCCGTCCGGTTCCGTGGTCGGTGGTCTCGCTGCTGGTGCCTCTCTCGGCTCCTTCACCAACGACGCCCAGTACCGCCAGCTCTACGTGACCGGCGCCCTGCAGATCTCGTGCGGTGAGGGCCAGCTGGCCGGCTTCTCCTCCTCGTCCTTCGAGTACGACGGCGTGACCGGCGCCGCCCTCAACGTCTACGACTACGAGGGCACCTCCCTCACCTGATACTCTCTGATCCATCTCCCCACCAACCTTTCACCCCCGGGTGTGGCTCTTCGCCCATCCGGGGGTGAACTTTATCTGGTGCGACTCATCCGATGCCATACGAAACCTCGGACACATACTTCGCCGCTTTTCTGCTCGTGGCCGGCGTCCCCATGTCTGGTTCCAGGCTCGGTTCTGAAGACGGTAAAGTCTACTTCTCCTTCGAGAACCCCGGCCCCCACGTCATCAGGGAACTCAAGAATTCCTACTTCTCAGGTTCCGGGGTCGTCCCAGCTTTGGCTTTCTCTCAGAATCTGAAACATCTCAGGCATGTTGTGTCTGGGCTCAGAAGGGGCGCCTGAATGTCGGCGTTGGCAGTCATCTCCGGAGTATTCTTCTCCAAGGACGGCTCGACCTTTGTGAATTCCGAGACCGGCAACGTTCTCCTCTCCGAATTCCTTCTCCCCTATTTGGGCCGGGAGTGTGAAATCAGCTTTCACCATCTCCCAACAAATCCCATCCTCCCTGGTTCGGGGACCTGTCTCCACGGACCTCACTGTCCGTTCCATACCAAGAACCCTCATAAGATTCTCGAATTCAACTCCCGCGGCGTTCTCAGGATGGAGGGTCCACTCGTGCTACTGGGGGACTCCGTTCCCCCCATCTCACATTTGGATGGGCACTACGGGAGAATGATAGTGTTCTCTCCTCCCGAGGTTTGTATCGGAGAGTCTCCCATTGAAGACCTTCTGAAGAGTTCCGAGGAACTCAGTTCCCTTCTGACCAATCTCAAGAGCATTTTATGAGTCAGACTTCGAAATTCTGTGGAAGGGTCACTTCTCTCGTTTACAAAGCTGATGACTTCCACATCATAAAGTTTGCCACCGACAAGGGTCAGATCTACACTGCGAAGGGTCAATTCCCCTTCCAGGATGTCAAGGTCGGCACGTGGGTCAGCTTCGAGGGGAAGTGGATAGACCACGACCAGTACGGCAGACAGATCTCTGTGCTCCTCAGCCCGGTTGATCCAGGCGACTGGGACGACGAGAGGGTTGACTCCGTTCTGTCTTCGAATGGTGTGGGACCCCAGGTCCGGGACGAGATCAGGAAGCTGTCCAGAACCTCCGGCGTCCCCATGTACAACCTCATGAACTCGGGCGACCTCTCCGGCACCCCACTGGACGAGTTCACCTGGAAATTCGCCATTTCCAGATGGAACAGCGTCAGGGTTATGTTCGAGGTTGTGGACTTCCTCTCCGTCGCCGGGGTCCCCCCCAACTCCGTCAGCAAGATTTGGTCCACGCTCGGCGACAGCCTTCAGGAGACCATCACCTCCGACCCTTGGGTTCTCGTCAAGGTCGCCGGCATCAGTTTCAAACAGTCCGACGAAGTCGCCATGAGGCTCGGGGTGAGTCTGTCGAACCCCGGTAGACTCCGCGGAGCCGTCATTTCCGCCGTCAACGACGTTTACCTGGAAGGCCACTCCTTCGCCAACACCGGGCAGATACTGGGTCACCTCAGCAACCTCATGCCCACCCACTCCTTTGATTCCAGGGACATAGCGGTTGCCATCAGAGGTTTGAGAGACGACCGACAGGTGGCGGTGAGGAAAGCCGAGGACGGTTCTTCCGCCATCTACGACCCATGGGTCGATTCCATGGAAGAGTTCTGCTCCGTCTCCCTGGTCGAGCGGATCTCCGGGGCCGTGACCGACATAAGCAGGGAGACCATCTCTGAGGAGATCAGGAAGTGGTCGGAGGGCCGGGGGATTCACGTGACCCACCACCAGACCAAAGCCGCCGTGGACGCCGTGGTTGAACCGGTCAGCATCCTCACGGGTCTCCCTGGCACCGGAAAGACCACCACTTTGCAGGTCGTGGTTTCTATCCTCCAGGACCTCCACACCCCTTATCTTCTGGTGGCTCCCACCGGCATCGCTGCCAAGAGACTCTCCTCCGTCACCGGTGCTTCCGCTTCCACAGTGCATCGCGCCTTTTCCGCCTCCGGTTTCGGCTCCGACAGCGACCGGGAGTCCACCTACGTCGGGGTGACCGGCTCCTCTTCCGCCGTCCTGACCGACACCTCCAAGGAAGTTTGGGAATACGGCCCCAACAACCCCCACCCCGCCAGGGTCGTGGTCATCGACGAATGCTCGATGGTCGATCTCCACATGTTGTACCGAATCCTGCAGGGCACTTCCAAGGACTGCAGACTCGTCTTCGTGGGTGACCCCTACCAGCTTCCCTCGGTCGGCGCGGGTGACGTGCTCCGAAGCCTCGTGAAATCCGGGAGGTTCGTCCACACCCATCTGAAGGACATCTTTCGACAGGAAGGAACCTCCGGAATTGTGACCGCCGCTCACGATGTTCACGCTGGCAGGACCCCCGACGTCACCGGCGGCGATTTCAAGCTCATTCCCTGCAGCTCCGAGTCCGAGGCCTCCGAGATCATAAAGGCTCTCTCCGTCAAATTGTTTGAGAGGGAGAAGAATTTCCAGGTTCTCTCCCCCCGCCACATGGGGGAGGCTGGGGTCACCGGTCTGAACGAGGTCCTCAGGATGGCCATAAATCCCCCGTCCCTCGGCTCCTCCGAATGCAGGGTCATGGGTTCCCCCATCAGAGAGGGGGACCGCATCATGGTCATAAAGAACGACTACGACAAGGGGGTCTACAACGGTGACGTTGGGAAGGTCTCCCACATCGACAAGCGCTCCCAGACCCTTGAACTCAGAATCTTCTCTGGTTCTCCGGGCGGAACCGACCTCGTGGTCAGGTATCCCTACAACAAAGGCCCCATCCCCATCAGGCTGGCCTACGCCCAGACTATCCACAAGTCCCAAGGTCAGGAGTATGACCACATCGTCGTCCCGGTTTTGGAAAGTTTCGGTCGTCAGCTCCAGAGAAATCTGGTTTACACAGCCATCACCAGAGCCAAACGAAAGGTCTTCCTGGTCGGTGAAATTTCCGCCCTCACCAAGGCGGTTCAGAACGACGTCCAAGAGAGTAGAAACACCCTTCTCCAAGAACGCATAAGGCTCCGTGGGTGAAACCTGGTCCCCCCACCTGTATTGGGGCCAAGGAGGAAATCAAAAACCCATGTCGAATGACCACACCGTCTCCCCAGCAATTGTCACTCCTCAGAAGCCCGAAAAGTCCGAGATGCAACGGATCGTCAACAGGGTCAAGTCCAGTCTCTCCATCACCAAGGTCGTTTCCACCCGCGCCGTCAAGACCCAGAAGGGGGACTTCTTCGTCGGTTTCAGCGCTTCCTGGGACTCGGTTCAGGACGACGCTGGCGGGATGGGTTCTGACCTCGACGTCATGGTCGAGACCGAGGAGGTCTCCAAGTCCGGCATGACCATCCTCGAAGCCCAGATCGCCCAGCAAATCCTCAACAAGGAGGCCAGCGTCGCTGCCTGGCGGTGTGCTCTCACCGAGGGCGCCATCTCCGAGGACTTTTTCGAGGAACGGTTGAGGCAGATCAAGACCAACACGTCTGTCCACATTGGTCAGATCTTCAAGAACCACGGGGGCTGAAAGTGTCCGATCCCATCCCTTCCGTTCCCGATTCCTACATCGAGCGGGTCTTCGAGAAGATCTCGGAGATGACGATAGAGCTGGACAAAGACCCCATAGAGCTCGGTCCCAAACGCTTGAACAACAAGGTGGCCGAAGCTCGTGGGCATCTTTCTGACTGTGAGAGCCTCTTCATCGAAGTTTCGAGGCTCCTCCAGAAGTTCAAGTCCGCCCACCGGACCCTCCAGACCGAGTTCGAGATCAACAAGAAGCACCTCTTCGCCAACGACCCCGAGGTCCGGTCCCTCCCCCACGTGACTGACCGTGAGGCCCTGGCCACCATGAAGCTGAGGGACCAGGTTCGGGAGATGGAAGCGGTCGCCCGCAACATCCCGGACCTCGAAGCCCTGATCACCATCATCAAGGCCAAGCGCTCCGACCTCAAGGACCTCCAGAGCAGGCTCAGGGACCAAATCAAGCTCTGTCAGGAGGAAATTGGTCTCGGGTCCAAATGGGGTTCCAAGCCTCCTCCCGGAATCAAGGCCCCCGACCTGGACAAGAACCCAAAGGCTCCCAGGCAGACCGTCAAAGATCTCAGGAACCTTTTCGAGGATCCTGGTCTCCCCGGCGTCACCGATCCCAACACCGTCGCCCCCACTTCCGAGCCCGAACCAGACTCGGAGCCCGCAGGTAAAGTCCCCGAAGGGCTCTTGGGTTCTGACAAGGACGAAGATCTCGACATGGTCATGGAATCTGTCGATGTCTACGGCTCCAACACCAGGCCCAACAGCCCCAACAAGTCCAAGATCGATGACATCCTTGCCGATTTGGACCTCGACTTCTGAGCCTGAAGATAAGTCCCGGTCCTGCAGATTGTAAAAACCCAACGGCGCAAAAAAACAAACCTGGCGCCACAACCCCAACTGAGGAACAAAGCACCATGGGCATTTCCACCTTCACCTTCGGTGAGAACGACAACGCCATCGGCCAGAGAACCATGCGGTTCAAGGGCGAGTCCGGCCGCACCTACCTCGTGTCGTTCGCCTCCTTCACCAAGTACGACGAGAACGGCCTCCCCTCCGCCGACTCCGGCCCGGCCTTCGCCTCCGTCCAGAGGATCTACAAGGCCGGCATCGGGAACGTGATCGTGGACGACGAGAACAAGTCCACCATGGAGAAGCTGCTCAAGCAGGAAGCCAAGCAGTACATCGGCACCATCCTCTGCGTCTGGCCCACCGACAAGGACGGCGACCTCGACGTCGATGCCTTCAAGGCTGGCAAGGGCTGGAAGGTCATGCCCTGGATCTTCTCCTCCCGCGCGTACCCCGACATCGCCCGCTGCCACAAGAAGTTCCCGCTGCAGAAGCACGACATCTCCATGACCTGCAGCGACGCCAACTACCAGCAGTTCACCATGGTCAGCGACCCCAAGTCCTGCCTCCGCCTCTACCTCGACAGCAAGAACGAGGGTCCCCAGCAGATCGGCAAGAAGATCATCGAGGAGGCCCACAACCTCTTCAACAAGATCGGCCGCGAGTTCGGGCGCGAGATGACCGTGGACGAGGTCCGCGAGGCGCTCGGTGAGGAGGTCTCCTCCAGCTCCTCCAGCTCCTCCAGCTCCTCCCGCAGCAAGAACATCGAGCGCGCTTTGGACGATCTCGACATCTGAGGGGTCGAAGCCATGAAGGTGTTAGGGCTCGACCCGTCCCTCACCAATTATGGCTGGGCTCTCCTGGATACTGACGCCCCCTACGGGACACGATCTCGGTGTCTCGGCAGAGGGCGATTCAGTACCAAGTCGAGTGTCGAGTTCGTGGAGAGGTACTGTTTCTTCCGCAGCAGCCTGCAGGATCTCCTGGATACTGTAAAACCCGACAGAGTCGGGATAGAGTTCCCAGTATTCGACAGTATGTTCTCCTCCGGGATGTACGGGCTTTTCCTCTACTCCTGTGAGGCCCTGAAATCCAGGGGCATGGACACGGTCTTCTGGTCACCCCCACAGGTCAAGGCCCACGCCAGAGACTCCATCGACCGCCCAGAGAAATGGGTCATGGAGAAACCCGACATGGTGGAGGCAGCCCAGAAGGACTGCGACGCCAGGATGAACCACAACGAGGCGGACGCTTTCCTAATAGCCGTTCTGTCCTCAAGGTTTTGGCTCTTCCTTGAAGGCGCAATCGACCAAGGGGGTCTGACCCCCACCGAGAACCGGTATTTCACCGCGGTTCACACCTACACCCGTGGCCCCAAAGCCGGCAGGTCAGTGAACCGTGGAATAGTCCACCGGGAGAACGACAGATTCTTCCTGTGGTCCAACACCCTTGGAGAGACCGAAGATGGCATTTGACAAGCCCTCGTCCAGCAAGGCCGCTGGCGACAAGAAGCCGGCCAGCAAAGTCCTGTCCGCCATGTCCGACAGCCCCATCACCAAGATGAGGGCTCACCTCATCGCCAAGAAGGGAAAGGAATACGAGAACATCAGGGTCGCCCTGAGCGACGAAACTCTGAGGCAGAGTCTTCCTCACATCAGCTCTGGGTCCATCACCATCGACTTCCTCATCGGTGGTGAGCCCAACATGTTCGGGGTCGCCCCGTGCCCCGGTTTCCCCCGTGGTCGAGTTGCTCAGATCTGGGGACACGAGGCCGCGGGAAAGACCACTCTCTGCCTTTCGGCCGTCGCCTCTGTTTGCAAGAACGGTGGCACCGCGGTCTACATCGACTGGGAGAACGACATCGTTCCCGACTACGCCGCCGCCCTCGGCGTTCCGATCGGGGACGACACGAAATTCGAGCTACTCCAGCCGGAGACCCTCGAAGATGGCATCAAGTACGCTATGGCATACGCCGCTGCCGGTGTTGACCTCATCATCTTCGACTCGGTCGGTTCCGCCGTCCCCAGGCGGCTCGCCGAGCGTGACGTCATGGAGGTCGCCGAGCAGGGCAAGATCGCTGAGCTCCAGTCCGTTTGGTCCCAGGAGCTCCCGAACCTGAAGAACCTCATCGCTCAGACCGGGACCGCCGTCGTCGGCATCAGCCAGGTCCGAGCCACCATGAACCAGATGGGGGCGCAGACCAAGCCCCAAGGCGGCAACGCCTGGAAGTTCTACTCCAGCGTTCGCATCGAGCTCACCAGGATCAAGAGTGAGGGCTCCAAGGAGCACAACCTCCTCACTCACAGGTCCGACGAGCGCATCGTGGGCAACATCGTCAAAGCCACCGCCGTGAAGAACAAGCTCTCCAAGTCCCAGGGTCGCCAGGAGCTGTTCTACACCCGCCACGGTGAGGGCATCGACAACATCAGGACCATGATCGAGATCGCTTCCGCTCACGGCCTCATCAAGAAGAGCGGTTCCTGGCTCGAATGGACCAACTGCCCCACCGGTCCTCTCAAGATGCTCGGGGTCGAGAAGTTCCGAAAGCACTTCGTCGAGAACGAGGCCCACCGCGTCGCTCTTTACGACAGGGTGATGCCTCTCCTCGGCGGCGGTAAGTCCCTCGAAGGTTTCGTCACGGCCGACCCCGATGACGACGAGGTCGTCGTCCCCGGTCTCACCGAGGATCCCGAGGAAGATGGTCCCGATGACGGTCCGGACGAAGGTCTCGACATCTGACACTCGAACGTTCTGAGGCAGGGGGTGACAATTGGTGACGGTAAAAGTGAAGAACGTCCAGTCCATCGAAGATGCCACGATAGTCGTGGACGGATTCACCACCATCACTGGCACCAACAACAGCGGCAAGACCGCCGTCATGCGTGCCATCAAAGGGGTGTTCACTAACCCCCCTGCCTCCCCTCTTCTGCGCCACGGTTGTGCCTACTTCTCGGTTTCTCTCGAATTCGAGGACGGCACCACCGTCGTGTGGGAAAAGGGATGGGAGAAGCCGGATCAGAAGGGCAAGACCATCAATCGTTATCGTGTAAATGGGGTCCTGATTGAGAGTGTGGGCTCCGGCGTCCCACCCGAGATTGAAGCGCTCGGGGTCCGGAGCATCAACGCCGCCTCAGACAGCATCTGGCCCCAGATCGCTGAACAGTTCGATGGAACCCTCTTCCTGGTCAACAAGTCCGGGGCCTCCGTCGCTGAGGCTCTGTCCGACGTCGAAAAGGTGGGGAAGCTCACCTCCGCCTTGAAGCTCTCTGAGAGGGATAAGAGGTCCTGCGAGTCCGAACTGAAGATTCGTCGCAAGGATTTGGCCGCCAAGAAGGCGGAGCTCTCTAAGTATGACGGGCTCGACTCACTCGGCACCGTGGTCAAGAACCTCGCCTCACGCAAGGCCGAGCTCGATCGTGACCTCGAACTCATAAACAGGGTCGAGTCTCTCAATTCCAGGTTAGTTTCTGCCAGGTCGAAGCTCCGCTTCTACTCCGGGTTCGACCCCGAGGTCATCCCAGACCCTTCCAAGGTCGTCAGGATGGACAAAGGCGTCAAGAAGGTCGAGGTCTTGCAGAGTCGTTTGTCTGTCCTGAGGGACTCCGTTTCCAGATTCCGTGGTTTCCAAGGCATCAGCATCCCCGAAGATTCCGGGATCCGCGAGGTCGGTTCCAGACTCTCCAAGATCGAATCCCTTATGGTCAGACACCAGAACGGTAAGAACCTCGTTGCGAAGTACTCCGGATTCCACATCGAGATCCCGAAGGACCCGGATACCGCCCGCAATTTCGAGGACCTGAAAACGATGAAATCTTTGGCCTCCAGACTTGAATCTGCCAGGAGGCAGACCTCGGAGCTTCGGGACCAGGAGTCCAGAGTCTCTTCCGAGCTCTCCGATTGTGAAGCCGAGGTCTTCAGACTTCTCGGGGATAAGGGTTTTTGCCCCACCTGCAATTCGGTCCACAGCCCGAATTCCCACTTGTGAATTCCGGATAAGTAGAATCTCGGAGGCGCCATGTCGAGAACTCGGGAGGCGAACGTGGTTATCCATGGGGACGCCATAATTCAGGGGGTCGTACACCGACAATGCCCCCACTGCAAAGCGCTTCAGCCGATGGATGCTTTCGGACTCCGCACTATGCGACAGGCAGACGGCACGCCTCTTGTCCGGGAACAGTCTTGGTGCCGTACTTGCCGCACCCGCCGGCATAACCAGAGCTGAATGTACTGTTCGGTTTCCTGCCACAGAAGGCGCAATTATGCACGAATTCAAGTACCTCCGGGAACCTACCCCTGGCACCATCGTTCTCGACCACCGTCTGACCCCTGAAGTGCGGGCGATGTTCGCCGCGATGGTGTCCCGGTCCCCCATCGGGGGGATGAAGCAGAGGTACACCGAGGTCGTGGAGGCAGTCGCTGAATCTTCGTGGAACATGGTGAACCCGCGGCATCCTTGGGCGGACATGGTGGAATTGTCCGAACAGCCGCGCGACGCGTCTGAGGTCTTGTTTCGAGATGAAGATGACTCTTTCTTGAACGTGACCCGTTGGTCGTTGACCGCAGACCTCGCTCGGCACAGGGGACTTGCTGAAGAAAGGCTCACCACCTACCCGCTGCACCCGAAGGTCCAAGGGTTCTTCGACCAGTTTGTGGGGCAGTACGGGCACTCCAGCATCATGGAGTTGACCGGTTCTCCGACCGTCGGCGTTGAGGGCATCTCGTGGTTCACGGCATGGCTTCTGTTCGACTCGCCTCTGGTCGCCGGGCAAGAGTTCTCGACCCGTGCCGTCCGCCACAAGGACTGGCCGATGGCGCGCGAGTCGATCGTGTCGGTGGTCCGCGGCGGCGGTGGCGTCATCATGAGGGACCGAGAACTTCTTGTGTCCCCCAGAGAGGAAGTCTCCTTTCCAGTTCCCCATCTCAAGTACCTGCACCGGGAGTGGCTCGAAGTTTACGAGGCCGAAGTCGCCTGGTGGCAAAAGTACCTGTCTGACCCCGCGAACCGGGCCGCCTTGGGTATCGGGGACAAGGAACCTTTCCGGCCTGCTCTTGACCGTGCACGGTGGGCACTGCCAGGCACGTTCGCTACGGGTGCTGCTTTCGCATGTAGCGTTCGAGACCGTGCACGGGTCATCCGTGATGCTCAGGGCATCAACAAGACCCCGACGCCCGTTTGGACAGACCTTGAGACTGCGTATCGGCAGGCGTCTCCTGGGCTCTCACAGTACGGCCTGCGCGAAGCCGTAGTCGGTGGAGCTCGGGACCTACCGGGACACTTGGCGGGCATCCTACAACCTGTCCCTGGGGTCCGGCATACTTCCGGGGTCGAAGTGAAGTTGAGGGTCTGCGACTGGGGTGAAGACGGGGGTGTAGAGCCTTATGCGCGGTCCAAGAACCGGTCGTACGTAGACCCCTGGTTCAATCGAGTTGTAAGGTGCAAAATCTCAATCGAGTGTTCCCTGGCTGTAGCCCGAGATTGGCACCGGCACCGCACCCTGTACCCTTGGCATCTCGGAATTGTTGTTACTGAGGGGTCCATCAGCATCGACCGCCGGTACGAGCCCAAATCCGAGTTTGCAATTTCTAGTACTCCGGATCTTCTCCGTCGATCCTACGAACTACACCAGAGGTTCCTTGAGGGTGGAGACAAAGAGCGAGCGGCTCTTGCCCTGCCTCTTGGTACTCGCGTGGTAATATCGGGGGCTGGGGGGCTTAGGGATACCCTCTACATGCAGGAGCTTCGGGCACTGGCTCACGGAGCCAACTTCGAGTACCAGAAGCAAGCCGAAGAAGCCCTTGTGCAACTGGAAGCTTTGCTGAAGAAGCACAAGTTCCCTGCCCCGAAGCTGGGGAACCCGGATCCGGTCCTTCACGAAGCAATTGGATACGCGCCCTGAAAGGGCTTGGTAGAAAACTCGAAGCCCCTCGAAAAGAGCAAGGGAATTTCATTATGAGCTGGTTTGACTTCGGATCCCGCAACAAAGGCGTTGTCAATGGTGTGGGCGTTTCGGGAGGATTCTCCCCCGACCCCTCCCAGTTCTTGAACAGCAAGGATGACCGAGTCATCGTTCTTTCCCAGCCCGGCGAGTACAAGATCCCACAAGAGTTCAAGGGCAAGGTCACGTTCGTGACCTTGGGCATGGGGGCCACGAAGGTTGTCATTGAAGGTCGGGTTGAAGGCGACCTTGAAGTCGGGCAGGGGGACGCGACGGTCACCGGGGGCGTGGGCAAGCGCGTGGAAGCGGGTCAAGGCAACATCCGCGTAGAGGGAAACGTCCAAGGCAACGCCACCTCCGGACAGGGAAACGTGGAAGTTAAAGGGGATGTGGCAGGCGACGCCGAGACTTCAATGGGCAACATCACCGTCCATGGCAAGCTCGGCGGAAAAGCGCAATCCACAATGGGTCGTGTGGTACGGTAATCTACCTTCAATCATAGAGAGGCAATATGACCAACCTTCCTTATGGCACCTGCCCCAAGTGCGGCTCCCCCGGTGTTAGTCGCGAAAGGCGCCCGGATGGCAACGACCAGTGCGAAAAGGGTCACAAGTACCCCTCCCGCGCTGCGAACACACGCGTAGTCAGGAAGGTTCTGCCCGATGGCACCAAGTTGGCTGTGGCTATGTCCGCGCTCGAAGCGGGGGATAGCTTCACCCTGGACGACCAAGGCTACGCCGGAGGCGTCGAAGACGGCACCCAAGTCTACACGGCCGTGGCAAATGCTTTCCTGAAAGACGGCGTGTGGGGCATTGATGTCTGAGTACCGGGTTTGCTGCCCGCAGTGCAACTCCAGCAAAGTCGAAACGAAAGTCATCCACGACCCTCAAACCTCGGCCATGAACTGCAGGGCCACCCTGAAGTGCTCCGGCTGCGAGCACGAATGGGAAGGTAAGGTCACTTCCCCCTGGTATGAGTACCAACGACAAATGGGCTTTATCCGATGAGAAGTGTCTACTGCATCGAGGTTCTATTCCCTTCTGGGTCTTGGCGTGAGGTCTGTCGGGATAGTTCTAAGCCCTACGTAGAGGGACGTTTCGAGGGTTTCAGAGTCGGTGAAGGTCCTCGACCGGCATGCAGGATCGTTCAGATTCATCCTGGTGGTTCTACTAAGGTTCTGGACCAAGCTCCGGAGAGACCAGACTTGAGTCTTGGTATGATTGTGGGGACTGACATGCTCTGTTTCCGCATTAAGGCCATAATCCGTGCTCTCGATGTCTCCATTTTGGAGGTGGAATCGGGTTCCGGACGTTCTTCCCACCCGTCTGAAGTTTCAACCCAGCTCCGTTCTTGCGTCGGAATTATGGGATCCGTTCTTGAATCCCTCCAAGTCCAGGAACCCCCTGGGGGTTGACTCCTTTCGTTCGTTGGTTTCTACTCCGAGGGTTACCGTCAGTCTCCAGAATCCTCGACGTTGTAGGGACCAAGTCCAGGTTCCGGGAGTCCTAATCCGTGGCGAAACCCTCCGGCTTCTCCAGTAAGGCTGTCGCATTCGACCCTGATATGTCCTTCTACCTGAGTCAAGCCAGGAGATTCAGGGTCATGGGTCGCGAAGAGGAATACGCCATACACCGCAGGATTAGATCTGGTGGTGCGGAAGGCAGGGCAGCATTCGAAGAGTTCGTGAATCGCAACCTCAGGCTTGTTATAGTAGTGGCTTTCAAGTATCGCGGTCTCGGACTTCCGATCCCCGATTTGATGCAAGAAGGCAACTTGGGCCTCTTGAAGGCCATAGAAAAATTCGAACCAGATTTCGGGTTCAAATTTTCCACCTATGCCACCTGGTGGATCCGGCAGTCCATTATCAGAGCTGTGCACAGTTCTGGTCTAATCAAAATCCCATCCTTCATGGTCACCGCCAAGTACCAAGTACCGAAGATAGACGAGTACATAGGCCACACCGCCTCCGACGTCGAACTCTCCGAGATCATAGGGTCTTCCCTCTCCGCCGTTTCGAGGCTCAGGACACTCCCCGAGGTCACGGATTCCATATACTCCCCCCTCGGTATCGGAGGTGACAAATCTGATCTCACCATTCTTGAAACCCTTTCCGATGGCAGGTTGTATGAGTCTGAGCTGTTGGAGGGCATCAACTGCTCCCAGGCCTTCTCGACTCTCAAAAAAACCCTTGGGCGCGCCAACCCGAGAGACGTTGAAATACTGAGAGTTTGGGCTTCGGAAGATTCCACTCTCCAGAGCGTGGCGGAACGTTATGAACTCTCCAGAGAACGAGTTAGGCAGGTGATATCATCTCTGATAGAGGACGTCAGAGTCGAAATGGGTATCATCACCCCTAAGGATCGGAAATCCAGGACCAGACGCAATAAAGTCAATCCGAATCCCAGCGTCGGTAAAGATAACACTTGAAACCACCAGGAGTCTCCGATCATGTCCGTTACCTTGGTATGGCGCACCGACGTCCACCTCGCCGACAGGGGTCCCTCCTCACGGAAGGACGACTGGGTTGAAGCTGTTTTCGATAAGCTCTCCCAGGTCAGAGACATAGCCACTGAGGTTATGGCTGACGCGATTCTCGATGGTGGTGACTTTTTTCATGTGAAATCCCCGACCCGGAATTCCCACTATCTGGTTCAGAGGACTGTCTCTCACCATAGCACCTACCCCTGTCCGGTCTACTGCACCCCAGGGAACCACGACTCCGTGTATGGCGACTACCAGTTCCTGCCCCAACAGCCTCTCGGTGTTCTCTTCGCTTCTGGTGTCTTCCACCGTCTCTACGACGAACATGAGGCCTTCTTCACCAAGTGCAAGCACGGGAAAACCATCAAAGTCCGGGTCGTGGGTGTGCCATACCACGGAACCTCCTACGACATGTCGAGGTTCACCTCCATCAAGAAGGGTGATGAAGATATCCTCATCTGTGTGGCTCACGTTCTCGCCAGTCACAAAGGTGGGACCATGTATGAGGGGGAGGACATCGTCAGGTACTCAGACCTCCTCGACACCGCTCCCGACGTTTTCCTCTTCGGCCACTGGCACAAGAACCAGGGTGTTGAGACCATCGGAGGCAAACAATTCGTGAATGTCGGGAGTCTCACCCGGGGTTCACTCTCACAGGATGACGCCGAACGCGTGCCCTCCGCCGTCATCCTGAACTGCGACTTTTTCAATGGCGTGCCTGGCGTCCACGTCGAGGTGAAAGAGCTGAAGGTTCAGCCCTTCTCCGAGGTTTTCGATCTCGAAGCCCGAGCCCGTCAGGTCAAACGCCAGGTGGACATGGACTCCTTCGTCGAGTCCATCAGGAACACTTTGGTCACCGGTGACTCCGGGGAAACCCTTTCTGAGACCGTGGGTAAGATGCAAGAAGTACCCGGTGAAATCCGGGAGAGGGCTCTCCATTATCTCGAAATGGCCTGATTCACTCATGAAGCCTGTCATTCTGCGCCCAGGAATCGGGAACTATCGTCCGAGCGCGACCCTCTACTACGGCCAGGACGTCCGGGAAACGCTTCGGCTTCTCCCCGAAGCGTCCGTACACGCGGTCTGCACAAGCCCCCCCTATTGGGGACTTCGAAACTACGGTGCGGAAGGCCAGATAGGGCTTGAGAACACCCCAGAGGCATTCGTTGCTGCTCTGGTAGACGTGTTCCGTGAGGTTCGGCGAGTGCTGAGGAGAGATGGGACGCTCTGGTTGAATCTGGGGGATTCGTATACAAGCGGGGGCAGAACTACTCGCGCCCCAGACGCAAAGTATGACGGAGCGCGAGAAATGGTAACTCGTGTTGCGACCCCTGAAGGACTCAAACCCAAGGACCTCATCGGCATCCCGTGGCGCGTGGCACTCGCTCTCCAGGCGGACGGCTGGTATCTGCGCCAAGACATCATCTGGCACAAACCAAACCCGATGCCCGAGAGCGTGCGCGACCGCTGCACAAAGTCGCACGAGTACGTTTTCTTGCTCGCGCACCCAGATAGCGGCGGAGATTACTACTACGATGCGGACGCGATCGCAGAGCCGGCCGTAGGAAAGAGCTTTCATGACCTCACGGGTGGGCGTTATACTCCCCCAGGTCAGACTGAACACACAGGAAGTCGGAGTAGTGCGGCACGGGAAGTCAACGGTAGACGTAATCGTAGGACTGTTTGGACAGTCCCTACGAGTCCCTATCTCGGCGCGCACTTCGCTGTATGGCCACCTGAACTCGTCCGCCCCATGATCCTGGCTGGCTGTCCCGCTGGAGGTACAGTCCTCGACCCATTTTCCGGGTCTGCGACGACTGGGATGGTTGCTCTCCAGGAGGGGCGCAATTACATCGGGTGTGACCTGAACCCTGGATACCTACCCCTTGCGGAGCGGAGGATCAGAGAAGAGCCTGCCCCCGCACCCTCCGGATCTCTCCACCCCGAAAGTTGTGATATTTCCGACCTTCTCCTTTTTGGTGAAAGCCACACATCTGGGTGACCCTCCTTCCCCCTCCCTTATCCCCCCTTTGGCCTTCGGGTACAATGGGGGATTCCCCCCGGATTAAAAATGGACAGAAACAGTACCCTCTATTGGTCCCCTTTCAAGACCTACGAGGATTGTCCTCAGCAGTTCCTTTGGTCAAAGGGGTGGGAAGGCATAGACTGTGGGGGAGGCGTGGGTAATCCCAAACCCAACCCGAACACCGATTCCAAGCACCACGCCGCCATGGGCATAGCCATCCAGTACGCCATCGAGAAGATGTACAACAGTGAGCTTTACAGGGATCCTGCCAATCTCGTGGAGACGATGAGGAATCTGGCGAAGAACGAATTCCTTCGCCAGGAGGCCAAACCCCGCAACTTCATGGACTGGAAAACCTCCGAGATCACTAGAGACGAAGCCCTTCAGCTGGTGGACAACGGAGTCATCGGGTACCTCCGCACCATGCGAGCCCACAAATTCATCGGGTCCTATTCCAGGGCCGAGGTCGATATCCTTGGCTGGATAGACGACAACACCCCAGTGGGAGGTAAAGCGGATGTCATCATTCGCAGGGACGATACCGGTATTTCCATCTTGGATGGGAAGAACACCAAGCACAAGATGAAGTACACGGACCCCGACCAGCTCAGGTGGTACGCCCTTCTCTTCAAACTCGCCAACGGGGTCTTTCCTGACCGGCTCGGATTCGTCTGGTACAGGTTCCCATTCGGTTCCAAAACCTACGATTCCAAGGGCGAAGAGACCATCGAGTCCGGGGTTGAATGGATAAGCTTCGACGAGAACGACCTGAGAGGGTTGGCTGTCAGGGTACTGGAAGCCAAAAGGAAGATGTCCAACGGTGAATTCTCCCCCACGCCCGTTCCGAACATCTGCAAGTTCTGTGACTACGAAGAAGTCTGTGAAGCCAGAATCTCCCAGAGAGCCGCCAACTCCGCCAGGCAGAACAAGGGGAAGGCTTCAAAGGCCTCTGAACCCCCCGAGATGCTGGAGGTCGGCGTCGAGGGTTTCATGAAGATCTTCACTCTCTGAAACCACTGGGGATGGGTACAAACCCATCCCTCCTGTATGAAAGGCCTCCCAGCTGCAAAGGCACCCACATGGAAGACAGACTCTCCAAAGCCGTGTCCGCCAGAGACACCCTGAAAGCCAGGGCTCAGAAGATTGCAGGCCTCAAAGAGGCCGCCGAGAACCAGCTTCTCGAAATCGAGAAAGAGATCAGGTCCTACAATCTCGAACCCGACGAGCTTCCCGACACCATCAAGCGTCTCAGGGAGGCCTACGAGAGTTCCCTCTCCGATTTCGAATCCCAGGTCGAATCTGCCAGGGTCACTCTCTCAAAATTCGAGGATAGGTCATGAACATCAAGGTCGAATCAGGTGTGCTGAGGTCCGCCCTCCGGGTCGCGAATCTTTGCACCGACAACAAAGGTGGTATCTCGTCCAACCTCCTTTTCAGGCGCAGGGGCGACACCACCGAGGTTCTCTCCAAGTCCACCAGGGTCTTCTCGCTCTCCCCCCTCACCTGTGAGACCGAGTCCGACGGTGACTCCTCCTTCACTGTGGAGGCCTGGAGGCTCACTCAGTGGGTCAACAACATCGGGGACAACGGCACCATCACCCTTTCCTACAAGGATGGGTCCCTGACCGCCAAGTCCGGTCGCAGCAGTGTCAAATTCCGGAGTCTCGACCCTGAGGGCTTCCGGACCTGGGACTCCCTCTTCGATTCCTCTGTCGAGTGCTGCAAGGTCGATCCTTCCCTGGTCTCGTCCGCCATCTCCGCCGGGAAGGTGTTCGTGTCCCAAGAGGACACCATCAAGCCGGAGAACTGTCAGCTCGTGGCTTGGGACACCTTCTTGGCCTCCACCGATCGCAAGGGCGTTTGCAACGTCATCACCCCCTACAAGGGGTTGGAATTCCGGATTCCTTCCAAGGACATTCCGGTGGTGTTGAAGTTCCTCGATGACCGGGACACCGTGAACCGCGAGCTCATCGTCCGTGGTTCCAAGAGGACCAAAGACGAAGGCGGGGCCGAATTCGACTTTTTCGTCAGGCCGGACGGTTCCTACCTGGGCGTGTCCAGGTTGGCCCTGGTCCCCAAGATGGTCATGGCACCCGACAAGGACCACGAGACCCACGCCGTGATCACCGTCCGGGGCGAAGAGTTCCAGAAGGCTCTCTCCTTCCTCCAGTCCAGTGCTCCGGTCGGACACCCCTCCGTCAAGTTCACCACCCTCAGCGGTGACGTCTCACTCTCAATGCCTTCCGCCGCTGGTGGGGAGGATCACCATCCGATGGTTTCCACCAACTCCACCGGTGGCGACCTCAGCTTCTTCCTCGAACACCACTACATCACCTCCCTCTTCGGGCTGTTCGGGTTGAAGCAGCTCGAACTCGGTGTGTTCAGATCCGGCGACAAGGGATACGTGACCTTCCATCACTCGGACCCCCTCTCCGACAAGAACTCGTACTCCGTGGCTCTATTGTGTCACTTCTGACGTTTCTGGACCTCCAATCGGACTTCATGAGGGTTTCGACTCTCAGGGATTCCTGTGCCAAAAGCGTCTCAGGCATGGAGTCTGACGTTTCGAGGCTGGAGGCCGAATCCGAGACTCTCTCCAGAGTCTCGGACCTCTTCAGGGCTCTGATGGACAAGGAGGTCATCGACAATTCCAAGGTCGTGGAGAGACTCCTCACCGAGGGTCTCCAGGCCGTTTTCGACGATGTGGACCTGTCCGTGAGGTCCGAAGTCGATGTGAAACGTGGGAAAGTGTCGGTTGACCTGATTACCGTCCAGAAGCACCCAGACGGAACCGTCACGGAGGGCTCCTGCACCGAGATCTACGGTGGTTCGGTTTCCACCGTTGAATCCGTGATCCTCAGGATAGTGGTTCTCACCAGGAGAGGGCTCCGTCCTCTCCTTCTCCTGGATGAGTCACTCGCCGCCGTCGCTGAGGGATACGTCCCGAGGATCGGCACCTTCCTTAGCCTCATGTCCCGACGCATGGGGGTTGACATCCTCGCTGTCAGTCACAACCCCACCCTCATCGAGACCTCTGACACCTCCTACAGAATCAGCAAGAAGAACGGCAAAGCCGCCTTCCAAAGGGTCAGGGAGTCGTGATGAAGACCGAGGGCGAGATCCGCCAAAAGATCAAACAGGCCCAATTCAGGCATATCAAAAGAATCTTGAGGGATTCCATGCCCGAGGGTGAAACTTGGTCCAGAGGTGAAGTGGAAAACATAAAAAACCACTACAAGGATTTCTTCTCCTCCGCTCCTGTGCACATCATAGCCAGGGACTTTCCCGATGTGGCGGCTCTCATGTGGGTGCTCGGGGACCACCCCGACTGTTGCCTCGTGGTGGGGGGATCTCTGGTAGGGAGCCTTGATGGGGTTCTTATTTGGGCTGACAGCGACCCGGAAGGTGAAGCAGCCCGCTCCACCATAGAGAACCTCGTGTCCTATTTGGTTTCCTCTCGCCAGACCCACCCATCCGAGGAGGTGGGACAGGACCTCGCCTCCTCGGAAACCCCCGACCCTCCCCAGGTTCAGGAGATTCTGGACCCGGCGCCGTGCGTGTCGGATGAGACCCCCAACGAGCCTCCGCCTGGTCAACCACCCGAGTTTAGCACCTCCGTTGAACTTCAGGTCTCTGATGACAAATTCGGCTGGTTCACCAAGGTCTGGAAGAGGGTTTTCAATTGACTCCGGATTCCTGCCTCCTGTCCGTCATACGCCGACCCAGACCTGGCAAGTTCAGCATCATGCTCGATGGGGTTCCTGTCCCCAACGACCCTGAATCTGGACCACTCCTCATCACGTCCGGAACCAGGCCCCTGATGTGGTTGGAGTCCCCACTGAAAGGTGGGTTCGTTCGTCTGGCGGTCAGGAGGAACGAAGGTCTGGGCTCTTTGTTCCTTTCCATGGTCGAAGCGGTGGCGGAAGAGGGCGAAAAACGTGAATGGGAGAACGTCTTCCCAGCCACCAAGAAGGGGATTCTCGAAGCGACTGCCAGGATCCACTACTACGAGCTCCCGTCACCCGTCCTTCTCCACGGTCCGGACTTCGACACTGATTTGGCTCCATCCATAGACCATTTGGAAGCCAGTTGGCTCCATCCTTCCTGGGCTGTGGTGGTTCCGAGTCGGGAATACGTTGGGACGGCTTTCCTCATCGGGAACGACCATCTGGCTGCTGTCCTTCACAACCCCTCCAGGGGCGTCTGCGTGGTAAGGTGAGAGACCCTTTCCCTCGCCCCACCCTCCGTGGACTCGGAAACAGAGAAATGACCGAACCCCTCGACCACATAAGGTCTTCCGTCCTGAAGGCCGCCGACTCCGGTGCCGACCCTAGGATGGTTGTTGCTCTGCTTCTCAAGATCAGCTCTGAAATCTCTATCACTACTCATTCCATGAGCCGTGAGGAATGGCAGGACCTCGCTTCCGGTCTGTGGGAGAGGTCGGAGACGGAGCACACCATGAGGCGCAGGGTCCTGGAATTGTAAACTGGTCCCTTCCATGGT